>Ga0315268_10001197_pt1 | contig 29841 bp, 26 predicted proteins | sample C1_top_MG_FD_204535 | JGI IMG/M metagenome (GOLD analysis project Ga0315268, IMG submission 204535) | Sediment microbial communities from Yellowstone Lake, YNP, Wyoming, USA - C1_top | ecosystem: Environmental > Aquatic > Freshwater > Lake > Sediment | place: USA: Wyoming | collected 2017-08-01
TGAATCGCTAAAGGCGGATCATAAAAAAAGTCGGATCGAAATTTTTTCCAAAACAGATTTGCCGGACGGACTCTTGGCTCTAAAGGTGAAAGAAGCTGGTTATAAAATAGGAGAAGAAACAATTCCGCTCTTAAGCAAAAATATTAAAGACTATAAAGAGCTGGGCCTGGCATTAATATTTTTCTTAGCATTATATTTTGTTTTGAAATATTTCGGTTTAACGAATTTTAATTTGGCGGGGAACGCTGAGCCAACCGGCTACTTAACGGTGCTGGCCGTGGGCTTGACCGCCGGCATCTCTACCTGCATGGCCTTGGTGGGAGGATTGGTTCTTGGCATTTCGGCCGATTACGCGGAGAAACACCCAAACGCCAATGCATCTCAAAAATTCCAGCCTCATATTTATTTTCATCTCGGCCGAATAGCCGGCTTTTTTATTTTTGGCGGAATGCTCGGCGCGGTCGGTTCTATTTTTCAATTTTCCAGCATGACCTTGGCGGTTATTACAATTCTCGTCGGATCAATCATGCTACTCATCGGTTTCCAATTGATTGATATCTTTCCCCGTCTAAAAAAATTTAACTTGACCATACCCAAAAGAATTAGCAAATTTTTTGGCTACCGGCCTGAAAGTTATACTCACGGGTCCGCCATACTGGGCGGAGCAGCTACTTTTTTTCTGCCCTGTGGATTTACACAAGCAATGCAAATTTTAGCGGTGAGCACCGGCAATTTTTGGGCCGGGGCATTGGTGATGTCCATATTCGCTTTGGGCACGCTCCCCGCTCTTTTGGGCATCGGCGCGATCACTTCCATCATTACGGGATCTTTTGCGAAAAAATTCTATAAATTCGCCGGCGTAGCGGTAATTTTTTTTGCATTATTTAACATCACCAATGCCCTGGGTTTGGCTGGAATCAATGTATGGAGTAAAACGACTGGAGCCAAAATAACAAATAGCCCAAATGACCAAGACCGGCAAACTATTTATATGGAAGAAAGGTCAAACGGCTATTATCCCAATTCATTTACGATTAAAAAAAACATACCGGTGCGCTGGGTAATAGAAGCCAAGGCGCCCAACTCCTGCGCCTCAGCTTTGGTCGTACCCAAACTTGATTTGCGAAAATTCTTGAAAGCCGGAGAAAATATCATAGAATTCACTCCGGCCGCCATCGGCAAAATAAAATTCTCCTGTTCCATGGGCATGTATACCGGCGAATTCAATGTGGTTGAGGGCGATGGCGCAGCTTTAAATAATTAATTTAATCCTATGAATCTAAAACTAAAAATAAACGGTATTCATTGCGCTTCTTGCATCAACGTTATTGAAAATGAGTTGAAAAAACAAAAAGGTATTTCATTTGTGTCGGTTAATATCGCAACAGAGAGAGCGGATATTGAATATAACGATAAAAAAATATCAAAAAACGATATACTTGCCAAGATAAAATCGCTGGGTTATGAAGGAATTGAATTGAACGGCAAAAATCAAGACCAATATTTTGAAAAAGATAAAAATAAAGAAGTCGCAAAATTAAAACGGATTTTTTTTATTTCATTAATACTCGGCATTCCCCTCTTTTATATCACCATGGGGAAAATGCTCGGCTTTCCACAGCCGGAACTATCGATGAAAATTAGGATAATAATGGAATTTTTAATCACTACCATAATAATGGCCATAAATTACAATCTTTATTCTTCCGGACTGCGAAGTATGATCGGACTCCGGCCTAACATGGATTCACTCATCGAGATCGGCACAATCGCCGCCTATTTATATAGTCTGGCCTTATCTATTATTTTCTTTATTAATCCCGCGCAAGTGGAAGGCAAAGAGATGTATTTTGAAAGCGCCGCCTTTATTTTGATATTTATCTCGCTCGGTAAATATTTGGAAACTCTGGCCAAAAGAAAAACGAACAATGCCGTTAACAAATTGGTCCGTTTGCAACCGAGTGATGCTACGGTAATCAAGGACGGACAAGAAATAAAAATTCCGGTCGCAAATTTGCGCGTCGGTGACATTGTCTTGGTCAAGCCGGGTGAAAAGATCGCGGTGGATGGAGTTGTCACCCAAGGTAATTCTACTGTGGACCAAAAGATGGTAACCGGCGAGAGCATGCCGGTGGAAAAATCAATCGACGACGAGGTCATTGGCGGAACAATAAATAAAACCGGTGCATTCCGATTTGAGGCTAGTCGCGTCGGCAGCTTCACTACTCTCTCGCAAATTATCAAAACCGTAGAAAAAGCGCTTTACACCAAGCCACCTATTCAAAAATTAGCTGACAAGCTGGCATTTTATCTGGTACCAACGGTATTAGCTGTCGCTATTCTGGCCCTGGCTGTTTGGCTAATAGCCGGACAATCATTCGTATTTGCATTAACTGCTTTTGTATCAATTTTGATCATTGCCTGCCCATGTTCATTGGGGTTAGCCACTCCGACTGCTATTATGGTCGGCACCGGCCTGGCCGCCCGAAACGGCATACTTATCAAAGACAGCCGCGCGCTGGAGATCGCCAGCAAGATCGATTACATAGTATTTGACAAGACCGGCACTTTGACGCGCGGCGAACCGATCGTGACTGATGTTGTCGCTCTTAATAATGACTTTAACGAAAATGATATTTTGCGATTAGCCGCCTCAATGGAAAAAAATTCAGAACATCCTTTGGCTGAAGCAATTGTTAATGATTCACAAGCAAAAAAAATAAAATTATTCGAACCACTTACTTTTGAGGCCAGACCCGGTAAAGGGGTTATCGGAAAAATATATTTTAAAGATTCGGAAAAAAATATATTGGTCGGAAATTCCAGACTATTTGAAGAAAGCGGTATCAAAAGAAATACGGCGGATATTGAAAAAAAACTGATGCTAGAAGGAAAAACCGTGATGCTGGTAGCGGTTGATAATGAACTGGCTGGACTTATCGCCGTTGCGGACGAAATAAAAAAAGAAGCTGTCAAGGTGGTCGCCAAATTAATGCGGTTAAATAAAAAAATCGCCATGATAACCGGCGATAACGAATTGGTAGCTGAAGCGGTAGGGAAGAAACTTGGTATCGAAAATATTTTTGCGCAAGTTCTGCCGACGAATAAATCAAATGAGATCGCTAAATTGCAGAAACAAGGCTTTAAAGTAGCCATGATCGGCGATGGTATAAACGACGCACCGGCTCTGGCGCAGGCTGATCTCGGAATTGCACTCTCAACCGGTTCAGATATTGCCATGGAAACCGGCGAAATTATTTTGATCAACGACAATCTTAATACCCTATTAATGGCCTTGCAGATCAGCCAATATACCTTTAAAAAGATCAAGCAAAATCTATTCTGGGCATTTTTTTACAACCTTGCCGGTATTCCGATCGCCGCAGGAGTCCTCTTCCCCTTTACCGGCTGGACGCTCAGTCCGATTCTAGCCGCTGCGGCCATGTCATTTTCCTCGGTGAGCGTGGTTTCTAATGCTCTTACCATGAGGATAAAAAAATTCAGATAAAGAATTATTAAATATAAAATTAGTTTTTTATTTGGCTTATTTTATCTCAAAAATATAAACATATCCATCGGTAAAAAACTGGTCGCCGGATGAATTACTGCCCAGTATCGGCCGGACAAATTTCTCTTTTTTTACATTAATTATCCGGCCGGTTGATTCCAGATCTTTTAAAATATAATCTCTTTCTATATCAATAGCCGGATCAATGCGGTGCGTCACCAGCCATTTGAGGCCAATATCGAGACTGGCTGTTCCAACATAAATATTTTTTCCATCTTTTGTCATGAATCCGCTCTTCCAAAATCTGGCGTGATGCCGCTGGCGGACCGAATTGGTTTCGGTCGGTTTCTGGAACCCGAAAATATTTACTTCGCTGTTCCAAAATGCCGGTGTCATCGGCGCCATTAAATAACTTTCATTAAAAATAGCCGTCTTGGCAATTTTAAAAACCGACCGAAAGCTGATTGGGTCGGACAAATACCAATTGCTGTCTGTAAATACCTTGGATACCGCCCCATCTTTATTGGCGATTATAATCAAACTGATGGGCGCTTGCGCCTCACCGGTTAATTTTTCGTTATATTTATTTAATTTGTAAACTGAAAATATTTCCAGCGGATTATTTACAGATATTTCGGTTCCGCTAGCTTCTATGGCGATATTAAGTTTGGGCTGTCCGAAAAAACCATAAAATGAATAGGTGAAGATTGGCAATAAAATAAGCACAACGGTATATATTTTTATTTTTTTCATTTCCATTTGTTTTGCCGATAATTTTCTCTTGATGAAATCAAGCCATTTAATTACTTTGTTTGAAAAATCTTTCTTGCTGTAATCAAGCCACTCTGTGACACTAACGGAAATAATCAGCCAAAGAAGTCCAACCAAATAACCGGCTAGCACATCGCTCATATAATGCACGCCCAAATATAAACGGCTGAAACCGATAAAAAAAATCACTATGAAGCTGATAAACAAAACATTTATTTTTATTTTCCATTGTTCGATTTTTTTCCATAATATGATTGTGATAAATCCATATAGCGCCACGGCCATTACCGCGTGATTGCTGGGAAATGAAAAAAAGTTCTCGTTATACGCCGGTAAATTCCCTTCCGGGCGGACGCGATGAATCAATTCCTTGCCCAAAAATGCAAACAAGCTGCTGCCACTGACTGCTATAAGCAATGCCAAACTATAAATTTTTTTCCGCCATATCCAAAATATGGCAGACAACGAAAACGCCAAGACGGCAACTATTTGCATTTTGCCGAGCAAGGTGACCCAAAGAAAAAAATAAACCACCTTAGGCGTGCGAAAAACATAGAGCAGGTTGGCAATACGGATATCAGCCTGTACTATCGGATCATAAGTAACCACGCTTTCAATATTGCCTGCCAATAAAAATACCGTGTAAATAAAAGCGAGTGTCAGATAAGTCAACGGACGGCCGTAAAAAGAATTTTTGTTAAAGCGCGCGGACATAAATGTAAAAAAATTGGGATGGCGGGAAATTAGTCCCTGCATTTCAGAGTTGGATATAACTGCCTCTTTTATGGAAAGCCAAATTGAAACAGCCAAAGTGATAAAACTTTTTCCTTTTTTGATTACTAACCAGTGCATTAAATATAACAAAACCAAAAAAATAACAACTGCGATGGTGGCAATACCGATACGGGTGGACCAAAGTTCAATAACTTGCCAAGTGGCGCCGAAAAAATACCCGACATAAAGATAAAAAAATGACCAGGTGATCGAGCCGATAATATCGAAAACTATGAATTTTCTAATTTTCATCTTACACAGCCCGCTCACAAAAGGAATGATCGGCCGAAGCGGACCGATAAAACGCCCCAGAATAACGCTCTTGTCGCCGTGCCTTAAAAAAAATCTTTCTCCGGCATCCAGATAGCTTATTTTGAATATATGGCTTTTTTTGCTAAAAATAAAGTTTCCTTTCTGCCCCAGATAATAACTGAAAATATCGCCCAAAAAAGATCCGGCCGCCGCGAACCAGACCAGGTCTTTGATATCCAAAAATCCCTTAGAAGAAAAAAAACCTATCAAGATCATAAAAATAGTACCTGGAAATAATAAACCGATAAATGCCAATGACTCAATAAATGATATAGCCAAAACAACCCAATATCCCAAAACTCCAATATGCTCTAAGGCGGGTAATAATAAATTAAATAAATCCATAAAAATCCTAAAATTATGGTTAAGATATATCAATATTATCAAAAAATAAATAATATTACAATCCCCCTTCGTCCCGAGTACGGGACTTCGGGGGGGAAAAGGAAAATAGAAAACAAAGAAAAACCCTTTGACAAAATTAAAATTTTTAGTTAAAGTATTTAAGTAACTAAAACATGACCTATGAATAAAAATATTATTTTTTCAACCGTGTTATTCGCCATTATTTTAGCATTATCACTGGTAATATTGATAAAGGATCGGAATATTGGACCGGATATTGATCAAAGTCAAAACAATGGAAACGAGATTAAATCTGAAATAATTTTTTTCTATGGGGACAGTTGTCCGCATTGCCAGATCGTCGAAAAATTTATTGACGAAAACAAAATAAAAGATAAAATTTCATTTATATCAAAAGAGGTTTACAATAATAAGCAAAATTCAAACGAGCTGGTAGCCAAGGCCAAAATTTGCGGCCTGCCGACCGATTCCATTGGTGTTCCATTTTTGTGGGATGGTCAGAAATGCTTGATTGGCGATCAGCCGATTATTGACTTTTTTTCCGCCAAAGGCGGATCCGCCTCTGGCGGAAAAGAAAAAACCAATGGAAAATAAAAAAAATTACGTTAACTCCATAATTGCGGCTATTTCGATTGTAGGCCTTTTGGCCGCCAAGCAAGTCCTAGCCATTTGCCCGATCTGCACGATTGCGGTCGGAGCCGGAGTTGGAGTTTCACGCTGGCTCGGCATTGACGACACAATCACCGGATTATGGGTGGGTGGACTGATTGTTTCATTGATCGGCTGGACAATAAATTGGTTAAACAAAAAAAACTTCAAATTCCGCTTTAAAGCTGTAGCGGTTATTTTAAGTTATTATATTTTAATTATTGTCCCGCTTTACTATTCCGGCATTATCGGCAACCCGAATAATAATTTATTATGCTGGTGTGGATTTTATTTGGATAAACTATTGCTCGGTATTATTATCGGCGGCAGCGCTTTTTATTTCGCCGCGAGCTGGTATGAATATTTAAAAGAAAAAAATAACGGCCGCGCTTATTTTCCTTATCAAAAAATCGTTATGCCGGTCGGCCTCTTACTTTTATTGAGTTTAATTTTTTATTTATTAATATAATAAAAATATGACAGAGAATGAAAATTTAATAAAAAATCTAGATGAATTCATCCAAAAAGTGGATAATATGAAAAAGCAGGACAAAATGGATCTATCATCCGACCAGGATCTGTCTATTGCTATTATGAATCTGGTCAGCATAGAAGAGCATTTTTTCTTTACCGGCGCCAAAACCGGCAAACCAGAATATTTTGACTTACTTCAAGAAGTGCGCAAGATGCGCGGCGATCTACTCAGAAAAATTATCAAAGAATACGAAGGTGAAGTCTGGTGTATTTCCAAACATCTCTTGGCCGCCTCAATGCGCCTGATGGAGGTCGGTACGAAACAACAAGGCATGGGAAATAAAGCGGAAGCTAATGACCTGTTTGAAAAATCTTATAACCTGTATTCCCTATTCTGGGGGCTGAATATGAAATTGATTGCGTCAGATAATATCAAAAAAATTGATGACCAGGCGCTCAATAAACATGATACTGAAAAAAAAGGCTTTATGGGAAAACTGGGCTTGCTGGTCAAAAAAGCGATTGATTGCTGTATTGAGTAATATAACTATTAATAATCAAACAAAAAACAATCCCGAGCACTCGGGATTGTTTTTTTCTGGTCGGGCTGGGCGGAATTGAACCGCCGTTACACGAACCCGAATCGTGCGTAATACCGTTATACCACAGCCCGAGGGACATTTGGGTTTTTGGATTTATGATTTGGGATTTAAATAAAATCCTTTTATTTTTTTGTTTTGACTATGCTCCCAAGCAAATAATTTATTATTGACAAAACTATGCTAAATAGAATAGCTGTCCAGAAACTGGAAACGCTGAATCCTTTTATGACAGACGTTGCCAAGAGTATCATCAAGCCGTTTATCACAAAGGTAAATAGTCCTAACGTCAAAATATTCACCGGCAGTGTCAATATGATCAATATCGGTTTTAACGATATATTAATTACCCCGAGTAGCAAGGCCACCCAAAGCGCGCTCCAAAACCCGGCGATAACAACACCGGGAATAATATATGCGGCAATTAGAATTGAGGCTGTTAATACCAGCCATTTGATTATTATCATATATTTAATTCAATTTATTAATTCGTAAATATAAGATCTCGGGTTTAGCTCTTTTGTCTCATCTTTAATTAAAATATATTTTGTTTCACCTGCCCCGGTTAACTTTTCTTTTGCTAAAGCATACTCATCGTTTAAATATCCATCAACAAAAGAACCAACATAATTATATTTTCTAGCATATCCCAACTTTTCATCAGCCTTAATATCAGCTAAAGAAAGCTCGTGTTTATAAAAATCTTTGAATTCACTTTCAATTTTGTCTGGAGGTATATTTTGATTACCCTCTTTCAAACCTCCGAAATTTAAAATACCCATAAAATTATTTTTATTATTTAGTTAGCTAACTGTGGACTTACCGGGAATCGAACCCGGACCTCGGCAATGCGAATGCCGCGTAATACCGTTTTACTATAAGCCCGAGCCCTCCTACTTCATTAACTCAATATTCTTAACCACCACATCCTCGGTCGGGTGATCGTTCTCATTAACTTTTACTTTTTCTATTTTTTGAACCGTGTCCATGCCCTCCATCACTTGTCCAAAATTGGTATGCTTGCCGTCCAGCCACGGAGTGGATTCTTTGGTAACGATAAAAAACTGCGAACCGTTGGTATTCGGACCGGAATTAGCCATGGCGAGGCTCCCTTTGACCAACTTATGTTCATTGAACTCATCCTGAAAAGAATATCCCGGACCGCCCGTGCCGTCGTTGGACCAGTCGTTATCTTTAGAGTTCGGGTCGCCTCCTTGAACCATAAAATCAGGGATAACGCGGTGGAATTTAGTATCGTTATAAAAACCTTTCTTCGCCAGATTCAAAAAATTATTTACGGTCAGGGGTGATTCCTTGGCAAACAATTCCACTTTGATATCGCCAAAATTTGTTTTGATAATTGCGTGGTTAAATTGCGATGCTAAGTCTTCCAGATTTATTTTTTGTTCAGGGTTTTCTGCCTGGCTTTGCTGCCCAGCTTGTCCTTGCGGCGGCTGTGCGCTGGTATCTTCGGCGGGTTTGTTCGGCTTTACTTTTGGCGTCCGGCCGTTTTTTATTTCATCTATACGCTGGTTTATATCACTACTATTGCTGCTATCAATATTCGGGACATCCTTTTCAGAATACTGGTTATTGGCTGGTTTTAAGCTGCAAGATGTGGTCATAAATAAAATAATTAATAAAGCAAAAATATGTCTCCTTTTCATAAATATTTTTAAAAAATTAATTATTAATTCAAAATGCAAATATCAAAATGAAAAATGATAATGTAAAATTTAAAATTATTTTTTATTTTACATTTTATCTGTCATTTTTCATTTTGATATTTACATTTTACATTAATAGTTTAACAATACCACATTTTTCGCGTCAGTCAATCTTTATTTCACATAATGACCAGCCCGAAGCTCCTGATCGTCTTCCATCTTTTTGTCATCAATTTTTTCCTTGGCTTTTTGCCTTAATTCCTTTAGATCAAGCTCGTTTAGCTCTTGACTCCGTTTTTCCAAATATGGACGATTGTTTAGCGACACTTCGTCAAGCACATCGCTTAGTAGTACATCCAGTATGGCGCCGATCTTTGGTCCGGGTTCGATATTCAATAATTTCATCAGATCATCACCGTTTAATTTAAGCATTTTAACGGAAATCGGATCGCGGCGCACTTTGTCAAACATATATTCCAGATGGCGCAGCTTATAAGGCTTGGCCTTGGGGACGCCAGAGCCCAGCCGGTCGGCAATCCGTATATCTATCAAGTCTTTTAAATTTTCTTCCCCGACTTTCACTATCAATCGTCTGACCGAACTCTCGGTCACTTCACCGACATTATAATAGAACATATGATGGCGCACCAGATTAACTGTTTTATCAATATCCGCGCTAGAAAACTTGAGCCGCGACATAATCTTTCGCACCACTTTGGCGCCGACAATATCGTGATTATAAAATGTAGCATCACTACCGATGAATTTCTTGGTTTGCGGTTTGGCAATATCATGCAATAGTGCCCCCAGCCTAACTCGCCAATCCGAGCTTGGGCAAAATTTCAAGGATAAAACCGAGTGGTTGAATACGCTATAAATATGATGGCGGTTTTGTTCCACCCCCACTCCCATTTCCAATTCCGGAATTATATATTGAAGCAATTTGTAATTGTGAAGCATCATTAGCCCTTCATAGAATAACTTGGAGCTTAAAATTTTTATCAGTTCATCGCGGATCCGTTCCTGGGAAATAAATTTTATAGACCCGGCCAATTTAACAATAGCCCTTTCAGTCTTCGGCTCTATCTGAAAACCAAGTTCACAGGCAAATCTAACCGCCCGCATCATCCGAAGCGCGTCTTCCTTGAATCTTTCCACTGGCTCCCCCACCGCCCGTACAATCTTCTTCTCCAAATCTTTCCTGCCTCCAAAAAGATCGACAATTTCATCAGCCTGCCCTGAGCAAAGTCGAAGGGCCATCGCATTTATCGTAAAATCCCGCCGTTCCAAGTCTTTTTCCAAACAATCTTCAAACTTGATCTCATCCGGATGTCTGCGGTCGCTATAGCCTTGTTCACTGCGATAAGTGGTAATCTCAATCAGGTCCAATACCTCATCATTTTCTTTGACCGAAACAATGACGGTGCCGAAAATATTTTGATATTTTCCATCCGGAAAAATTTTCAATATCTCCTCCGGCCGGGCATTGGTCGTGATATCCCAATCTTTTGGCGTCCTCTCCATTAACAAATCCCGTAAGCACCCGCCCACGATATATGCCTCAAATTTATGCTTTTCCAATTTATTCAAAATTTCAATTATATATTCCGGTATTTTCATACTTAAAATTGCGTACAAAAAAAGCAATTAAATTATTTGCTTAATTGCTCTTAATTTACAATAATTTTATCCTTTTGTCAATTTTGTGGAATATTTACAATTATTTTGCCTGATTTTATTTGCTTTTTAAAATCATTATCAACTTTTGAATTCATGGATAATGAACTCAATAATTTCTCCGCTTTTTTATCAGGCAAAAACGTTATTTGCGCGCGGCTAATATAAATTGGAACCAATTTATGTTCAACCGAATTTTCACCGATCATCAAGCTGACTCCCAGACCGGTTTTGGTCGCTTCGGAAAAATCCTGGTCAAACAAAAAATTTCCAAGCGAGTAATAAATAACTTTCCCCTTGTAAATCTCCATAGGCTGGATAACGTGTGGATGCGTACCAAAGATCATGTCCGCTCCGGCATCAATAAGTTGATGCGCGATTTTTTCCTGCCAAACTGACTCCCTTGCAGCGTATTCAATTCCCCAATGCGCCATTACAATCACCATGTCGCTGGTCTTATCAAGCTCTCTGATCTTGTTCAAAACCAGATCAATTTTTCCGTTAAGTTGATCGTAGCCGACGAAAGCAATATCGCGGCCATTAATATTAACAGAATAATACGTTTCTATTTTGTTGTGCGGGTCGCCAAAATAATATAGCCCGTTTTTTTTAATATTATCTTTGGTCTCTTTAAGTCCGGCTTGGCCAAAATTGAGAGTATGGTTATTGGCCAAGTTAAAAACATTAAAACCGAATTTTTTCAGATCTTTGATCAATGCCGGATTAAAGGTAAATCTGAGAATATCGGGCTTGGTGGCAACTGAATTTTTTTTTGTGAACGGGCCTTCCAGATTTACGAGGATCAAATCCTGCGCGCCAAGCAAGTTTTTGATTTTTTCAAACGGATAGCTAGTCCCCTTTTTCTTTATAACCTGGCGAACATTCCTATCCAGCATCATATCGCCAAAGACCAGCATCTTAATATTTTTTATATTTTGGTTCGTGTTTATTTCCGAAACCTTATTTGCGCTGATGGTCTGGCTGTTGGCAAATAAAAAACTTTGTTCAAAAAAAACAAAGCAAAATAATAAAACAATTAAAATTAAATAATATTTTTTGAATGATTTCATTTTACAATTTACCGGAACCCTTGGGATTATACCCGCTATTCACCTCAACTCCGTCCTTGAAGCCGTCTTTGTCGGTATCCGAGCCATTCGGATCGGTCCCATATTTCTTTTCCATTTCATCGGATAATAAATCGCCGTCCGCATCAGGTTTTCGCACAGCACCGGAATAAGTTATGGCCTGCATGGCATTCCAGTCCTGTGTTGTTTTGGGATTGTTGCCGAAGATACTCTTAAATGATTTGATCCCGGCCTTCTCACTATTTAAATTGCGATTTTCCGCTTTTTGCCGGAGGCCGTAGGCCATCACCTTGACCGCGGCCGCGTCCTTGGCGTCGTTCATATCGGGTATTCTTTTGTAAATTTTTATAAACTGATCCTTGGCTCTTTTCTCGGCTGGTTCATTCGTCTGGCTCGGGAATCGTCCATTGGCAATTTTGATCACATCAGCCATTTCATCTGCGGTTTCAGGCAATTTATTAAAGGCGCTTTTATAGGAATATATAACAGCTGTTCGCTCTCCTTGTCCCAATTTCCTGGTATTATCGTCTACCCCGCTAGCGATAAAATCATCGAGAGAATTTTGCATCGATTTATTATTGCTTATTAAATCATTATTTTGATTATTGTTCAAATTTATTTTATTTCCGGCAGAATTGCTCTTGTTTTCTAAGTCATTGGGCGTTGAACTGCTATACTTGTTTCCGCCATACATTACATTGGTGTGATCGAATTTTATCTTCAAAACATTATTGTTTTCGTTTAGCTCCCTGAGATATCCGTTAAAATCAATATCAGCCACGGCATAATTATTCGGATAATTGTTTAATAAAAAAATTGCATAAATAATGATGCATAAAAAAATTTCCGCATATTATAAAATTAGAAAAATTTTATTTTTCTATCTCTTCGCTCCGGAATAAGTGATTGCTTGCATAATATTCCATTCCTCTGTAGTTTTGGGATCATGGCCATAGATATTTTTAAAAGTATTGATCCCTGATTTTTCACTTTTCAAATTGCGATTTCCCGCTTTTTGTCTGAGACCATAGGCCATTACTTTGACAGCAGCCGTGTCTTTGGAATTATTCATATCCGGATTGCGCTTGTATATTTTCAAAAATTGAACTTTGGCTCTTTTCTCTGCTGAATTATTTATCTCGCTGGGGAATCGGCCGTTGGCGATCTTGATCATATCGGCGAGCTCCACCTCGATTTTAGGCAACTTATTGAAAGCGGATTTATAGGAATAAACTACCGCTGCTCTTTCACCATCTCCAAGAATCTTGGTACTTTGGTCTGCTCCGTAAGTAATGAAAATATTGAGCGCCTGCTTGATATTTTTATTATATCCTTTAAGATCGCTGGTCAACGGTTTTAAATATTTTATCTCGTTCAGCTGTTCTTTTGTCTCGTTGTGGAGAATCTTGAGATTAATTAAAATATCTATTAATTGATTGTTGAATAGAAGGTTGGCGCTTTTATTCATTTCAGCAATATCAGCCGGTATTTTATCCGGCAATTTTTCATTGGACAAAACCGGGGAAGAGGTGCTGGCTTGATTGTTTTCGCTTGTACTTGATTGGTTGGCCTCTGTTCCGGGTATTATTTCCGGGGTGCTGGTCGCCACCGGTTGTAGTGGCAAGGTCATGAATTCATGTCTGATATCATTATCCCAATATGGGTCATCACAGACCACTTTATAATAATAATTGGCCTCCGGATCAAGATTTGATAGTTGCAAGGTCTGTGTTCCCAAGCTGCTCGTTTGAGTATTTTCCAAATCAGGCAATTTGCCATAGCGAACCTTGCAAAACGAGTCTAAACTTGTTTTCCAATTTATTAAAGCCTGCTTATCGCCGATAGATGAAATATTAATATCTGAAACTGTATAAAGATTGGTATACTTGCTGTCGTCTACTTTGATCGATTTTTCAAAGACATTATTGTCTTCATTGGTTTCCGCTATTTTATTATCCGGGTCCAGCGTGACCTTGATCGCATAATAGCCGTTTTTGAGCGGCTGATACTGCAGGTTCCGCAAGGATATCTCTATATCACTATTTGTACCGGTAGAAATATCTTTCAATTTCACACCATCGGTTGTACTGCCAATACCCTCCGCCTTGTATTCAAAACTTTGGGTGATTTGGTTGCTGGAATTATTCTTGACGTACAACGTAATGATGCTATGACCGGCGGTCAAAATGATATCGTTTACCGCCAAATCAAATGACGGCGTGGTATCTACGGCTGAGACTCGGCAAAATGGAATAAAAATTAAGAAAAATAAAATAAAAAACGATATTATTTTGTACATAAATTTATATTAATAATTAAATTATCAAATCCTTTTCAACCATTTGAGTATCGCCCAGGCTATCATCCCGCCCAAGACAGCCGTCGCGAACTGCGACCAGCTCATCATCTGGGCAACCTTCACAACCAACTCCTGCTTGATCAGCAGTTTGGCAATAAAATTGACGCTCAAAATCAAAAAAATAAATTTAAGCCCGGCACCGACAACTATTCCCAGCCAATATCCCTTATTTTCGTCTTTAAAGTTGTGATAGATATAATCCACGGTCAAAATAAAAATGATATTACTGATCATGATAAAAGGTACAGCCGGAGCGAGAACCGCCGGCAAAAGTCCGCCGGACAGCGCCATTAGGCTGGGAACGAACGCCAATACCATCGCGCTCCTGATGCCGACCAGAAACAATGTAATTATCAGAATAGCATTGACGATCGGCCCAGTGATCCACTGCAAATGGATGAAGAACGGCAAAAATATCGCAATGCCGGAAAGCATAACAAAACTAGTTAAAGCCTTGACATTAACTGCAGTTAAAGACTTGAAATTTTGTTGCGACATAAATAAAAAATTAAATTGTTAAATTGTTATACTGTTAATAGTTTCTATTAATTTCAACTAATTTCCCAATATCTTAATATCCTAATATCGACAAATATTCTTATTTATATGTTTTGTGATATGTGTTACGCGCTATGTGTTTTGTGATTCCCTACCTCGACATCACATTCACCTTCGCCACGATCCCGTACAAATCGTTCAATTTCTTGGTCAGCAGTTTTATCTCTGCTAAATCCCCCTTTACCGCCACTGCCAAAAGTCCGGTACAATGTTCCACGCAAGCTGGCTGGACATTGACCCCGAGCCGCGCCATGATCATATGCCCGTGATCGGTAAGTAACTGGTTCATCTTGGCCGCATTGGTCTGCCGGTCCTCTACCAAAATCGAAATGACCGCGAGATGTTGTTTTTTTGACATATTATTACATTATTTTAATATTTAACTTATCCAACGCATTCAAATTTTTTCTATTAATATAGCTGGTATGCAGTACTTCATGTTCCAATTTCGGATCTTTTTTGAACCATGATAATACTTTCAAAACCTCTTTGTTCTCAAAAGCGCTGCGCATCGGTAGATTCTTGTCGGTTTTGTATAGCGCTTCCATTCTTTTTTTTCTGATCTCCGGTGTGGTCGGGTAAGCCTGCCCGCCGCCGCCAATGCATCCGCCCGGGCAAGCCATAACTTCAATATAGTCGTAATTGTGAAGATTTTCTATGATTTGGTCTATATTACCAATACAATTCACAACCGCTACCCTGATTTTGACCTTGTTTATTTCCACCACCGTTTCTTTTACGCCAGCGAGTCCACGTACTTCTTTGAAATCAACTTTAAAATCGCATTTCTTCTTATTTTTACATGCCAGATATTCAGCGCTGCGCAAAGCTGATTCCATTACTCCCCCGCTCGTACCATAGATCAGAGCTGAACCGCTATGTTCGTCCAAGGGATTGTCGACGGTCTGATTTTTTAATTTGCCAAAATTAATTTTGTTCTTCTTGATCATCCAGGCCAGTTCTCTCACCGTAATCACATAATCAACCGGCCACATCCCGTCTATTTTCAACTCTTTGCGGTTTGATTCAAATTTTTTGGCAGTACAAGGCATCACTGAAACAGTAGTTATGTTTTTTGGATTTATTTTTTTGAGGTCAGCCCAATAAGTTTTCACGGCTCCGCCGCAGTGGATCTGAGGCGATCTGGCGGTAGTGAGATTGGGTATCAGTTCCGGATGATAGAATTCCACATATTTTACCCAGGCCGGACAACATGACGTGATCATCGGCAGAACAGAATTTGGGATTTGAGATTTGGAATTTGGGATTTTATTTTTTGATTTCTGTAATTTTTCTTTTTCTTCTTGATTTTTTTTGACCCGTTCCAACAATTCTCCAGCTTCGACCATAGTAGTTATATCGGCGCCAAAATTGACGTCAAAGACATAATCAAAACCAAGCTGTTTCAAGGCGGCCACGATCTGCCCGGTCATCACCTTGGTGCCTAGTCCGAATTCTTCGCCAATGCTGACACGGATAGACGGGGCGAGCATAGCCACGGTAATTTTTCGCTTGTCAGTCAGCGCTTTTTCAACCAGTCCCCAATGCGCCTGTTCCTGCGCCGAGCCGACCGGACAATGCACAGCGCATTGCCCGCAGTAGATGCAATCAATATCTTTGTTTGAAGTAGGGACTACTTCCTGGTCTGCGCCTTTGCCACGGAGTTCCAAATAATTTATCTTTTGCATGCTGTTGCAAGCGTCCAGACAATTGCGGCAATCAATGCACTGCGTGCCGTCGATCTCCACCGAATTGGCGAATTTGTAATTTTTGCGATTAGCCTTGCGGTCGCGGAAATGCGCTATTTCAATCTTGTATCTGTCAGCCAAATCCAAAAGTTTGCAATTAACCCGCCAAATGCAGGTCGGACATCTCTCAATATGCTCGGCAAAGACCAGTTCAATATTGGTATTGCGCGCTTTCCTGACTTGATCCGAATCCGTCCTGATCTCCATCCCCTTTTCCACTTTGGTCGAGCAAGCCGTGGCTAAAGCCTTTCGCCCCTTGATCTCTACCACGCAAATCCGGCAATTCGCCTTGGCGCAAAAATCCGGATGTCCGCACAGTCCGGGAATATATATATCATTCTTCATGGCGGCCACAAAGATCGTCTCGTCCGGCGCACTAGCTATTTCCTTATCGTTGATTTTAATTTTAACAAAATTATCAACTTTTTTTGGTATTTTTAATGACGTTTTGTTTAGCTCTTTTTTATCTTTTTTTTGTATTGACATAGGGATGATAAAATTCCTAAATTATAATTTCTAATTTCTAAAATAAAATTCGTGGCCATTCGTGACCTACCCAAAACATTCACAAATCATCTTTCTATTCTCCTCCGGCAAACTCAAACTTTGGTCGCCGTAGAGTGGTGCGACGTTTTTTATAAAACTGGCGATCGGGATCGGTACGGCGCAGCCGAGTCCGCACAATGAGGCGTCGCTCAGATTGGAAAGAAGCTCCGAGACGAGCGTCCAATTAATTTTTCCCGAGTAAAATATTTCTTTTAACCGATAGGTTCCTTCGCGGCAGGGTACGCATTGCCCGCAAGATTCGGAGGAAAAAAAATCCACCCATTTTTTGAGTAGTTCAATCGGTTGATGTTTTTGGACACTATAAATTGTGATCGAAGCACATCCCGAGGCCGGCATATTCAATTGATCTGAATTTAGCACCACTCCGCTACCTTCACCGCCGACCTGGACAAAGAACGGAAAGTCCGGATAATTTTTTGTTTGTTTTAAAACTTGTTCGATAGACATCGAATCCGGCAGGTCAAAGACGCCGGTCCAGAGACTATCCCCCCGAATAGTATAAAATCTTTTGTTCTCGAACTTTTCTTCATTTACCAAACTGACGTTATAAAAAGTTTCTACATTATTAATAATGGTCGGATGTCCCCAAAGTCCAAAAGTATTCGGATAAGGCGGACGTAGACGCGGTTCAATTCTTCTGCCTTCAATGGCATTGAGCAGAGAAGTTTCCTCGCCACCGATATAACCACCGATATGCGGTTTGCAAAACAAACTGATCGGCAGATTAAGCGAAGCGATTTTTTCATTCAATGATTTGGAATATTTTTTATAAAATTCATCATTCAAATATATATATCCAAATACCTCCACTCGGCCATTCTCTCTAAGATAATCGAGGGCCAACCTTATTCCTTCAATCAATTTATCGCTATAATTAGCCAAAATATAATTATCCTTCTCCACCCCCGGCTCCCCTTCCGAACCATTACAAACCACATATTTTTTCTCACCGGCCGCTTTTTTAACTGAATCCCATTTAGATGCCACCGGATAGCATCCGCCCCCGCGGCCTACTAATCCAAACTTTTTAATTCTTGCCATTATTTCCATAATTTCAAAATTATTATTTTGTTTATTCCATTTATAAAATCATCAATTACCAAATTACAATTACACAAACAATAATCAATCACCGAATAATAAATAATAGAACAAATCATTTTGTGTTTTTATTAATTATTGATGTAAAAATTTTTACTAACTCCATCGATTCTTGAATCAATGGTAATGAAACTGTATTTAAGTTTTGATTGCCGTGTAGTATTATTTGCAGCCACATATTACTTTCTTTGGATTCTTTTCGAGATATTCTTATCCTTAGGAGAAAATCCTTAGTACTGATGGCCTCATTTGCTTCTCTGTAGTTTGCGGCTACTGAACCAGAAGATCTTGTTAGCTGCTTACGATGCTCATTATTCTCAATTGTATAGGAAAGTTTTTTGCAGAGATCATAACATCCTTTCGCAAACTTTAAAGTTCTATCCTCTAAATCAAATTTTCCTCCTTAAATCATATTGGTTGTTGTTTTTTGGTTATTGTTTGGTGATTGGCATTTGATGATTGTGTTATTAATTTTAAACCATCCTCTTCCTCCCAATATACTCGCACAGATCAGCTAAGCGATTTGAGTAGCCCCATTCATTATCATACCAGGCAATGACTTTGACTAGGTCACCACCAATGACTTTTGTTAATGATAAATCAACAATCGCGCTGGATGGATTGCCGATGAAGTCGGAAGAAACGAGAGGCTCTTCGGTAGCGGTGACGTAATTTTTGAACCGGTTGGTGCGGATGGCTTTTTTGATAGCGGTATTTACCATCTTGGCGTCTACTTTTTTACTCGTGATATAAACCGTATCGCAGATGGAAACCACCGGGGTGGGGACGCGCATTGACGTGCCGTCAAATTTGCCTTTGAGTGAAGGGATGGTTTCGGTAACCGCGAGAGCTGCTCCAGTGGAAGTCGGAACGATATTCTGGGCAGCCGCGCGTGCCCGGCGCAAATCCTTGTGCGGACCGTCTACCAGGTTCTGGTCGGCGGTATAGGAATGGATCGTGGTCATGATCGCTTTTTTGATGCCGAAATTCTGCCGGATGATCTCAGTAACCGGCGCCAGACAATTGGTCGTGCAGGAGGCATTGGAAATTATCTTGTCATTCTTGGTCAACTTATTTTCATTAACCCCAAGCACAATTGTTTTAACTCCTCCGCCTTTGGCTGGCGCCGAAATTATTACTTTCTTCGCCCCAGCTTTCAAATGCTTTTTGCATTCGTCTTTTGAAGTGAACCGGCCAGTGCATTCGAGTACTATATCCACATTCAAATCTTTCCAAGGTAATTTTTCCGGCTCTTTCTCGGCTACTACTTTAAACTTCTTTCCGCCCACTACCAAGCCATCAGCTATGGCACTAACTGATTTTTTATAAATCCCGTAACAAGTATCATATTTGAGTAGATGCGCCAAGGTCTTGGTGTCAGTCAGATCATTTATGGCGACAACTTTTAAATCCCCTCCTTTTTCAAGTAAAACCTTAAAAACCGTCCGGCCAATACGGCCAAATCCATTGATAGCAATGTTCATAGATTTTTATTATTAATTATTATTGTTAATAAGTTTTTTTATACCAATATTATAACATAAATCTCGAAAAAATAAAAAACCGCCTAAAGCGATTTTTAAATATTCTTAACTTTTAATTTATTACTTCTAACTTCCTACTTCTTATTCCGTCCCAGATCAACCTCCATTACCGTTCTATTCTCGCCGCTTTCACCGGCAAACTCCACGTCTACGGTATTTTTTAGAATATGGTGGCCGACTACAATTCCCCGTTTGCCATCCACGTTTACTTTGGCGCCAAGGGGAGGAAATTTAAGGACCATTTCTTTATAGCCGGATTCTTCGTACCCGAGACAGCACATCAATCGGCCACATACTCCGGAGATGCGGTCGGAGCCGCGATGCGCGCATTGCTGAACTTCGGCCATATCCGAAGTGATAGAAGATAGCTCGCATAAAAACTTGCGGCAGCACAATACCCGTCCGCAATGGCCGACATCTCCCTTGAGCCGCGCTTCGTCGCGGATGCCGATTTGCTGAAGCCTGACCGTCCGGCCGAAATGACGGGTCAGATCTTTGGCTAATTCGCGGAAGTCCACCCGGCTGTCGGAAATAAAGGCAAAGGTCAGGCGCGAGGCATCAAATGAAAAACGCACATCAACCAGCTTCATGGAGAGCCCCAGTTTATCAATGGCCTTTTTGCAATAGTCCAGAGTTTTTTGTTTCTCCTGCTTGCTTGGCATCTTGTCCAGATCAGCACGGCCGGCTTTTCTGATCACCGGCTTAATTTCTTTTTTCTCTTTACCATCTTCGCCAATCGTAGCGTTCCCGCTTTCATCATCGACCGGGATTATTTTTTTCTGGGCTAAAATTTTCTCCTCTTCCTCTTGGTTGATTTCTTTTACTTCAATTACCCGGCCGATATCAGTGCCGATTTCTGTTCTTACAATTACTTTGTCTCCGATTTTTAAATCGAGATCTCCAACGGTAAAATAATACGTTTTATCCCAAGGAGTAAATTGTACTCGCGCTATCAACATATTTTCAGATTATAAACTATAACGGATAAATTTAATTATTTTCGCTCCGTTCAAAATATTTTCCACTTTTTTCTTATCATCCTTGATGCACTCCTGTTTGACAAGACAAACTTCATCATAAAATTTATTTAATTTGCCACCCATTATCTTTTCAATCATTTCCTCCGCTTTGCCTTCCATCTTTAATTGTTCGTGATAAATTTCTTTTTCCTTGGCGATTTCTGTTTCTTCCACATCCTCCGGACTGATATATCTGGGATTGGAAGCGGCGATCTGCATAGCCAGCTCCCGAGCCAATTCATTGTCTTCTTTGTCTATGGCGACCAAAACTCCGATCCGTCCGTTCATATGGCTATAACCGGCTACGGCGCCGTCAGAGCTCAAGGAGTCAGCTCCTTTTAATTCCATTTTCTCTCCTATCACGCCGCTCAAGTTTTCCAGAGTCTCTTTGACGCTGAATTCGCTTAATTTAAAATTCAGCAAATCATTCAGATTATCAAGGCTATTTTCTTTCATGGCTGAAATAGCATGATTTGCAAATGTTTGAAATTTTTCACTGCGCACGACAAAATCGGTTTCTGCGCTGATCTCCAGAATAAAGCCCTTCTTTTGGTCGTCATTAACCAAAATTTTTATCACGCCTTCTTTGGCCTCGCGATCACCGCGCTTGGCCGCTTTGGCAATGCCTTTTTTTCTCAAAATTTCCACGGCCTTATTGAGCTCGCCGCCGGCTTCTTCCAAAGCATTTTTACAGTCAACCATGCCGGCGCCGGTCTTGTCGCGCAGGTCTTTGAGTAGTTCCATTGAAAAATTCATAATGTGTTAAATTTAAATTTTAAATATTTTTACTACTACTAATCCAATAATAAACTACGAATGCAACGAAAAAATATAAAAACGTTTTTTAAAATTAGGAGCATTGGTGGTCTATTAGTAGATTAGTAGTGATGGCTATTTTACTTCCGGTACCTTAGTCTTACCTTCGGTAATCGCCTCTTTGATCAAGTTCAAAACGAGTTTGATGGTTTTGGTAGCGTCGTCATTGGATGGGATGATATAATTTACTTCGGTTGGATTGACATTGGTATCGCAAATGGCGATGATCGGGATGTTCTTTTTCCTGGCTTCGGCCATGGCGGTTTTCTCATTCTTGATATCCCAGATAAAAATAATATCCGGCAAACGATTGAGATTGACGAGACCGCCCACCTTTGTTTCCAGGCTCAGGATCTCGCGGTCAAATTCCAATTTTTCTTTTTTGGTATATTTTTCCAGTTTGCCCGCAGATTTGTTATCCAGCAAATCCTTGTATTTTTTTATCAGTTTTCTGATAATGGCGAAATTGGTCATCGTACCGCCCATCCATTTTTCCGATACATACGGCATGTTTGTCTCCTCGCACATTTTTTTCAAAGGTTTTTTGACTTGTGTTTTTGTGCCGACAAATAGGATTAGCTTATTTTCGCCAGCCAATTTCTTGATCAATTCCAAAGCTTGGCCGAGCATTTTTTGGCTCTTGGTCAGATCAATGACGTGCACTCCGTTTCGGGAAGTGAAAATAAACGGCTCCATTTTTGGGTGCCATTTACTGGTGCGATGCCCAAAATGCATACCTGCTTTGAGCATCTCTTCAATTGTTGGTAGTTTTATCATATTTTTTTCCTTTTAGCCTCTATTCCGATGTCCCAATATTCGCATGTGCCGCATTTGTAGCGCGGCTGCCGAAGGCAAAACATTGGGAAGGAAAATTCGGAATATGAGAGATTATCATTGGCTAATAATAACCAATTTATTTAATTTAGTAAAAAATAATATGAAGACGCCTATGCTTCATATATAAGCATACATTATCATTATATATATGCTTTGTCAAATTCAATCAAATTTCAATTAAAAACAATTTATCGCATGTTTTATACCCTTTCTTTCTCCTTAACAAATATCATATACAAGACCGGCACAATAAATAAGGTCAGGAATGACGACAGCATTAGGCCGAAAATAATCGCACCGCCGAGTGCTAGCCATGTTTCATTAGATAAAGTAATAGGTATGATACCGATGATCGTGCAAATAGAGGTTATGAATATCGCTTCCAGTCTGGATTTACCCGCATCAATGATCGCTTCAACGAAAGGAATCCCGAATCTGATGTTTAAATTTATCTTGTCAATAAGTATTATTGCGTTCTTCACTACGATTCCGAATAGAGCGACTATGCCGATCAAACCGGGAAAGGACAGATTTATTCCAGTCAGCGCTAATCCGAAAAATACCCCGATCAAAGCCAAAGGTATGGTAGCGAGTACTATCAGCGCTTTTTTAAATGAGTTGAACTGGATGACTAGAGTAGAAATGATCAAAAGAAGTGCGATATACATCGCCCGGATAATGGAGGCGACTGATTCGGTATTGGACTCGTTCTCACCTCCGTAAATTATTTCATAACCTTCAGGGACTTTATATGTTTTGGCCAGCTTGTCCTGAAATTCTTTTAAGATGTTCTTCGGATTGGTTTTGCCTTCTGCGGAAGCGGACAATAAAACCGCTCTCTTCTGGTCAATGCGTGTAATGGAATTGACCGACGGTTTCAATTCGATCTTGGCCACATCCTTCAAGAATACCGGCTGCTTCCTTAGGTTGATGATCTGTAAATTCTCTACTGCTTCCAAGGTGGGTATCTTATCCCTGGAGAACCTGGCTGTGACGGAGATCTCTTTGCCGTTTATGAGTACGGTAGTAACTTCGGTTCCCGAGATAGCCATGCGAAGAATCGAGCCGACATAGGCTGCGTTCAAATTATATAGCTCGAGTCTGGCCGGGTTTAGTGTAAAAGTATAATCCGCCGGCGAAGGTTTCAGTGATATTTCGATATTGATAGCGCCCTTAACGGTTTCGAGGATCGGTTTTAGGTCATGGGCGATCTTGTCCAGATATTGCAGGTCGTCACCGACTACCCGCGCCTCAAAAGCCGACCCGGTAGGCGGACCAGCGTTTTGCAAGATTACGGTAATAGTGGCGGTTTTGATATCTTTAAAATCTTCCCGCATCTTACTGGCAATATCGTATGATTTCATTTGGCGCAATTTTTTATCGACCAATTTGATGGTTATATTCGCTTTATTGGAGGGAGTACTGCCGGTTGAAACACTTAAGCCGATCCCGCTGGAACCCTGGCCGACGATCGTGGAAAAATTGCTTATATCGGGATATTTCAAAAGCTTAGATTCAACGACCTGAGTGATCTTATTCGTTTCCGCTAAATTTAAACCGGCCGGCGCTTCGATATTTATGAACATATAATCAAAATCCGCGGCCGGAAAAAATTCGCTTTGTACTATTCCGGTGATCGGCAAAGCGATAGCAATGATAAATGTGGCCGCAACGGCCAATATCGTGTTCCGCCTGGTTTTTTTGGTGGCCAATAACCGGCATAAATATTTTTCATATAGCGGCAATACCCGTCCCAAATTGAGTAAACCATGGCTGATACGTCCGAAAAAATTCCGATCCTTGGCCCCGCCTTGCTCCTTCAATTTCTTCTTTATCAATTCATCGCTTTGCCATTCCATCTCGGTCAGTTTCAAATTGGCCTCGAGTTCAACTTTGCCGAGCGAACGGTACCATTTTATCAATCTGAACAATAAATAAAAAATCGCGGCGGCGGCTACGTATCCGTACCAAGATCTAAGATAGATAAAATAGGACGCTAAAACAAAAAGCGCGGCTAACAGGGCAAAAAATGATCTTTTGGTGAGCCGAATCCTTTCCAAAATAGCGGATAATGGATGATTGATGATCAAAGCGATGATCAAGGACGATATCAAAGTGACGGATACGGTTATCGGAATAGATTTTAAATATTGCCCGATAATACCGGAAGCGGAAAGAAGCGGCAGAAAAGCCCACACCGTGGTCAAGGTGGTGGTCGTCAAAACGATCTTGAAATCATTGAGTACCAACAAGATCGCTTCTTCGGGAGTGAATTTACCGGTCCGTAGATATTGCTTGGTGGCACTGACGACCACGATCGCATCGTCAACCAAGAGCCCAAGCGCCAGGATCAGCGAGAACATTGAAAGAAAATTGAGTGTTATTCCGGTCAGAAGCATTACGCCGAATGTACAGAAAAATACGAGCGGGATGGCAAGTCCAGCTACGATTGCCTCTTTCATGCCGACAATAAAAAATAATATGGCAAATACCAGTACCAAGGTCAAGGTGAAATCATGTTTAAGGTTGTCAAAATCCTGCCTGATGAGTTCGGCTCGATTGAGTGTTATGTCATGATGCAGCCCGGCCGGTAATTTTGTCAACAGCTCATCTATTTTCTTATCGGCGGTATCGGCGGTATCCACGATCGAACCACCGGTTTTCTTTATTACCTGGATGGTCACATCGTTTTTCGAAACTTGGCCAGAGCTCGAAAATCTGGAATAAACGGTTTTTTTGATGGCCTTTTCATTGACCGAGGCGATATCTCCCAGATAAATGATCGAACCCTCTTCGGTATGTGTTATCGGGATCTTTCTTAGTTTTTCCGCAGTGAATATCCTGGCATCGGCCCTGACCGGATAAGAAAATTTATTGCCCTCAAATATGCCGGCTGGTATGGCCAAGTTGGTTCCTTTGATGGCAAGATTTGCTTGGTCCGGAGAAAGATTGTAAAAAGTCAATTTTTGCGGGTCATAAGCCACTTCAAATTCATTTTCGTCCCCGCCGGAAACCCGCACTTCCCGCACACCCGGGATCTTTTCCAATTCATCCTTGATGTCATCGCCGTATTGGCGCAAAGCGAATCCGTCATACGGGCCGGTTAGCGAGGCAGTGAATATCGGGCTGTCATCAGCAGAAATCTCAATCACGGTCGGATCATTGGCATCGGTAGGTATTTCTTTTTTGGTATCATTGATCTTATCCCTAAGTTTCCGGAGTGAATCGTCCAGATTGGCACTGGCATCATATTCGACCGTAATGGATGATATGGAATTGGCTGAGCTGGAAGTGATCTTCTTGATATCTTTGAGTCCGGCGATATTGGTCTCGATCTTTTTGGTCACCAATTCTTCCACATCGGTCGGGGAAGCACCCGGGTAAATGGTCGCCACGACCGCGATCGGAATCTTCACTTCCGGATCGGATTCTAGCGGCAATTGTATGAACGAATACACCCCCCACAAGGTAATGAGCATGATCAAAAGTATGACTACCCGAAAATTCACTATAAAAAAATTAAAAAAACTTTTACGGAGTCCCGGCCGAAATGTCAATTTCTCCAAATACAAATAATCCGAAGATTTATGTTCAGTCATCTTTTCAATTTTTTGTCCATTTTCATTTTCCATATAAAATAATATCCCAATATCTCAATATCCAAAAACCTATTTAATTATTTTAACTTCTTCCCCTTCTTCAACTATCTTATTACCATCAACGATTATTTCCGCGTCTGGTTTTAAATCCGTTTTAAGCTCTATGGTCTCGCCTTGCACCTTTACCACCTCAATAGATACTTTTTTTACTTTTCCGTTTTCCACGGTCATAATAAAATTTCCATTCTGACCGATCTCAACGGCAGTCAACGGAAGTATGATATCTTTTTTGTTATCCGGCTTTTTTTCATAAGTAGCACTAACAGTCATTATCGTTCCGATAGCGAAGACCTTGGGATTATTAATTTTCGGTTTTACTTCTACGAGGAATCTTTTGGTCACGCTGTCCGCGGACGGAGTAATACTAGATACCACTGCGTCGTACAATTTGCCATTATTGTCTTTGATACTGGCCGCTTGGCCGAGCCGCAAAAACGTCAGGTCTTCCTGGTTGGCGTAGAGCTCCAGCTTCACTTTATCCGATTGACTGACCGTGGCGAGTACTTGTCCGGGAGAAACGGTATCGCCCTCATCGACATTTTTCCTGGTCACGATCCCGTCAATCGGCGAAACTGCTTTGTGGATATCATACAAACTTTGAAGCGATACCAAAGCGTTATTATAGCTCAAGCGCGCAATATCCAATTGCGACCTGCTGACGGATAGCTGTGAATCAATCCTGATCTTGGTGGATTCAAATTGATTGGTGGCAGAATCAACCCCGAATCCGGCATTATCCAGCTGGCTCTTGTTGCCGGCTTTCAAATTTTCCAGATTCTGCTTGGCCGAGGCTTCTTGCTTAAGGGAGAGCTCATAGGCTTTTTGCAGGGAATCAAGGGTAGCGTCATTACCGAGCTTGGTATTTGTCAAAGCTTGTTTGGCGCCATTCGCCTGGCTGAGCGCCCCGCTCGATTGAGCCTGAAAACCGCTGGCTGTTAACTGAAGTCCGGTCAAAGACAGGCCCAAACTTGAGCTCTGCGGCAGAGCGAACGATGAGATCGAATTGTCAAATAGTATTTTGACCGCGTCTGCCAGCTTTTTGGTTTTTTGCGCCAAGGCAATTACGGTTTCAACCTTTTTGCTCGTCCCGCTTGAGCCGAGTGAAAGATAATTATTATAGGCTAAGCTCGCTTCAAAATAGGCGGATTTCGCTTTGGTTAAAGTGTCCAGATTGAGCACTCCCAATTCATTTTTGTAACCAATCGCCGGAGCATTGTCTTGCGACAAGCTGGCGATATTATTTATTGATGAGATGATCGTTCCGCAAGTTGCCGCCGCACTGTCAGCCGCCGTATCAGCATTAGAATCGATATCGGTTTCGGATTGGCCCGAAATGATTTTTCTACTGTCCAGATTTTGCTTGGCCAGCTCGCGTGCAATTCTGGCCGAGTCAAAGGCCAGCTGCGCGCTTTTCAAACTTTCGGATGTGGTCAAATTAAGATTGGATTTACCCGTACCTGATTGTTCCTTGCCGATCTCGGCCTGCGCTAGATCGCGCTGTGAGGACAATAACAAATTATCGTAATTTTTTTGCGCCAAGCTAAAAGCGGCGGCAGCCTGCTGTACGCCGATCGACGCCTGTTTGATCTGGCTGGCATTGAATCCGCTATTGGAATTGGTTCCGGAATTTATATCATCGATCCTAAATATCTCCTGTCCCATTTTCACTCTATCGCCGACATTGAACCGCACTCCTTTGGCAGTACCGGAGGTCTTGGCCACGATCTTGGCCTCTTGCTCAGAAGAAACAATAGCCGGATATTCTACGGTCTGTTTGACCGATTTGCTGGCTGAGACCTTTTGCGTTTTAACCTCGGTCAAGGTCTTTTGTCGGCTATTTTGAGCCACTCTTGATCCGCATCCGGTCAAAATTATGGCTAAAAATATTAATATAATTACAATATTTTTCTTCATAAAATATATGATATAGTCCTCCTTATTGATATTTATTAAGTTAATATCTTACACATTTAACGCATTTTTGTCAAACATTTTTAATCAATATTAAAAGGGCCATACTTTTGCCCTTTCATTTTATTAAATCTAATCTCTTGTTTTTGTGGCTATAATTCCCCCTCCTAAAACCTCATCACCTCGGTAAAAAACCGCGCTTTGGCCGGGCGTGACAGCTCTTTGCGGTGCGTACATTTCAACCTTAAGCTTATTATTTCCGCCAGAGGCGGATCCGCCTCTGGCGGATATCTTCTTAAGAATGCATTTCACCGGCTGCTGCCTATACCTAACCACCACTTTGCACTTTAAGGGGAATTTCATCTTGCCGCTTATCCAATTAATGTTGTTTATAAAAAACGCTGATTTAAAAATTTCATTATCCTTTAATTGACTGGTAACGTATAAAATATTTTTTTTGCGGTCAAAACCGGTTACATAGTAAGGCCCGGTGCCGCCGATTTCAATGCCCTTGCGCTGGCCAATGGTATAGAGCGGAAGGCCGTGGTGCCGGCCGACAACTTTTCCATCTTTTGTTTTGATCAAGCCACATTTAAGTTTCAAATTATTTTTCAAAAATTCCTCGGTGCTGACTTCTTTCCCGCGCATATTCAAAAAACAAATATCCTGGCTCTCCTTCTTGATATAAGGCACCCCATTCTCATCCGCAATCTTCCTAACCTCGTCTTTCGTCAATTCACCCAAAGGAAAAATTAAATGTTTTAACTGGCCTGGCGATAAAGTATATAAAAAATAAGACTGATCCTTATTTGCATCCCTGCTCTTAAGCAATTTTATTGGAAATTGGAAATTGGAAATTGGAAATTTCCGCCGAAGGCGGGCATAGTGTCCCGTGGCTAAAAAGTCCATCTTATTTCTTTTTGCGAATTTCAAAAGCTCGCCGAACTTAATTTGTTTATTGCAAAGCACGCACGGATTAGGCGTCAAACAGAAATAATAACTTTTTAAAAAATAAGATATGATTTCTTTTTCAAATTTTTTCCTTAAGTTAACGATCTTCAATTTTATGCCCAAATGCTTGGCTACTTTTTTGACAGCCATTTCGCTCCTTCGGTCGTTATTTATTTTCATGTAAACTCCTCTGACATCAAAACCCTTTTTTTGCAACAAAAAAGCCGACACCGACGAATCCACTCCGCCGGACATCGCCACCATAACTCTTATTTTCTTTTGCGTCATATATTTTAATTTTATAAAAGCATACAAATAATAATAAAATAAGTCAAATCATTAAAAAAATCGGCATCTAGCCGATTTTACACTATTTGTCATCCCGGCCCCCCGAGCCGGGATCCAGAGTTAAACCGTACAATCGTTGAATTTATTTTAATTAATAGAACCGCGCCTGCCGCTAACTCCTGGATTGCGGCTCAGGAGGCCGCAATGACAAAAAGATAATTATTTAAAATACAATATTTAAATTAAAAAACAATCACTCTATCGATTATCTTCTCCAAATACCCGGACTGCGTGGTGATAAAACCGATGATGATGAATATAGTATATAATGTTTCAACCAAGACCGGTTTGTGCTGGATGCTTAGTTTGATCAATATATTCGCGCTCAAAACCAGAACTAAAACCAAGAAAACTAAAAGATAAAAATACTGGGTTCCCTGAATAATATTCTTAACCGTCCGGCTGCTGTCATTTTTTTCCACGGCCACCACATTTAACTGCGGGCTGATATTTCTTTCGGAAATTTCAGAAATAACAGCTAGTTCTATTTGGCCTTGTTTTTCCTGATCAAAGTTCTCGCCCGCCACCATTGGTGCGGG
>Ga0315268_10001198_pt1 | contig 29833 bp, 30 predicted proteins | sample C1_top_MG_FD_204535 | JGI IMG/M metagenome (GOLD analysis project Ga0315268, IMG submission 204535) | Sediment microbial communities from Yellowstone Lake, YNP, Wyoming, USA - C1_top | ecosystem: Environmental > Aquatic > Freshwater > Lake > Sediment | place: USA: Wyoming | collected 2017-08-01
CCTGCTCATCTATTAGCGCAGATTCGTCTGGGTATAGAAATCGCGGATAGTCAGGGATCGGTTTTTTGTGTTTTACTAGCGCGGCTAATTCCGGGTCTGCTGGAACGATGTAATCGAACCGCCTGAACTCCAGTTGCCCATTATCCAGCGACAGGACGGCGGCGTTTGGCGTGCACCATAATTCGCGCCGTTTCATCATTTCGCGGAATGCAGTTTCAGCAGCCGCAGGTGATGGTGTAACCGTTTTTTCTAGCACGGATTGATTGTGCCCTCGTAAATAGACTCGGTAGATTCCCATGATTAATATCCTCTAGGTTTGTGTTTCCCCGTGAGCGCCGGGGAAACGATTACTGAATTAAATCCGCTCGGTTTTGTAGGAGCCGTGAACGCTCAGACCACCAGTTTTGCAGCTTTTCCCGTAATGTCCGTATCCGATGTCTACGCTGTAGCCGACTGCGCGACGGAGAGCGCCGACCAATCTGGACTCGCGTTGTGATTCGTCTCCAGCGTCATAGCTGAATGTGGCGCTGCCGTGTTTTGAGGTGGTGACGCGCTCCCACACGGTGCCGACCTCGTATGATATTTCCTCATCGCGCGGAACGAATCCGCATTTCTCGCAAGGTTGTCCAGGTTTTGCGTCGCCGCAATAGCAGCTTTGAAACGTATTAGAGGCGGGAATGGTGGAGGTTTCGATGGTGACGTTGGTTTTCATGATGCTCTCCTGTTGAGACCTAGAAACCGCTAGGGCGGCACTCAATGGCGGCTGAGTAATTCCGTAGTGCATGAATTGAATTATACAGATTTAATTCAGGGGACCTCACTTCCAAAGGTTGGGTTTCCCCATCGTAAAACCATGACAGCAGTTTTATCGCTGGCGTGGTTTTTGAGGCACAAAGAGCGGTATTGAGCGATCCGCTGCCAGCCCGAGAGGGTGGCAGGGTTTCGGGCGCGTATTCGGGCTGCATGTGCCCCGTAGCCCGAAGGGTTGGCCGGTCGTCCCGGCCAAGGGTATGCAGGACCGCTTGCCGAAAAATAATCCTGCGGTGTTTGGTTTTGCTCCACCGGGAAAAATTGGCGTCGATTCGGCATAGCCGAACTGCGTAGCAGCAAGAGGGATGCAGTTTGTTTTATCCCTCGCAGTCCAGCCACTTTTTTTTCCCGGTGGAGCAATCAAACGATTCTGACTAAAAAAAACCCGGCATCGATGCCGGGTTTTCTTATCCAAATTTGATTATTTATTCATGTCCCATTCCAAGCGTTCGATTGCGGATTTCGTCAATTCTGTTTCTGTGGCCTTTGGATTTCTTCGCCGCTCGAATTCAATTAGGCGGTTTGCTTTGCCGGTGTCGCCTTGTGTCTTTGTCAGCAGTTTGCTGAAAAGGGTGTTTTTTCGGTGTTTCTCGTTCTTTGGTCGTTTTTCTCGATTGATAAAAAATCTTGCGATCAGGAATGCCAGAGAAGCCGCCAAGGTGGTTAAACCTGCAATTTGCTCGATGCTCATTATTTTCCTTATCAGGTCTTCTGCTTCTGCCAAATTGATTTAAATGGCTATGCGCCGCTTTTCATAAGCTCCCATTATACGAAGTAATAATATACAAAAAAAGATCGCATCCCTTATTTCAAGCCACAACCCACCTTATTCAAGCGCGTATCCGGCAGGCTTTATTTTTTCGCATCATTAGCTATCAGCAAATCAGCGATATCGGTATTTCCACTGTCCTTGGCCCAGTTTATCGCCGTAGCGCCACCTTCATTCTTAACTTTTACATCGGCGTGAAACGCAAGAAGCACTTTTACAACCTCGATGTGTCCGCCTTTCGCCGCCAACATTAATGCAGTTGTGCTATTGCTTGTCATCGCGTTCACGTCTGCACCGTGATGCAGCAGCTGTTTGACAATGTCGCTATGGCCAGAAAATGCCGCATACATCATGGGCGTCCACCCTTGATTATTCCCGGCTATATCAGCTTTCAGTCTGAGCAAGGTGCTCACGACTTGCGCATGCCCTTTCAGCGCCGCGAGCATGATGGCCGTTTCGCCGAATTGGTTTCTGGAGTTTTGTTTTGCGCCGGATTTATAAAGCAGCCGCAATATATCGTCCTGCCCTTCACGGGCGGCGATCATTAAAGCGGTGTTGCCGTTGCCATCCATAATATTGGCATCCACACCCTTGGCGAGTAGCTTTTGAATCTCGCTGGCATTGCCAAGGTTAATGGCCATAAAAAAATCGTCTATATATTCAGCCGAGAATGCCGCTTTGCTGATGTTAATTATAATTAACAAAAACAATATATTACATATTGTTTTAAAAGACATTATTAGGTTTGAACAGGCTGATGAAGTTGGCGGTTGTGGCTGCGGCCACTTCTTGCTCGCTGATGTTTCTCAGACGCGCAATTTCTTCCGCTATATGTTTTACAAACGCAGGCTGGTTGGTTTTTCCTCGAAACGGGACGGGGGCAAGATAAGGAGAGTCGGTCTCGACAAGCATACGATCCAATGGGATTTTCATTGCAACTTCCTTGAGTTGCGTCGCTTTCTTAAAGGTGACAATGCCCGAAAATGAGATATAGAAATTCAGGGCGATTGCCCGCTCCGCAACCTCCAGATTTTCAGTAAAGCAGTGCATCACCCCGCCTACAGTTGCCGCACCCTCCTCTTCCATAATGCGCAGGGTATCGTCGGCGGCCTCCCGGGTGTGGATTATTAGCGGCTTGCCGCACAGCTTCGCGGCACGAATATGGTTGCGAAAGCGCTCCCTTTGCCATTCCAGGTCACCTTTCAACCTGAAGTAATCGAGCCCCGTTTCGCCAATGGCGATTACTTTGGGGTGCTTCGCCAAGACAGCCAATTCTTCTGCCGTAGGCTCTTTCTCATCCTCGTAGTCCGGATGCACGCCAACCGACGCGTAGATGTGCGGATAACGTTCCGCCAGAGCCAGAACCTGATGAAAATCAGGCAAATTAACACTCACGCAGAGCGCATAGCCAACATCGTTCTTTTTCATGTTGGCCAGTATTTCTGGCAGGTTTGAGGCTAGCTCGGGAAAGTTGAGGTGGCAGTGGGAATCGACCAGCATTGTTTCACAAGATGGGTTGGCAATGGTTTAAGCATGAGCTACATGGTATGGGTTGGACGGGTTGTCTTGCTACCGCCGAGCAAGCCCTCAATTTTATTGCGGGCGGCCACCCCGCTCTCGTTATCGCTGAAACGCACGCCCACCCCTTGTACTTTGTTGCCCTGCGCACCTTCGGGGGTGATCCAGACAACATGTCCAGCCACCGGCAGCTTACTCGGGTCGTCCATCAGGGTAAGCAGCATGAAAACCTCATCGCCCAGTCGATAAGCCCTATTGGTGGGGATAAAAATTCCGCCGCCCTTCAAATAGGGCATGTAGGCTGCGTAAAGCGCGGATTTTTCCTTGATGCCCAAGGAAAGTACGCCTGGGCGGGGCGAGGTTGGAGTCTTTGGATCAGACATGTGCGGTGTCCTGACGGTTCGCGAGTTGCCAATAAGAAAGAAACAATTGCTCCAATACTAACCGATTATTCAGCGGGTGTTGCAAGGTTCGCTGTGCAGCCGCCAATTCTTGTTGAAAACGAAATAATTCTATCAAGTTGATTGTTTTTGCCAAGCGAATCATTTCCGCCGACGATTCGGGCTGGTATCGCGCTCTTGCAGTCAAGCAGAGGCTCGCCAAGTCATATATCCACTGTTGCATCCAATTCAGTATCCAGGCCAACTCCGTTTTTTCCCCTTGCTCCGCCAGGGACAATGGGTCAAGTCGCTCTGGAGCGCCGAACTGGTCAATGATCCCTTTCCGTTTCAGTTGGTAATCTTCCGTGCTTAGCTGATGCGCTGCAAGCGGTGCGCCACCCGATTGCGCCAGGCATGAATCCGCTTCTCTTGTTCCCTGCACTTGCAGCCATTGCAATGCATCCGCATGATCTGGAAGAGGAATGTTGACCTTCTGGCAGCGGCTGCGAATTGTTGGCAACAGGCGTTGAGGATGGTGCGACACAAGGATGAACAGCGTGCCGGCCGGTGGTTCCTCAAGGGTCTTCAGCAGCGCATTGGCGGCGTGAACATTCATCGCCTCTGCCGGATGGATCAGGATGATGCGCATGCCATTGCAGTGGGTCGTCAGATTGACGAAATCCGCCAATTCACGAATCTGGGCCACGGTTATGAATTGGCTTGTTTTTTTATCGGCCGGCTTGCGCGTGTCCGCCATTTCGCCCGCCGGCTCAGTCAAGGCAGTCAGCGCTTCCGGTTCGAGCAGGCGAAAATCGGGATGGCTGCCTGCCTTGAACCAGGTACAGGCACCGCATTTTTCGCAGGGCTCGCCTGAAGCCAAGGGGAATTCACATAGCAACGCTTGCGCCAACGTGCGTCCTAGATGAAGCTTTCCAATTCCGGCACGGCCATGCAGCAATATCGCATTGGGGAAATGCGCCTTGTTTGAAATCAACTGCTGCCAGATTTTTTCTTGCCAATTATATAGCATATAAATCAGATTGTTGAAATGATTACTTCAAGTTCTGCTTGGATGGCATCTACGCTTTGCCTGCTATCTATCACCCGGACTCTTGCGGGAAATTGAGCGGCCCGCTTCAGGTAAGCTTCCCGCACGCGCTGGAAAAAATCCTGTTTTTCCTGTTCGAAGCGGTCCAAAGAACTGCTGCTGGATAAGCGCTGCTGGCTAATTTCGACCGGAACATCGAACAACAAGGTCAAATCCGGTTGTAAGTCCTGCTGCACCCATTTTTCAAGAACTCTCAGCTTATCCTCGTCCAATCCCCTGCCCCCACCCTGATAGGCAAAACTGGCATCGGTAAAGCGGTCCGAAATAACCCAGTTTCCCGCCTGCAATGCCGGGAGAATCACTTTGTCCAAGTGCTCCCGCCTGGCTGCAAACATCAATAGCGCCTCGGTTTCGAGATGCATGGATTGATGCAGAAGCAGCTCGCGCAACTTTTCCCCAAGTGGGGTCCCGCCCGGCTCTCTGGTCACAAGGACATTCCTGCCCTGGCTGCGAAGGTGTTCCGCAAGCCAATTCAACTGAGTGCTTTTCCCCGCTCCGTCTATCCCTTCGAGGGTAATAAATTTCGAATTTTTATTCTTTATATACGACATATTGTATGAATTAGTTAATCCTGTTTCTACGGCCAGGCTTTTGGTAGCGCGCTACCGCCTGGTTATGCTCGGTCAAGTTGCTGGAGAAGTAGTGCGACCCATCCCCCTTGCTTACAAAATAAAGCGCAGAGGTTGAGCTTGGATGCAATGCCGCCTGTATCGCAGCCCATCCCGGCATGGCGATCGGCGTTGGCGGCAGCCCGGTTCGCGTATAGGTATTATAAGCATTATCAGCGATTAAATCGTTCCTGCGCAGATTGCCATCGAACCCCTCGCCCAATCCGTATATGACCGTCGGATCCGTCTGTAGCCTCATGCCTATATGCAGGCGGTTAATGAACACTGCGGCGATCTTCGGGCGTTCAATCGATTTCCCGGTTTCCTTTTCGATAATGGAGGCCAGGATTAGCGCCTCATAAGGTGTGGATAACGGCAGATTCGGGTCGCGTTCCCGCCAGGCATCGTTCAGTCTCTGCTCCATGATCTGGTAGGCGCGCTTGAGCAGGGAAAGATCGCTCATGCCGCTGCTGAAATAATACGTATTGGGAAAAAAAATACCTTCTGCATTTTCTTCCTGCACGCCCAGGCGCTGCAGTAATTCTTTCTCGCTCAGTCCTGTGGTGTCGTGCTTGATGGCCGGATGCGCGTCGAGTGCCTGGCGCATCTGCCTGAAATTCCAGCCCTCGATGAACACGATCTCGCTCTGGCTGACATCGCCCTCGGTGATCTTTTTAACCAGTTGATACGGTGTGATTTCACGATCCAATTGGTAATCGCCGGCCTTTATTGCGCCTTCCTTGCCGAAGATTTTTACCAGCACGACAAAGCCCCATGGCCCTGGCAGTAAACCGTCTGCGCTTAACTGCCTTGCGATGCCACGCAAGCTGCTGCCATGCTTGAGTGTAAACCCGTAGGGTGCCTGGGGCAGTTGCAAGGCCGTGTTGGCGAAATAATACATCCAGCCTGCGGCCAACATGCCCGATATCATGAGCGCTGAAATAGCGCGTTTAATTGAGCGCATCATCGTCCAAAAAAGCTCTCAAACGAGCGGCCAAATTTCCGGCGCGCCATTTTTTTCTCTCTAATTCTCTGACTTGCCAGACACTGATTACGCTGTTGCAAAGCAGAATTTCGTCTGCGTCATAGATCCGATCCAGCGACAGATTCTCAACCTTTACCTCTATCCCAAGTCTACCGGCCAGTTCCATGATGCGCGCCCGTTGCACGCCGGCTACGCCGCAACGACCAAGATCCGGAGTGTACAACATGCTTCCTTGCAGCAGAAAAAGGTTGCTCATCGTCCCTTCGATTACATTGTCCTCCATGTCCCGCATCAGTCCCTCTGCAATCTCCGGGTCGCTCCACTCCTGCCGCGCCAGCACGTTTTCAAGGCGGTTGAGGTGTTTGATTCCGGCCAGTCTGGGCTGTATGGCAAGCCGGGTGGCGCAAAGGTGCAGCCGCACGCCATCCGAGAAATGTTGCGCCGGGTACAGCGGAATCAGGCCCGTCATCAGGATAACGGTCGCTTCGATCTGCTCTGGAACTGCGTAGCCGCGTGCGCCCTCTCCTCTGGTGATGACTATCTTCAGCACACAGTCGGGTGTTGTCCCGAGCAAGCGGCCCATTTCCGCAAGCAAGCGGTCTTCCGCTGGGCAAGCGATGCCGAGCGCCGCACAATCTGTGCACAGCTTGTCATAATGGCGCTGCCAGCACAATGGGCGCCCTTCTCGAACCAGCAAGGTGCGGAATACCCCATCGCCATACATCAGTCCCCGGTCAAAAACTCGGACATGATCGCTCAGCACCCCATTCACCAAAACCATCATTCCACTCCGAGTGACCTGAGCAGCCCCTTTGCCTTGGCGCGGGTTTCGGCAACCTCAAGCAAGGGATCGGAGTCGGCAACGATTCCAGCACCGGCTTTGAAGGTAAGTGCATTCCCCTCGAGCATGAAGCTGCGGATCAGGATATTGAGGTCCATGCTGCCGTCGAGATTGATGTACCCCATGCTGCCGGTATAGGCGCAGCGCGGGTTGGCCTCGAGTTCGCTGATGATCTGCATGGTACGCACTTTTGGGCAACCCGTAATGGTGCCCCCCGGGAACAGGGCGCGCAGGATTTCGGATGGGCTCGTGTTTTCGCGCAAACGGCCACGCACGCTGGACTCGATATGGTGAACATGGGCATAGCTGCACACCGCCATCAGTTCGTTAACCTCGACACTCCCTGGTACGCATATCCGCCCCAAGTCATTTCGCTCCAAATCAACCAGCATGATGTGTTCGGCCCGCTCTTTCGGGCTGGCGAGCAGATGCTGGCGGAGCCGCTCGTCCTCTTCAGGCAGAGCAGCACGTGGATGCGTGCCTGCAATCGGACGGGTTTCGATCATGCCGTCACGCACCTTAGCCAATCTCTCTGGAGAAGAGCTGATGATCTGCTGCCTGCCGAAATCGGCCAGGCCTGCGAATGGGGCTGGATTATTTTCGCGCAGACGCGCATAAACGTCAGCGGCGCTATCCCTGGACTTGATCTGCGCCCGCCACTGGCGTGCAAGATTGACCTGAAATACGTCCCCCTCCCGGATATAGCGTTTGACCTTCTCCACGCCATGCAGGAATATCTGTTCATTTTCTTCTTCAAGCGTTTCCACCCTCACCTGCCCGCCAACAAATTCGGTAACACCGCTCAACTCGGCGCGCAGGGTTTCGAGAAGATGCGAGCAAGCATCCTCTGCAAACAAAAAGGTCTTTCCTTCCACCCTGTCGACCATCACGGCAGCGGGTATGCGCACCAGGGCTGCCAACGGAAAATCGCTTGTTTGCGGCTTTACTTCAACCGTGGGTTCAAGCTGGTGCAGCAGTTCATAGCCCAGATAGATGAACCAGCCGCCATGAAACGGAAGCTCCGATCCTTCTTGCTCTGATTGGCGCCCGTTCTTTTCCCATTCTTCATCCAGCTCAGAGAGAAATGACTTTTCCTGGTCAGGCAGTCCGCCAAAAAGCCTTTGTTTGTGTGGAAAGGCGAACAGGATGTCCCAGCCGCGACATCCCAAGGTTTGCAGCAAAAATGGATAGCGCTGCGGGTTCGCCGCATGGAGGCCAAGCAAGTCGGGCGTGCCGGGGAGCTGAATGACGGGCACAAGCTACCTCAATGATGAGGAGAAACGCAAGGGGACGGCGTCCCCTTGCGGCAGGGATTAGACCTTGCGGAATACCAAAGTGCCGTTGGTGCCACCAAATCCGAAGGAATTCGACAGGGCAACATCAATCTTCATGTTACGGGCCATGTTTGGAACATAATCCAGATCACACTCTGGGTCTTGCTCGAAAATATTGATAGTCGGCGGCGCAATCTGATGGTGCACGGCCAAGGCTGAGAACACCGCCTCAACGCCTCCCGCGGCACCGAGCAGATGGCCGGTCATGGATTTTGTCGAGTTGACCGCGATCTTCCTGGCATGGTCGCCAAAACAGAGCTTGACCGCCTTGGTTTCCGCCAGGTCGCCCAAAGGCGTCGAGGTGCCGTGGGCATTAACGTAATCGACCTTGTCCGGCGCAATGCCGGCGTTGCGCAACGCATTCACCATGCAGCGTGCAGCGCCGCTGCCGTCCTCGCAGGGTGCGGTCATGTGGTTGGCATCGGCACTCATGCCGAAACCGGGCAATTCAGCGTATATTTTTGCGCCGCGTGCCTTGGCGTGCTCGTATTCCTCAAGCACCAGAATGCCTGCGCCTTCGCCCAGCACGAACCCATCACGACCGGTATCCCATGGGCGGCTAGCCGTTTCCGGGTCATCGTTGCGTGTGCTCAATGCGCGTGCCGAAGCAAAGCCGCCGATTGCCAGCGGCGTTACGGTGGATTCCGCGCCGCCTGCGACCATGATGTCGGCATCACCGTATTCTATCATGCGCGCGGAATCGCCAATACAGTGGGTGGCTGTAGTACAGGCCGTAACCATCGCCAGATTCGGGCCCTTGAGGCCATACATGATGGACAGGTTGCCCGAGATCATGTTGATGATAGTGCCTGGAATGAAAAACGGGGAAATCTTGCGCGCCCCGCCTTCCAGATAGGTATTATGGGTATCCTCGATCATCGGCAGACCGCCGATGCCGGAACCGATATTGACGCCGATGCGCTCGGCGTTTTCCGGGGTCACCTCAAGTCCGGAGTCCTTGATCGCCTGTATCCCTGCCGCCAGGCCGTAATGGATGAAAATATCCATGCGGCGCGCTTCCTTGGCGGAAATGTACTGAGTTACGTCGAACCCATGGACCTCGCCAGCAATTTGGGAGGCAAAGGTCGAGGCATCAAAACGGGAAATCCGGGTAATTCCGGATTTCCCTGCAAGAATGTTTGACCACGCTTGTTCAACGGTATTGCCGACAGGCGAAATGATGCCCAGGCCGGTGATGACAACTCTGCGTTTAGGCAAGACGGACTCCAGTTTTGAGTGATTACGGAGTAGGCAGAATACGTTAGCTCAGATGGCTATTGATGTAATCAACAGCCTGTTTGACGGTGGTGATTTTCTCGGCGTCTTCGTCGGGAATTTCGCAGTTGAATTCTTCTTCAAGCGCCATGACCAACTCGACGGTGTCCAGAGAATCGGCACCCAGATCGTCAACGAAGGAAGATTCGATTTTCACTTCTGCTTCGTTTACGCCCAGTTGTTCAGCAACGATTTTATTAACGCGTTGTTCGATGTTTTCCATCTAAGTACCCTCTCAATGATCGCCACAAAAAAAACTTACGCATTTTACCAAAGATTGCCTACTTCACCAACTGTGAAGCTTGCCCAATCAACTCATGTACATACCGCCATTGACGTGCATGGTCGTACCCGTGATGTAACCCGCCTGGGACGATGCCAGGAACGCGACGGAGGCGGCGATGTCGTCAACCGACCCGAGCCTGCCCAGGGGGATATGCCCAAGCAGTGATTCGCGCTGCGCATCGCCCAAGGCGCGGGTCATATCCGTGTCGATAAATCCGGGCGCTACGCAGTTCACCGTGATGTTGCGGCTGCCAACCTCGCGTGCCAGCGACTTGCTGAAACCGATGATGCCTGCCTTGGCGGCGGCATAGTTGGCTTGCCCGGCGTTTCCCGTCACGCCGACCACAGAGGCGATACTGATGATGCGGCCGTAGCGCGCTTTCATCATGGAGCGCAGGACTGCCTGGCTCAGGCGGAACACGGACTTCAGATTGGTGTCCATGATGTCGTCCCATTCCTCTTCCTTCATCCGCATCAGCAGATTATCGCGCGTGATGCCGGCATTGTTGACCAGAATGGAGATTTCGCCGAATTGGGTGCGGATGGATTGCAACACTTGCTCGATTTGCGCGGGATCATTCACGTTTAGTGCCAGCCCGGCACCCTTGCTCCCGGCCTGCTTCAGGTAGTTGGTAATATTGTCTGCACCGGATTGGCTGGTGGCGGTACCCACCACCACGGCCCCCTGCTTGCCGAGTTCCAATGCAACCGCCTGGCCAATGCCGCGGCTGGCGCCCGTTACCAAAGCAATCTGTCCATCCAGCATTTACCCTTCCCCCTATTATTTCAATGAATCCATAGCCTGCCGCAACGCAGCCTCATCGGTGAGTGCGATTGCCTGGATATTGCTATCGATGCGTTTGCTCAATCCCGCCAGCACTTTCCCCGGGCCGCATTCGGCAAGAATGCTAACGCCCTGGCCAGCAAAACTTTGCACTGTTTCCACCCACCTGACCGGGCTATACAACTGGCGGGCCAGCGCATTCTTGATCGCAGCCGCGTCACTATGGCTCTTGACGTCGGCGTTATGTATCACGGGAATTTGCGGGGCTTTGATTTCAACAGATTGCAATCGCAGCGCCAGGGCATCCGCTGCGGGGCGCATCAAGGCGCAATGGGAAGGAACGCTGACTGGTAGCGGCAGCGCGCGCTTCGCTCCTTTCTCCTTGGCCAGCGCCATGCCCCGCTCCACTGCGGTTTTATGGCCGGCGATCACAACCTGTCCGGGTGAGTTGAAGTTGACCGCTTCCAGTACCTCGCCTTGTGCTGCTTCAGCACAAACGGCGCGCACCACATCGTCGTCGAGTCCAAGAATGGCCGCCATGCCTCCTACACCCTCGGCCACCGCCTCCTGCATGGCTAGTGCGCGAAAACGCACCAGCGGCAGCGCGTCGGAAAAGGCCAAGGCACCGGAAGCAACCAGAGCAGTATATTCGCCCAAGCTATGGCCGGCCAGCACCACGGGTTTGGCACCCTGCAGCGCGTTCCAGGCGCGGAACACAGCCACGCCGGCGGCCAGCATTAGCGGCTGGGTATTGACGGTGAGATTAAGTTCCTCGGCATTGCCGCTGGTAACCATCCCCCACAGATCCTGTTTGAGGATGGCGCCTGCCTCTTCAAACGTTTCACGTACGATGGGCAGATTATCAAAACCCTGCATCATGCCGACCGATTGCGATCCCTGTCCTGGAAATACGAATGCCAAGCTCATTTTTTTACCTTCTTACCAAGTCACCAACGCTGAACCCCAGGTAAACCCGCCGCCCACACCTTCCATCAGAATGGTGTCGCCGGGCTTGATGCGCCCATCCCGAACAGCCACGTCCAAGGCCAGGGGGATGGAGGCTGCGGACGTATTGCCATGCTTGTCCACGGTAACCACCACGTTGTCCATGCTCATTCCCAGCTTCTTGGCGGTGGCCTGAATAATGCGGATATTAGCCTGATGCGGCACCAGCCAGGTGATGTCGGATTTCTGCATGCCGTTGGCAGCAAGCGTTTCCTCGACGATCGAATCCAGCACGCCGACGGCGAACTTGAACACGCCAGTGCCGTCCATTTCCACAAATGGCTTGCCTTCAACCTTGCCGCCCGCCAGACAGGCCGGCACGGCCAGCAGATGACCATAGCTGCCGTCGGCGTGCAAATGGGTGGAGATGATTCCCGGCGTATCACTGGCTTTCAGAACGACAGCCCCGGCTCCGTCGCCGAACAGGACGCAGGTGCCGCGGTCAGTCCAGTCCATGATGCGGGAAAAGGTTTCAGCGCCAACGACCAGGGCGCATTTGCTCTGTCCGCCGCGGATAAACTGGTCAGCCGTCGCCAGCGCATAGACGAAACCGCTGCACACCGCCTGGATGTCGAAAGCCGGGCCACCGCTTTTAATGCCGAGTTTTTGCTGCAGGATGCAGGCGGTGCTGGGAAATATCAAATCGGGGGTGGTGGTGGCGACGATGATCAAATCGATGCTCTGGGGATCCACGCCGGCCATTTCAATGGCGCGTTGCGCGGCGTGGAATGCCAGATCGCTGGTTGTTTCGTTTTCTGCGACGATGTGGCGTTCGCGGATGCCTGTGCGGGAAAAAATCCACTCGTCGGAGGTGTCAACCATCCGCTCCAGATCTTGATTGGTCAGGATTTTTTCCGGCAGATAACCACCGGTGCCGATAATACGGGAATACATTCAGACCGTTCCTTCGTTCAACATGGCCATTTGTTCGTTGATCCGGCGCAACACGCCGTTGCGGGCTTCCTCGACGGCGCGCTCGATGGCGAACTGGAAGGCAAAACTGTCTGCCGAGCCGTGGCTCTTTACCACAACGCCGCGCAGCCCAAGGAGACTTGCGCCATTATAACGCCGATGGTCCAGGCGTTTCTTGAAAGCGCTGATGACGGGCCACGCAACCAAGCCCGCCAGGCGCGTCAGCAAGTTGCGTTTGAATTCCTGGCGCAAGAACGTTCCCAGCATCTGCACCAGCCCCTCCGATGCCTTCAACGCGACGTTGCCGACAAAACCGTCGCAGACAACCACGTCTGTGGTGCCTTTATAAATGTCGTGACCTTCCACATTGCCGTAAAAATTCAGGTGGCTTTGCTGCAAAAGTTCTGCGGCTTGCTTGACGATATCATTGCCCTTGATATCTTCTTCCCCGATATTGAGCAGACCTATGGAAGGATTTTCCTTGTGCTCTACCGCGGAAACCAGCATCGCGCCCATGATTCCGAACTGGAGCAGATGATTGGCGGTGCAGTCCACGTTGGCGCCTAGATCAAGGACATGAGTATGCCCATTAAGGGTGGGAAGCATGGCGGCGATGGCGGGACGTTCGATGCCGGGCAGCATTTTCAGGACAAAACGGGAAATCGCCATCAGTGCGCCGGTGTTGCCGGCGCTGACGCAAGCGTTAGCCTCGCCTGTCTTGACCAAGTTAATGGCGACACGCATGGAAGAGTCTTTTTTATTGCGCAGAACCAGCGCCGGCTGGTCGTCCATGGTGACCACCTCGCTGGCATGATGAATGCGCAAGCGTGGATTGACGGCGACCTTGCAAGCCCGCAGTTCGGCCTCAATCACTTCGGTCAGGCCGACCAATACAATATTGACTTCGGCGTCCCGGTTCAGAAATTCGAGAGCGGCGGGCACGGTAACATGCGGGCCGTGGTCACCGCCCATGGCATCAATCGCAACGGTGATGTCCATTTAACGGGCAATCAGTCGTTGTACACCGTCCTTACCGCGCACACTGTAAGGCAGCGTCACTCGCTCTTGGCACGTGCAACTTTTTTGCCACGATAGAAACCGCTGGGGCTGACGTGGTGACGCAGGTGCACTTCACCGGTGGTCGGCTCGGTGGCCAGCGGCGGGTTGGTCAGAAAGTCGTGTGCGCGGTGCATGCCGCGCTTTGAAGGGGATTTCTTATTCTGTTGTACAGCCATGATAAAACTCCTTAATTTCTATGATCTTGTGTTTTCAACGCGGCCAGTGCGCTAAAGACGTGTTGTTCACCCAACTTGGTCTGGCCAAGATTCCTGCCTGCCTTGCAATCTTCCGGCGCGTGCATGGGCGCCATCGGCAGTCCCAGCAAAACTTCTTCCTCGACCAGGGCCAGCACATCCATGTTCGGGTCTGCCTTGACAGCGTCCGTCAACTCATCCTCATTCACTACCCCAGCAACTTCCTGCCCGTCTTCAATCAACTCCAGATCTGATTCAAAGCTGACAGGGTAGGGCAAAACATCAAGGCAGCGCTGACACTTAAGCTGTAGCATACCTTTTGCGGCGCATTTCAGGAAAAGCTTGCCGTTTTCACCGCACCTGCCGGTCAGGGTATAATCCAATTTCCCCTCTCCGGAAAACAGCAAATCCCGCAACCGGCCCAGGCCTTCGACAGCCACGCTGCCACTCAGCGCTTCGCCGTTACGGGCAAATTCTATACTGTTGATGACGATCTGTTCATGCATAAGGCGCGCATGATATAATTTTTAGGCTTAACTGTCAAAAACAGGCTTAAATAAATAATAGCTTTAAGCGCACACAAAACTGAAAATTTTGATAATTAAATCGGATTCTCGCGTGATCAAGAAAATTCTCATTGCCAACCGTGGTGAAATCGCAGTCCGCATCGTGCGCGCCTGTTCCGAAATGGGGATTAAGTCTGTCGCCATTTATACAGATGCTGATCGATATGCCCTGCACGTCAAAAAGGCAGACGAAGCCTACAATATCGGCTCCGACCCGATCATCGGCTATCTGAATGCGCACAACATCGTCAATTTGGCGGTTGCTGCAAAGTGTGACGCGCTGCACCCCGGTTATGGCTTCCTTTCGGAAAATCCAGTTCTGGCCGAGATTTGCGCCAAACGCGGCATCAAATTCATCGGCCCATCCCCCAAGGTAATTAAACAGATGGGCGATAAGATCCAGGCCCGTAAAGCGATGATCGATGCCGGCGTGCCGGTGGTACCTGGCAGCGAACACAATCTCGAAAGCATCGGGGAGGCGAAAGAACTGGCCGCCAAGATCGGCTACCCTGTAATGCTGAAAGCCACTAATGGTGGTGGCGGGCGCGGTATCCGCCGCTGCAACAGCGAAGATGAACTGATCAAGAACTATGACCGGGTCGTGTCCGAAGCCACCAAGGCTTTCGGCAAGCCCGAAGTGTTCATGGAAAAATGCGTTGTCAATCCCCGCCACATCGAGGTGCAGGTGATGGGCGACAGCCTCGGCAACGTCATCCACCTGTTCGAGCGCGATTGCTCCATCCAGCGCCGCAACCAGAAACTGATCGAGATCGCGCCTTCCCCACAACTAACTCGGGCCCAGCGCGACTATATAGGTAAAATTGCGGTGCAGGCGGCCAAGACGGTGGGTTATGAGAATGCCGGTACGGTGGAGTTCCTGCTTGATCAGGATAATCAGTTCTTTTTCATGGAAATGAACACCAGGTTGCAGGTCGAACACACTGTGACAGAGACGATCACCGGCATCGATATCGTCCAGGAGCAAATCCGTATCGCCAGCGGCTTGCCGCTGCAATACAAACAGGAAGATGTCAACTATCGCGGCTTCGCCATGGAATTCCGCATCAACGCCGAAGACCCGAAGAATGATTTTCTACCCAGCTTTGGCCGCATCACTCGTTACTATGCGCCCGGCGGTCCTGGCGTTCGCACCGATGCCGCCATGTATACGGGTTACGTCATCCCCCCCTATTACGATTCCATGTGCGCAAAACTCACCGTTTGGAGTCTGACTTGGGAAGGCGTGGTTGAGCGAGGCAAGCGTGCCCTGAACGACATGGTGGTCTATGGTGTAAAAACCACCAAACCCTATTATATTGAAATTTTGAATCATCCTGATTTTCGCGGCAGGAAATTCGATACCAGTTTCGTGGAGGCCCATCCCGAACTCACGAATTATTCTGTCAGCCGCCCAAAGGAATTGCTGGCAGCCGCCATTTCAGCAGCAATCGCCGCCCACGTGGGACTTTAATTTCAACTTGATTTAAGAGCTTAGGATAAAGCATGGCTAAAGTTTTCATCAGCGATCTGGTATTACGCGACGGACATCAATCCCTGATTGCCACCCGTATGCGCACTGAAGATATGCTGCCGATTTGTGCCAAACTGGACAGCATTGGCTTCTGGTCGCTGGAAGCCTGGGGCGGCGCAACATACGACGCCTGCGTACGCTTCCTGCGTGAAGATCCATGGGATCGCCTGAAGAAGCTGCGCAAGGCGCTGCCTAACACCCCCATTCAGATGCTGCTTCGGGGACAGAACCTGCTTGGCTACCGCAATTATTCCGATGACGTGGTGCGGGCTTTCGTCAAGAAATCTGCCGACAATGGCGTGGACGTGTTCCGTATTTTCGACGCCATGAACGACCTGCGCAATCTGCGCGTCTCCATCGAAGCGGTCAAAAATGCCGGCAAAACCGCCGAAGGCGCTATTTGCTACACCACCAGCCCGGTTCATGACATTCCCTATTTTGTCGGCTTGGCCAAGGAATGCGAAGCTATGGGCTGCGATACCCTGGCCATCAAGGACATGGCTGGCCTGCTCACCCCCAACACCACGGCCGGCCTGGTCAAGGCGATCAAGGCCGCCGTCGATATACCGATCCATTTGCACAGTCATGCAACAAGCGGCCTGTCCGCAATGTGCTTCCTCAAGGCGGTAGAAAACGGAGCAAGCATCCTCGATACCTGTAACTCCTCGTTCGGAGAAGGCGCCAGCCACCCCTCCACGGAAAGCATCGTGGCGGCACTGGCGGGCACTGAATACGACACCGGCTTGAGTCTGCCGAAGCTGCAGGAAATTACAGCCTATTTCCGCGAAGTTCGTAAAAAATACTGGCAGTTCGAAAGCGAATTCACCGGCGTGGACACCCGGGTGCTGGTCAATCAAGTGCCTGGCGGCATGATTTCCAACCTGTCCAACCAGTTGAAGGAACAGGGTGCGCTTGATCGCATGGATGAAGTGCTGGCGGAAATTCCGCGGGTGCGCGAAGACTTGGGTTATCCGCCGTTGGTCACCCCCACTTCCCAAATCGTCGGCACCCAGGCCGTCTTGAACGTGCTGACCGACCAGCGTTACAAGTCCGTCACCACCGAAGTCAAGAATTACCTGATGGGCCGCTATGGCAAGACACCCGGCGAAGTCAACACTCAGGTGCGCAGCATTGCCATCGGTAACGCGGAAGTCATCACCTGCCGCCCCGCCGATCAACTCGAGGACGAAATGGACCGGCTGCGGAGCGAGATCGAAAGCCTTGCCAAGAATGAGGAAGATGTGCTGACTTACGCCATGTTCCCTGAACTGGCCCGCGCCTTTTTGCAAGAACGCGCCGCCGGCTCGCTCAAACCGGAGCAACTCCTGCCGATCGGCAGCAATCTTTCCTGCGGTCCATTCTACGCGCCCAACGAATTCAACGTGACCTTGCACGGCGAGACCTATCATATTCACATCACCGGCTCCGGTCATCCGGGCGAGGAGCAGCGGGCCTTCTTTGTGTCCGTGGACGGCGTGCCGGAGGAAATGCTGGTCGAAACCCTGAGTGAGGTGGAAGTTTTCGGCGGCACGGGCGGCGTGGTCAGTGGCGGCAAGTCCGTCTCCAAGGAGGGTGAGGGGAAAGGCGCTGCCGGCAAGCGCCCGCGGCCATCGCGCCCAGGACATGTCACTACAGCCATGCCCGGCACCATCGTGGACGTGCTGGTCGAACGCGGCAAGAAGGTCAATGCCGGCGACCCGGTGCTGGTCATCGAGGCGATGAAAATGGAAAACGAAGTACAGGCTCCTATCAGCGGTACGGTACTCGCCATCTACATCGCCAAGGGCGACAGCGTCACGCCCGACGAGGCGTTGATAGAAATCCAGCCGGAATAGAAAAGAAGTCCTGAGTGCCGTGTAATCAGCACTCAGCACTCAGCACTCAGGACTTAAGATTTGAAACTCGTTCTTGCATCCACATCCCCATATCGTCGTGACCTCCTTTCCCGACTGAAAATTCCTTTCGGGGTCTGTTCTCCGGAAGTGGATGAAACTCCGCTTCCAGGTGAAACGCCGGAGCAAACTGCCTACCGGCTGGCAATCGCGAAAGCACAATCCCCGTCCAGGGATTTCCCCGATGCGTTAATCATTGGCTCCGACCAAGTGGCGACTCTCGACGGACTGCAACTGGGCAAGCCCCACACCCATGACAATGCAGTCAAGCAACTCACCATGATGCGCGGTAGAAGCGTGGTCTTCCACACCGCGCTGTGCCTTTACAATAGCCGCACCGGCAGCACTCAGGCCAAGGTGGTGCCCTTCACGGTAGAGTTCCGCAACTTGAGCGACGCTCAAATTGAGCGCTACCTTGTCAAGGAACAGCCCTACAACTGTGCCGGCAGTGCAAAATCTGAAGGTTTGGGCATCGCGCTGATCGAAAAAATGAGTGGTGACGACCCCAACGCCCTGATCGGGCTGCCATTGATCGCGCTGGTGGAAATGCTTGAAAATGAGGGCATGCCGGTAATATAAATGGCTACAGGCACACTTTATCTGATTCCGACCACCTTGGGAGAAAGCTCGCTTTCCTACGTCATACCCGAGCAGGTCCGCCATATTGCCTCGTCGTTGAGTGTGTTTGTGGCGGAAAACCCCAAGACCTCCCGGCAATACTTAAAACAGCTTGGACTGGCCATTCCGCTGCAAGACGCCGAGCTATTCACTCTGGATAAACACACCAAACCGGAACAGTTGGAAGTATTTCTCCAGCCTGCCCTCGCGGGAAGGAACCTCGGTTTGGTATCGGAGGCAGGTTGCCCGGCCGTCGCCGATCCCGGCGCCCAACTGGTCAGACTGGCGCACCGCAAGGGAATCAAGGTGGTGCCCTTGGTCGGCCCCTCTTCTATCCTGCTGGCGCTGATGGCGTCGGGCATGAATGGCCAGGCCTTTGCCTTTCACGGCTATCTGCCGATTCAAAAGCTTGAACGTTGCAAGCGAATTACCGAGCTCGAGAACGAATCAGGCGCCAGAAATGTAACCCAGATTTTTATCGAAGCGCCCTATCGCAACCAGTCAATGCTCGAAGACATTGTGCAAACTTGCGAATCCGGTACCGAGCTTTGCATCGCCACTGATATCACACTTTCGGGCGAAAGCATCGAAACCAGGACAGTGTCTGAATGGCGCAAGAAACTGCCAGACATCAACAAGAAACCAACAATCTTCCTGCTCTACAGGCCTGGCTCAAGATAGTACTTCCTTGAAAGATAAAATCCGGTCGAGGCGAATTTCTTCCTGGCTGCCGTCCGGCTTTTGAAACTTAAGCCACTCCGCCCCGTTGCGGGTGACGACATCAAGCGGCATCACCCGCGCCTTCAGGTGTTCATCGGACTGGCTGTATTCCAGCATCAGGGGTATTCTGCGCAATACACTGAATTCCAGCCGTTCATGCAGGATGCAGGCGATTGGCTGATAATCTTGCATCTAACGAAAGTTTACGCCGGCTTTGGCCAAGGGATTGAAGCTATCCGCCATTACCGCTCCAAAACGCTTGGCAAAACGCTCCGCGAATCCTTCCTGCTGCGTGAAATCGACAATGTTCTCGACCTTGACAACCTCTCGCGCCACAAAATCGGCACTGCCGATAGCATCGGCCAAACCGAGCTGAATGCTCTTTTCTCCGCTCCAGACCAGGCCGCTAAACATATCCGGCGTTTCCTTCAAACGTTTGCCGCGCCCCTGACGAACCACAGTGATGAATTGCTGGTGAATTTCGTTTAGCATCTTCTGGGCATATTCTTTCTGGCTGGAATTAACGGGCGAAAACGGATCGAGAAATCCCTTGTTCTCGCCTGCCGTCAACAGGCGTCGCTCTACCCCCAGCTTTTCCATCGTGCCGGTAAAGCCGAAGCTGTCCATCAGCACGCCGATGGAACCGACGATGCTGGCCTTGTCCACAAAGATCTTGTCTGCAGCAGCAGCAACATAATAGCCTCCAGAGGCGCAGATATCCTCCACCACGGCATAGAGCGGAGTCTGAGGGTATTTCATGCGCAACCGTCTGATTTCGTCGTTGATATAGCCGGCCTGAACCGGGCTGCCACCGGGGCTGTTGATCAGGAGAATAACGCCTTTGGTATCCTTGTCCTTGAAAGCTTCACGCAGCCCGTTGATCACCCTGTCAGCAGAAGCCTCTCCACCGGCGGCGATCACGCCACGCAACTCAACCAGCGCAGTGTGTTTTCCGGTAATCGGAGCCTCGTTCTTGTTGAACCAGCCCATGAATGCAAATAGCACAAGAAACATGAATATAAGCGTCAACAGCCGGAAAAATATCGACCACTGGCGGGCCCTGCGCTGTTCCAGTAAGGCGGACAGGGCCAGCTTTTCCAAAGTTTGCCGCTCCCAGCTTTCAGGGTTAGTCATGAATATCCTCTAAGTTTCAAACGATTTTTGGGTTTAACATCAGGCATTAGCGCTCAGCCATCGGCTCAACGCCCCAAAATCATCCGCACAAACAAGTGGTGATAGCGTCATCAAACTTTCCATTGGATGCGCGCCATAGCCGACACCGACCGCCGGCACGCCGGCATTGATTGCCATCTGCAAATCATGGCTGGTGTCACCGATCATCAGGGTTCTTGCCTGTGGCACGCCGAGTTCATCCATGATTTCCAGCAGCATGCAGGGGTGCGGTTTGGAAAAACACTCGTCGGCGCAGCGTGAGCTATGAAAATATCGACCCAAGCCGGTTTGCTCAAGAACGCGATCAAGTCCACGCCGTCCCTTGCCGGTCGCCACTGCAAGCAGAAATCCCTCTCCATGCAATGCGGCTATGGTTTCGGCTGCCCCGATAAATAATGGAATTTCAGTATCCTGCGAAAGGTAGTAATGGCGGTACCGGTCCACCAATGCCCCATAATCAGAACGCGGCAGTGCAGGAAACAGGGCGGCAATCGCCTCATTCAGACCCAGTCCTATGATGTGACGAGCTTCGCTTTCACTAGGTACTTGTAAGCCAACATCGCGGCTGGCGGCCTGAATGGAATACACAATAGCGCCAGCCGAATCCATCAGCGTGCCATCCCAGTCGAAAACCAGCAAATCGAATTGTTTCGGCATAACCCTCCTACTCCGCATCCAAGCGGCAGAGAAATCTTTCCAGATCTTCCGGCAACGGCGCTTCCAAGGATAGTTTTTCGCCCGTCAGCGGATGCTTGAACGTCATTTTATACGCGTGCAGGAACATGCGCTTCAAACCCTGCTTCTGCAATTGCTTGTTCAAGGGAAAGTCCCCATATTTGTCGTCGCCAGCAATCGGAAAACCCAGATGCGCCAGATGGACACGAATTTGATGGGTGCGCCCGGTTTTAAGTTCCGCCTCCAGCAGGCTGAATTCAGGCCAGGTTTTTTTCAAGGTAAATATTGTGTGCGACGCCAGGCCTTCGTCATTTACACTGACGCGGCGTTCGCCGGAGCCTGTTACATATTTGAGCAGGGGTAATTGCACGCTTTGCTTTGCATTACGCCACGCACCCTTTACCAAGGTGAGATAGCGTTTCTCCGTATCGCCTTCACGCATTGCCCGGTGCAATTCGACCAAGGCATTGCGTTTTTTTGCCAGCAGCAGCACCCCGGAGGTTTCCCGGTCCAACCGGTGCACCAGTTCAAGAAACTTGAATTCAGGATGTTCCAGGCGCATTTGCTCGATCACGCCGCGGCTGATTCCGCTGCCGCCGTGCACAGCCGTTCCGGCGGGTTTGTTGATCGCCAGCAGCGCATCGTCCTGGTACAGGATATGGCGAGAAAGCAGCGGGTGCGCCGCCGCCCTGGGTTCTCCACTGTCAGCAGGCCGAGAGAGGCGCACCGGCGGAATGCGCAGCTTGTCTCCAATTTTGACGCGATAGGTGGCATCGACTCGCTTGCTGTTGAGGCGCACCTCACCGCTACGCAGAATGCGGTAAATATGGCTTTTGGGCACCCCTTTTAGATGCTTGAACAGAAAGTTATCGATACGCTGGGATTCGCTGCCTTCGTCGATTGTCACCCAGGTTACGGATTCTTTGCTTAAATCTTTCAATTTGCTTATACTTCATCTTTGCGCTGGGGGAAACGGCCCCCGAAACTTGCCGTTTTTTTGAGGCGATTCATGAGCACTGGATGCAGAATCGAATCGACCGCTGCCAGCCCGAAATTTTGTTGGTTAATTTCGCTCACCACAAACTAAAGTAGCGATGGTAAACGAATTGCGCGCTCAAAGCACTCACAGATTTTCAGGTTTCGCCATAATGGCGAGACTTTAAAGAAATGACAAACCCGCACATCAGGCTAGAATTTTAATAGTAAGAACAGCGTGTTAATGACTAATATTTTATTCGGCATTACGCCAGCCGGTTAGTTCAGCGGTTTGTCTCCCCGTGGATAGAGAGCGCGGGAGAATATAAGAAATGAAACGCATGTTGTTTAATGCAACGCAAGCTGAAGAGCTGCGCGTTGCAATTGTAGACGGTCAAAAGCTCGTTGATCTCGACATTGAATCAGCCGGTAAAGAGCAACGTAAAAGCAATATCTACAAGGGTGTCATCACCCGCATCGAACCCAGTCTCGAAGCCGCCTTCGTGGATTACGGCACCGAGCGCCACGGGTTCCTCCCTTTCAAGGAAGTCTCCCGCGTCAATTTCCAGCTCCCGGAAGGTACGGACATTTCCCGCGCCCGTATCCAGGATGTCCTGAAGGAAGGCCAGGAGCTGATCGTTCAAGTGGAAAAGGACGAACGCGGCAATAAAGGCGCCGCGCTCACCACCTTTATCAGCCTTGCCGGCCGTTACCTGGTGCTGATGCCCAACAACCCTCGCGGCGGCGGCGTCTCTCGGCGCATTGAGGGCGAGGAACGCAACGAACTGCGCGATATCATGGCACAGCTGGACGTTCCAGCTGGAATGAGCATCATTGCTCGCACCGCGGGTATCGGACGCACCCAGGAAGAACTGCAATGGGACCTGAACTACCTGATGCAGTTGTGGCTTGCCATCGAAAATGCCTCCAAACAGCAAAGCGGCGCCTTCCTGATCTATCAGGAAGGCAGCCTGGTCATCCGTGCCATCCGCGATCTTTTCCAGCCCGACATCGGAGAAATCCTGATCGACACGGAAGCGATTTACGAGCAGGCCGTGCAGTTCATGAGCCACGTCATGCCCGGCAATGTGAACAAGGTCAAACTATACCGCGATGATGTGCCCTTGTTCTCTCGCTTCCAGATCGAACACCAGATCGAAACCGCCTTTGCACGCACGGTTCCCCTGCCTTCGGGCGGCGCGATCGTAATCGACCATACCGAAGCGCTGGTATCTGTGGACGTCAACTCGGCCCGCGCTACCCGCGGCGCCGATATCGAACAGACCGCCTTCAACACCAACCTTGAGGCTGCCGATGAAGTGGCGTGTCAGCTGCGCCTGCGTGACTTGGGCGGGTTGGTGGTAATCGATTTCATCGACATGGAAAGCAGCCGCAACCAGCGTGAAGTTGAAAATCGCTTGCGCGATGCCCTGCATTATGACCGTGCCCGCGTCCAGATGGGCAAAATCTCACGTTTCGGCCTACTTGAGCTGTCGCGCCAGCGCCTCCAGCCTTCACTCGGCGAAACCAGCCATATTTCCTGTCCGCGCTGCAACGGCACCGGCCATATCCGCGGCACCGAGTCTTCTGCTCTACATATTTTGAGGATTTTGCAGGAAGAAGCGATGAAGGACAACACCACATCGGTTCATGCCCAGGTTCCGGTGGATGTGGCGACTTTTCTGCTCAACGAAAAGCGGGCTGAAATCCACGAAATCGAGTCACGTTTCAAGACCAATATCACTCTGATCCCGAACATCCACCTGGAAACACCTAACTATTCCGTTAGCAGGCTGCGCTCCGACGAAGAAGGCAGTGGTGAATTACCCAGCTACCGCATGGTGGAAATGCCGGCCGAGAGCACAGAAAAAGCCTTGTCCGCTGAAGTCATACCGCAACGCCAGTTGGCTGCCGTGCGCGGTATCACATCTGGTCAGCCAGCACCGGTGGTAGTAGCACAGGAGGAAAACAAGGCATCCTGGTTCGGCAAGGTCAAAAAATGGCTGCAAGGTTTCAGCAGCGCCAAGGAAGAAGAGATAATCAAGCCCAAGGTTCGCCCGACGAAAGGCGAAAAGCGCCGTGAACCGCGCGGCGAATCCCCACCACGTGAAGGTCGGCCCGAACGCACCGAGACCCGCCGCGGTGAAGGTCGCGGAACGCAAAAACCGCGTGGGCCTGCTCAGCCGCAGATGAAAAAAGAATCGGCTTCCACCCGGGAAGTTGCTCCTGTTGTAGCGGTTGCGGTTGCAGCTGCAGAGAAGACTGGCGAAACCGCAACCCAGGAACCACGCAGCCGACGGAGTCGGCGTGGTGGCCGTCGCGAGCGTGGGGAACGCGGAGAGCGTCAGGAACCTCGCAATGTTGCTACAGAAAATGTCGCTATTCCCGGCGAAAGCATGCCTGAGGATGTCGCCCCTGAAGTGACAAGCCAGAAAGCGGAAGCAACAATAGTAGAAATCATGCCGGAAACAGCTTCGGTGGCCGAAATCGTTCAAGCTAAGTCAGTGCAGGAGACGGCTGAGATTGCCGTCGAAATGGTGGCGACTAAGGCAGTTGAAACAGTGGCTCCTGTAGCTGAAGCAGTGCCTCCTGTAGCTGAAGCAGTGCCTCCTGTAGTAGAAGCAGCCCCCCCTACAATGGTTCTGGTTGAACCTGCCACGGCACCCCAGACTGACATAGCGCCAGCTGCCGCCCCTGAAGAAAGCAAGCCGCCCCGCGCTCCCCGCCGCCGCACACCGCAAGCCATGTTAGCGGAACAAGGCGCCGCCAGCGGGTTAATTCAGGTGGAAACCAGCCCTGATAAAGTCAAACCAGTGGCAACCGAAGAACCCGCTGCAGGCACGCCGGAACGGGTTCGCCCCCGTCGCACTCCACGTCCCAAGGGTGTGGATGAAAACGTACCGCTTGTTCAGATAGAAACAATACCCAAGTAACGAGAGTAACGATCCTATCCCCGCCAGGAATTCTGTACGCATTTTTCCTGGCGGGTCGTACTCCTTCAGTCGTCCCAGAAACCCCTCTTCAGGATTTCCTGCCGCAGTCCGGATACAGCGCCCTCCACGATATCCAGAATACTTTCAACATTCCGATATCGCGAATAGATGAGATCGATTTGGTAACGAGATTGAGTTGCATTATTGGTTGCGGAAATCTGTTCCAGGCGATAGTATTTGCAAGGAGATTTCGCGGTCGATTGCTGTTAAATAACATGCGTATGACCCTACGAATCGAGACAGGCGGATGCGCGCCGCTTGCGTAACCGCCCTTTGATTTTGTGCGAATTGATATTGCTCACCGAAAACACCATTGGCGCCTCAGAATATCCCCGAACTAAAAATAATGGAATCCATCGCAGACATTCCCGCGGCTCAGTGGGATTCGCTTGCGGGAAGCAATCCATTTCTTTCCCACGCTTTTTTGCGGGCATTGCAGGATAGTGGCTGCGCCACGCCGCAAACTGGCTGGCGGGCGCAGTTTTTAACATTCTGGCAAAACAGCGACCTCGTTGGCGCCATGCCGCTTTATCTCAAATACCATTCTTATGGTGAATTCGTTTTTGATCGGGCATGGGCTGAGGCCTATCAACGGCATGGGTTGCGCTATTACCCCAAGCTGCTGTGTGCAGTGCCCTTCACACCGGTTGCGGGATTACGGGTTCTGGCAGCATCGCCCGAGACAAGAGCCCAACTGCTCCGCACTGCCCTGCGGCTGGCACAGGAGTTAGGCGTATCCTCTTTGCACTGCCTCTTTCCTGATGAAGGACAAGCGCTGGAAATGCAGCAGGAAGGGATGATGTTGCGACAAGGCGTACAGTTCCACTGGAAAAATCCGGGCTATACCGATTTTGATGCCTATTTATCCTGCATGAGTCACGATAAACGCAAAAGAATCAAACAGGAACGGCGAAAGGTGAGGGATGCAGGAATTACGTTTGAGCGCATCCATGGAGAAAAGATTACAGAGGAAAACTGGGAATTCTTTATCCGCTGTTATGAAAACACGCATCGGCAATACAATTCGCCACAGCCCTTGAACCTGGACTTTTTTCAGCGTATCGGTGCGACCATGCCTGAAAACATCTTGCTCATTATCGCCTTGCATGACGGGCAACCGATTGCCAGCGCACTCAATTTTTACAACCATGATGCCCTGTATGGGCGTTCCTGGGGTGCGATGGAATACCACCCGGGCCTGCACTTCGAGACATGCTACTATCAGGCGATTGAATTCTGCATCGAGCAGAAGATAGCCATCTTTGAAGGCGGCGCCCAAGGCGAGCACAAGCTCGCCAGAGGTTTTTTGCCCACACAGACTTGGTCGGCACACTGGCTGGCACATGACGAATTTGTACGTGCCGTGGAAGACTTCTTGCAGCGCGAGACAAGTAGCGTCACCCAGTATGTGGATGAGCTAAACGAAAGCAATCCATTCAAACGAATCTGAGTACGGCACGAGCACCGCAAATTCCGTGGCATGCAGATCAAAATAGGGGTGACTGATGACAGAATTTAAAATCAGTTACTTGATAATTTCAACCGCAATTAGGGCGCGGGCGACATGGAGGCGGCCACAACCCTGTTTCTCCCCTGCTGCTTCGAGAGATAGAGTGCCTTATCAGCTGCCTTGATCAGATCATTGAAACTCGACATGGATTGATTGCGCTCAGCCACGCCTACGCTGATGGTTAGCGGAAACTTGTTCTGGCCAACATTGAACACGGTCGTTGCAAACGATTTTCGGATACGCTCAGCGTACGTTTTGCCCGCTTCAAGATCAGTTCCCGGACAGATCAACATGAACTCCTCACCACCAATACGTGAAATATCATCATATTCACGCGAAGAATTCTCCAGGATTGTGGCAGCCTGCTTCAATGTTTCATCACCTGCATCATGGCCGTAAGTGTCGTTGACCTCTTTGAAATGATCCAGATCAATCAGCATGCAGGTCAATGGCCTCCCGGTTCTCTCGGATGCCGTCCATTCCTGTTCCAGGCGCTCCATGCCGAAGCGCCGATTGCCCAACAGGGTTAAAAAATCCGTTGTGGCTAAGCGTTGTAGTCGACGGTTGGTAACCGCCAGTTCCGATGCGAACCGGTGGACTTCGTCCCGATCCCGCCCAAGCTCCTCTTGCAGCTGAATCACTCTCTGACCAGCGCGCAGGCGCGCGCAATGATTCTTTGTGCAGAATGGCTTAACGATTACATCATCCACGCCGGCCTCAAACGATTCGACTAATTGGTCTTCCTTGTCCGAAGGGATCATGAGAATGAAGTAAATTCCGCGCGTTTCATGGGAAAGACGCAAAATTTTGCATAAAGCGATGCCCTCCATGTCTGGCATTTTCCAATCACTGATAATCATCTGCGGGTTACATTCGACTGCTTGCCGCAATGCCTCACTACCATTGGAAGCCATAAACACCAAATGGCCGCAGTCCATCAAAATCTTTTTCAAGGAAAGGGCCGCGGTATCATCGTGATCCACGACCAGGATGCGAAGCGAAGATTCGACCTTGGATTCTTTTTCTTGCTTTTCAGGATTGTAAATTTCGGAAACCTGCGGCAACGCAGCAGCCATTTCGACAAAGGATGACAGATTCTGGGTCGGCACTTCGAGAATCCTGCCCCATTCCTGCCATTCGTGAGCCACATGGTCGCACAGGATCAACAACTCTTCCGAATCCATGCCAAGGCGGGCGCCCATTACATAAAGACGCGACAATTCCCGCCTTCTCGAACTCTCATCCATCAGGCAAAGCTTGGCCAGTCTCGTCGCCAGAATCAAGGAATGAACCAGGAAATAGCCACGGGAACCTTCTGGAAAATGCCCGTTATCAGCATCTTCTTGGCAGAACGCTGTTTCAATGAAAATTCGGGGGAATCCCCAATCCTTGAGCAAACAGACTGTCAACACATGGTGATCGGCTTCGAACTGCTCTTGCTCGAGATTGAGCAGTTCATTGACCGGCTTTCCTGCCGCGGCGGTTAAAACTTGCGCGTACTCTTCGGGAAACAGGCTGGCCAGCGCCAAGCTGCCGACCTTGCTCAGCAGGCCGCATATAAAGGTTTCATCGGATGCGCCCTTGGATCTGGCACTCAACGCCTGATTGGCGATGGCCGTAGCCAAGGAGCATGACCAGAATTCTTCATAATTAAAGGCCGTGCATCTGCCGCTGCGGAAATTGGATAAAATCGAAAAGCCCAGAACCAACTGCCGTACCATGGGCAGCCCGATCAACAGCACCGCCTCTGAAATCGAAACAATGGGCCGCCGAGTACCGAAATGGACTGAATTGGAAAACTTGATAAGGCGTGCAGAAAGCGCTGGGTCGGTCTGAATGACGTGCGAAATATCATGCACTGTCACATCATCCTGCTGGAGCAAATTAAGGATAGCAAGCGCCACACCTTTTGGTGAAGGAAGCCGCTCTGTGACCTTCAATGCATTGTATCTATCCAGATTAAAGCTTTCCATTTAAACGCCTATATCTTCTTCTAACGAATCTTTCAAGATTACGCAGGAATATGCAATTTCGCAAATGCATTAATTTCAGATCTCATTCGGGGGCCTTTACTGATTTTTAGTTTTTTTCCACTGCGCGATGGCACTCCGTATCTGGTCGAGTGATGCCGGATCATCCAATGTTGTGAGATCACCCGGATCGCGCCCTTCGGCCAGCGCCTGCAGGCTGCGACGCAGCAGCTTACCGGAGCGGGTCTTAGGCAGCATGGTAACCAGGTGGACTTTGGCGGGGCGCGCAATAGCGCCCAACTCCTTGTCCACTGTCGCCATCACTTCCTTTTCCATCTGGGAAATTGCCTCCGGGGTTGCGATACGGCTGGCATCCTTCACCACGGCAAAGGCCATCACTGCCTGGCCCTTGAGTCCATCCTGCACGCCGACCACCGCCACCTCGGCGATGTTGGGATGGGCTGAAATCGCCTCCTCAATTTCTCTCGTACCGAGGCGATGTCCGGCAACGTTGATCACATCATCGGTACGGCCGAGGATAAAATAATAGCCGTCTTCGTCCCGGGTCGCCCAGTCAAAAGTTGAATACACCAGTTCAGTCTCGAAATTCGAGAAATAGGTATTGACGAAGCGCTTGTCGTCTCCCCATACCGTAGACAAACAGCCTGGTGGCAGCGGCGGCACCACCACCAGCACACCCTTCTCATTGACGCCCACTTCCCGCCCTGTTCCTTCGTGCAAGAGCTTCAAGTTGAAGCCGTAGACCGGGAAACCGGGGGAGCCAAACTTGCGCGGCTGTTCCTCAATGCCCGGCATGCTGGAAAGAATTGGCCAGCCAGTCTCGGTTTGCCAGTAATTGTCGATGATGCTCACCTTGAGCGCATCCGAAATCCAGCGCGCGGTCGGCTCGTCCAGCGGCTCCCCGGCAAGATACAGGTTGCGCAGACAGGATACATCGTGTTTGTGCAGGTATTCGGCCGGCTGTTTTTTCAATACACGTATCGCTGTGGGTGAGGAGAACATCACGTTGACCTTGTGCTCCTCCACGATTTTCCACCAGATCGCGGGATCGGGCCGAATCGGCAGGCCCTCATACATGATGGTGGTCATGCCATTGATGAGCGGGCCGTAAACGATGTAGGAATGCCCCACCACCCAGCCGATATCGCTGGTGGTAAACATGGTTTCGCCCGGCTGGCCGGCGTAAATATGGCGCATGGACGCCGCCAGAGCCACCGCGTAGCCGCCGGTATCACGCTGCACACCTTTGGGTTTGCCGGTGGTGCCGGAGGTGTAAAGAATGTAGGAAGGCTCGGAAGATTCCAGCCACACCGGATCGACCC
>Ga0315268_10001199_pt1 | contig 29825 bp, 30 predicted proteins | sample C1_top_MG_FD_204535 | JGI IMG/M metagenome (GOLD analysis project Ga0315268, IMG submission 204535) | Sediment microbial communities from Yellowstone Lake, YNP, Wyoming, USA - C1_top | ecosystem: Environmental > Aquatic > Freshwater > Lake > Sediment | place: USA: Wyoming | collected 2017-08-01
AGGTGAATTGAATCGCCATAGGGTGCGTAGCGGCTTCGTTCTTCATGCTTCAATCTGCAATTGCTCCAATACCGAAAACTTCATTCACTTTTGTTCTCTGCAACTTCAGATTGAAGCTTAACCTAAACCATTCTATACTTTGTAATTATTTTGGGTTTTAATTTAGCATATATATGGCTACTATAAAAGGAATCAACTGTGAGTAAAGAATATATCCTTTTACCAGAGATACCGCTCAGCCGTGGGGATGACCTTCACGGTCTTGAATATATGGACAGTGCTGACCTTATACTCTTCATGGCTGGGAACCAGTTTATGGTCATGGATGAACTTCTCACCCTGTTTCAGCATGAATATCCGAAAATCAAAAAGATTTTTTATGAAACGCTGCCTCCGGGCTTGGAACTAAAACAGATTCTTGCAGGTGGTGCTAAATTTGGTGAAAAAGAAATAAAAACAACACCCGATGTATATACTGCTGTAACAGAGGATGCAATGAAGGAACTGTTACACAAAGGATATATTGATGATTACTTTGTTTATCTTCACAATAGAATAGTATTAATGGTTCCTGAAGGCAATCCAGCAGGCATAAAATCGGTTAAGGATCTCGGCCGTGATGACCTAAGGATTTCCCAGCCAGGAGAAATGGAAGACATCACTCGATACATCATTGATATGTATAAAAGTGCTGGGGGTGACGCATTACTAAAGAGGATTATGGATGATAAAAGGGCTGAAGGAACCACGATCCTTACAATCGTTCATCATAGAGAGACTCCATTGAGGATAAGAAAAGGCACGGTTGATGTCGGACCTGTCTGGTCAACAGAGGTCAAGAATGCCCAGAGCATGGGTTTAAGGGTTGAGGCTATAGAACCGGGCGAAGGCTTAGATCAGCGGGATCGGGATAAGGTAAATTACTATATAGCGAGGCTAAAGGATGCTCCTCACCCTGAGAATGCTGAGAATTTTCTTAATTTTATGAAGACGCCACAGGCACAGGAGATCTACAGGCGGTTCGGCTTTGTGCCTCATTTCATGTAAACCCACATAATGCATTTTTCGGATAAATGAATATTAATATTGATGCCTTAATCTCAGAACTGAAAAACCTTCCGATTATTTGATTTCAAGTTTTATAACCGCAGTTCCAGTGTGCTGTCACATAAATAATTTTACTTAAAATGTCATTCCTGCGAAGGCAGGAATCCAGAGCCATAGCCACTGGATTCCCGTTTACACGGGAATGACGAAAGAAAAAGATGCATATAACTGTTAGGGACAGCACACTATGTTCTTGAAAACCAAGATATTATGTGGGCTGATTTATTATTGGTCGAGAGCGGATAACTTGGATTTCGATAGTGACAGGAAAGGTCAAAGTGTAATTTATAATTATAGTGTCATTCTCAATTAATGCGTTGCGCGTGAGGATAAAAAGCAAAAAAAAGGTTTACACCGAAATAACTCGTATGTAAAATAGTACAACTCAAATAAAAAGGGAGGTCAGGTATGCCAAAGTTAAAAAGAGGTCAAAAGATGGTATGTATTCCTTGTGCGAGGGAAGTTGTTATTAGTAGTGCAGGTACGGCCCGTACTACTCTTTGGTGCTGTGGAAGGCCAATGCAACAGAAGGCTAAGACAACAGCTAAAAAGAAAACTGTAAAAAAGAAGACAAAATAATCTTAAACAAAATGAGTCTCTGAGGATTTTTTAACAGAAAAAATCTATTCCACAAATTAGATAACGTTAAGAAGGCAGAGTCGGCAAAGACTCTGCCTCTTTTATTGAATATGTCTAAACGATAATTAGGTGTACTAATACAAACGCAATATGTAAAGTGAGATTGCCACGCTCCCATTGGTCGCTCGCAATAACAATGTAATAGCGTTCAACGCATTTGTATTAAATAAAAAGGGCTGCACGATTAAGCTCCCCTTTATTGTGACTATTTTTTACCGCCAGTCTTAATCAGTAATATTTTTATACATTGCGACTAATACTCCCAAAATTTTTCAAATAGTTTATAATAAAAATATATATTTATTCTAAAATTTAAAATCTGCGGCAGAAATAAGTGGCAAACTTCATCATTAAATCCATAGCTATACTTCTCTGTGTCATATTTCTCCCTATATGCGTACATGCTTCTTCACGGGAGTATAAACTCTTTGAGCAGGGGTATGAATATTATTTCTCATATCAACCGGAAAAGGCTGCGGAAACATTTAGAACATTTCTTAATGAATTCCCTGATAGCTTTGCTAAAGACGCTGCAATGTTCTGGCTTGGAAAGTCGTTAATGCAGATAGATTCTTTTGAAGACGCAGAAAAGGTCTTTTCTAATATCAAACAACGGTTTCCTGATAGCCCCTTTATTCCATATGTAAACAAGGAATTGATGAGCAAGGTAGCTGAAGGCTTTACCAAAAAAGAGACAGAAATAAATGATCCCATAAAAGAAACGGGTATTCCAGAAAGAAACCTGACAGAGAAATATGCTGACAATAGTAGAAAAAATTTGGCAATGGACACCGAGGTAAAAATTAAATCGACATCTTCATTAAAGAGTGACTTATTAAAAATTGCAGATGAAAGAAATAAATTGCAGATATTGCTGGAGAAGACAAATGAGAAGACAGGAGAGTTAAAAGGATTGTTAGCCAGTCTTGAGAAAAAAGAGTTTGAGTTGAAGGGTCTTTTGGCAAAATTTGAGGAACAACAAAAAAATTTGGAAAAAGCCAATTTGAATCTTGTGCCCTCACAAGACACCAGAAAGAGGCTGGATTCAGATACTCAGACACGGGTAAAGGAAAAGATGCAGGCAGAAATCCTGCATACTCTCGAACTTATTGCAATAGACACGACTTGGATTTTCATAACTATAGATGAAAAGGAATCGAAGGATATGATTCTTAGACCTGGTGACCGTATAAAGTTGTTTGCAAAAAAAGGTGTCTCGTTAAAAATAGGTAATGCCGGCGGAGTCAGATTGATATTCGATGGAAAAGAAATTGGGCCCCTTGGAGAAAAAGGTAAAGTCAAAATATTAAAACTTCCAGCTCTATCATAAATCTCAGATTTTAAGTTAATTCCTGAATTGGAAAAATCAACCAGAAATAAAGTAAGATATCGAAAGTTCTAATGTGGAGAATTTAAATGTCTGAGATTACAAATGAGAAAAAAAACATATCAAGACATATATTGCCAACGTCTGCAAATTTGTTAGGACTATGTCTTATATTACTAAACTTTATAAAATTTTGGACAAAGGGCAAATTTGAAACCGTTGTTGACGAGGAAGTAGGAATAGCAATAATCCTTTTTCTTATCTCCAGTATTTTTTCATATGTATCCATGCGATCTAAGAAAAAGGCAGAATTATATGAAAAGATTGCAGACATTATTTTTCTTATTGGATTAGTTTTATTGGCAATAATTGCGATAATATTAGTTGCTTGTGGGGTAATATAGGAGAAGTATTTTAAAACGGATATATTCCCCTATGGATAGTTGATTTAATAGACAAGGGCAAGGTGATGTGAAAATAAGTATCACCTTGCCCAAGATAATCTTATTCAGCAAGGATAACGATTTCTACCCTTCTGTTCTTAGCTCTCCCCTCCTCTGTGTCATTTGAAGCTATAGGCCTTGTCTTGCCATAACCAATGGTTGAAATCATTTTTTTATTAACTGCACCTTCTTTTGTAAGGTACTTCTTCACAGATTCTGCCCTTCTTTCTGAGAGTTTCTGATTGTATTCGTCTGTCCCCATACTGTCAGTATGCCCTTCAAGCCTTACCTTTGCGCCAGGATGTTTTTTAATAAAATTGATCGCTTCCTGTAGTTTTACTATATCTACTTTCCTTATATTTGACTTATCAAAGTCAAAATTTACTGTTAAGGTTAGCTTTTCAACACCCATAGGACACACCGTTTCCTTTACCATCGGGCTTGGTGCCCCAGGTTCTTTCGTCACTGGTGTTGGTGTTCCAGGTTCTCCCGTCACCGCTGTTGGCGCCCCAGGGCATACGGCTGAAGGAGCCTCAGCACAAAGGGCCTTTGCTCTGTTTGTTGCGTCCTTAGCAATCTCGATTGCATCTTTAACTCTGCATGACCAATAGGTTTCATAGGCTTTATTCTTCAAGTCTTCTACTGCTTTAAATGCCTCAGGGCATTCCTTATCTTTTCCTGCACTACGTGCCGCTTCCACAGCTCTATCTGCCTCTGGTAATTCCTTATGGTAAAACCAGATACCGTGTTTAGGTGCAGCTACCATACCTGTACAACCGAGGAGAAAACTTAAGTAAGCTATAATAACAACTATAAAAACTCTTCTTAAATCTACTCCTTTCATTTTACACCTCCTGAGTAAAGTTGAATAAATATTGATGAACGCTTGTTAAGCTATTTCCCCCGTGTGCGAACTATATAATAGTATCTAATACCCATCATAAAATTCAAGATTAAAATATCAGCATATGCTACTTTCCAAAGACAGTCTTCAACAGATCGGTTACTCTCGCTGCTGGGTCAGTTCTGATCTTTTTCTCTTCCTGGCCTACCATATAAAATAGGCCGTCTATGGCTTTACTTGTTACATAATGGTCAAGGTCAACTGATTCCTTGCTCATAAAAGGAAGAGATTCATATTTTCCCATCATCTCCTTGTATGATCTTGTCACACCCACCTCATTCATGCTTAAAGAAATAATAGGCTTGAATGCACTATAGATTTTGTCATGAGTCTTGCTCTTAAAAAACTCTGTTGCAGCAGTGTCACCCCCATTAAGAATCTTCCTCGCATCTTCAATGGTCATCCCTTTAATTGCATCAACAAAGATAGATGCTGCTTTGGGCGCAGCCTTTTCTGCTGCCTGATTCATGCTGAGCACAAAATTATCAACCTGTTTCTGGTATCCAACTTTTCCAAGAATATCTGCAACCTTCTGGATATTTTTAGGCATAAGGATTTTAATTACCTGATTTCCAAAATAACCATCAACTTGTGACACATTTTTAACAGCTTTATCCGTCCCAATAGACAGAGCTTCTTTCAGTCCAGAAACGATTGTGCTCTCATCAGATTGTTCCTTACCAGAAGAGCCTATATTTTTCATTACATCGTCAAGTAATCCAGCATGAGTTAGGTTTATTAAAAAGAAAGAAATTATGAGAACCAAAAAACATATCCTTTTCATTTAATCCTCCTTTTTAGAAGAGCTATCACTTTAACTCAGAAATACAATGAGCACAACGAGTAGCCTTGATAGGAATGACGGATAGACAGTAAGGGCACTCCTTTGTTGTTGGTACTGCTGGAGCTTCCTTTTCCCTCTTGAGTCTGTTGATATTTCGAATAAGAAAAAATACCGCAAATGCAACTATTAAGAAACTAATAATTGTATTCACAAATACACCATAATTGATTGTAGCAGCACCGGCAGCCTTCGCAGTAGCAAGAGAGTCATATGGGCCAGCGACTTTGCCCTCTTTAAGAACAATAAATAGAGATGAAAAATCAACTTTTCCAAGAATTAGACCAATTGGTGGCATAATAATATCAGAGACAAAGGAATTGACGATAGTACCGAAGGCGGCACCAATGATGATTCCTACAGCCATGTCAATAACACTCCCCCGCATGGCAAACTCTTTGAACTCTTTCAACATTTTCGCCCCTCCTTTGTGTATGAAATTTCCATAATTGTTTAACTTAATGATATACGAAAAGGTAAATCCTATACAACTGTATTTGGTCTACCTTTGAAAGTGAGGTCATGGAGATTATTACCTCCAGATGTAGTTCATATTCTGTTACACTTTAGATATGACAGACGAAAGCATTAACGTTATTGCTTATTCAGGCTATCGAGGTGACGAGAAGCCAAGGGCATTTATTTTACACAACAAAAAGATTGAAATTGTTGAAATCCTGAATATGTGGATTGAAGAAGGACTTAAAGATAGAGCGAGAAAGAGGTTCTTTAAGGTTAAAGGGGATAATGGATATGAATACAAAATATATTATTATGAAAAGGTAGGAGAATGGTTTCTCACCAGAGGTTAATATGAATCCCCTTGAACAAAAGATTATTGAGAAAATACAGAAGGGAGGACCTATCTCCTTCGAAACCTTTATGGAGATGGCTCTTTATGAGCCTGGATTTGGTTACTATGCATCTGAAAAGACAGAAATAGGAAAAGCGGGAGATTTTTACACGAGTCCACATATTCATCCTGTATTCGGAGTGATGATCGGTAGACAGATCGAGGAGATGTGGGAAATAATGAAAAACCCGCCTGATTTTCAAATCATAGAGATTGGTGCAGGGACAGGATATATGTGCAAAGATATCCTTGATTATCTCCGTAGAAGGCCTTTCAGTCCATTAGCATATATAATAATAGAACCGAATCCCTTTATGAAGCATAAACAACAAAAACTGCTCGAAGATTATTCAGATAAAGTACAATGGTTCACTTCACTAAGAGAAATAGAAAAAATAAGAGGATGCATACTTTCCAATGAACTCCTCGATGCTTTTCCTGTTCATATAGTAGAGATGGAAGACGAGTTAAAAGAGGTCTATGTCACGGTTGAGAATGATACCCTTGTCGAGATATTAATGGATTTGAGCACAGGTGCCATATCCGATTACTTGGAAGAATTTTCCATAAAATTCCCTGAGGTTTATAAGACTGAAATTAACTTAAGAATAAAGGATTGGCTAAAATCTGTTGATGAATCATTATTAGAAGGATTTATTTTGACAATAGATTATGGCTATCCTGCCTGGGATTATTACAGCGAAGACAGAAATAGAGGCACATTGCTTTGCTATCATAAACATCAGTTAGTAGAAGACCCATATCAGAACATAGGGGGACAAGACATAACAGCACATGTTAATTTCTCAGCAGTAAAAAAATGGGGAGAAGACCTTGGACTAAAAACCCTTGGATTCTGCCAACAGGGGGCTTTCCTTATTGCCCTCGGGATCGATGAGATAATAAAAAAACTTTATGAAAATTCTACTGATTATCTTTTTGAGGTTGCAAAGATCAAAGGTTTAATTTTACCAGGGACTATGGGTGAATCCCATAAGGTTATAATCCAATATAAGGGTAAAGGTTATCCAGAACTCAGAGGGTTTTCATTAAAGAATCAAGTGCATAAGCTATAGACCTTAAGCCGCTCAAGACTTTTTAATACATCTTCAGGTGTGTGCGCCTCAATAGTATAAATAAGATTTTTATCCTTTAGCGTAGAGAATAAGGTATCAAAATCAAAAGTTCCATCTCCGATAGCATTATGGGTATCAGCACTTCTATTGTTGTCATGGAGATGCAGTTCAATTATAAAAGCCTTAAGTTGTCTTAACCATTCTTCAAGTGAGGTTTTAGAGAAAAGATTAAAATGTCCGGTATCAAAACACATTCCAAAATATTGAGAACCTATTTCTTCCATAAGAAGTCGTAAGTTTGCGGGATCATCCTCAAAAATATTTTCTATTGCTATCCTTAGACCCATCTCTTTAGCTCTCGGTAAAATGTATCTCCAGGTTAATAAACTACTTTCTAACCAGAGGTCAATTTTTAAGGCATATCTCCATTTCTCATAGCCTGAATGAAAAACTATTACTATAGGCCTCAAAATTTCTGCTATGTCGAGAATATGTGAAAACCTTTCGATGGTAACAGCCCTGACTTTCGAATCCACTGCTCCTGGTGATAGATCCATAAAAGGTGCATGAATAGTAAGAGATGGATGGTAACCGAGATCTTCTTTAAGCCTTAGGATGTCAGAGTCCTTTATATTATCGAGAGAATTTGAAGAAAAATATATCTCAAGATTAAGAAGGTAATCTTTTATAAAGTGAAGATAATCCCTTATTTTCGAATAGGGGATGTGGACGTGAGGCCTGAGCATTATTTTTTGGTAGTAGTATCTACCGTAGATTCTTTTTTTGTATCAGACTTACTTACACCCTCTTCTGCCTTTTTTCTTCCAGGAGAAGCGTAATCTGTTACATACCATCCTGTACCTTTTAGTACAAAGGAAGTTCGGGAGATTAATTTATGCAAATGCCCACCACATTCAGGACATCTGTTCAAGGGTTCATCACTGAATTTTTGGATTATCTCATAATGCTTCCCGCAGTTAGGGCATTCATACTCATATATCGGCACTTTTTTTAACCTCCTCAAATATATATTATACCATAGAAAACTTTATAAAATACCCGCCTTTTCGCACACGAAAGGCTTAATTCATGTTAAATTATTTATAATTTTATTCAGAAAGAAAAGGAAATATGCCTCTTATAAAAATTAAAAGGGTATACGACCCATTGGGGATGATGGTAAAAGAATCCTTGTTGACAGATTATGGCCGAGAGGAATCAAAAAGGATGAGGCAAAAATTGATGAATGGTTAAAGGAGATTGCACCCAGTGATGAGCTGAGGAGATGGTTTTCTCATGATCCCTCTAAATGGCAGGAATTCAAAAGCAGGTATAAGAAAGAGCTCAAGAAGAAATCGGATCTTATTGAAAAACTCAAGGTTGAGTCAAAAAAAATTCGTATTACCCTCTTGTTTTCAGCAAGAGATACCGAGCATAACAATGCTGTTGTACTGAAAGAAATAATCCAGTAACAAGACCATTTTTCAATAATCAGGGAAAAAGAATCAATGAGAAATTTAAAAATGTCTTTCATGTAGTCACCGGTCAAATTATTTTTAAGATACTATGTTGTTGTCCAATCTTAAAATATACTAAATTTCTTTTATGAGGAGAGGTTGGATGTTCTATTTAAGTCTCCCAAAAATATGGATTTTCATTTGAGAAGTACATCTGAATATAAAGAAGCATCATTAGAAGAAATCCTGAGACTTTTAGAGACATCGGAAGATGGACTTACGGAGTCTGAAGTCAAAAAACGTCTTGAGATATTTGGTTATAACGAAATTGTAGAGAAAAAGAGGAATCCATTTCTTGAATTCTTATTGCGTTACTGGGGGCCTATGCCATGGTTATTAGAACTGGCGATGATCCTTTCATTCATATTGAGGCATTATCTTGAAGCGATGATAATCTTTGTGCTTCTGACAGTAAATGCCATCATAGGTCATATGCACTCGTTAGGTTCGCAAAAAGCGGTTGAACTCCTCAAAAAAAAGTTGGCAATCAAGGCGAAGGTCCTACGGGATGGGAAATGGGTAACAGTTGATGCTAAAGAGATTGCCCCTGGGGACATCATCGTTGTGAGACTTGGAGATATAGTACCTGCAGATGCAAAAGTCCTCAATGGCGGACTTTCAATTGATGAGTCAGCTTTAACAGGAGAATCCTTACCTATCGAAAAACATCCATTAGACATCATCTTCTCAGGATCAGTAGTAAGGCGGGGAGAGACTAGATGTGCAGTGGTCAATACCGGATCAAATACCTACTTTGGTAAGACAGCAGAATTAGTCAAAATAGCCAAACCAAAGTCCCATCAAGACGAAGTGATGATGGCTATAATCAAATATATGATGTATCTTGGGATAGCTGCATCAATTTTAGTCTCAATATACGCCATAACAATAAATGTAGGAATAGTATTAATATTAACTTTTGCTGTTATTTTCCTTATGGGATCGGTTCCTGTAGCCCTTCCGGCTGTGCTCACTATAGTCCAGGCTGTGGGTGCAATGGAGCTTGCCAAAGAAGGGGCGCTGGTAACTAAGCTTAACTCAATTGAAGATGCTGCTTCTATAGATGTCCTGTGCCTCGACAAGACAGGCACAATAACGCAAAACAAATTATCGGTTATAGACAGCATACAGTTTTCCGACTATAAGAAACATGATGTTGTCAGAGTTGCTGCTTTAGCATCTCAGGAAGAAGGTATGGACATCATTGATCTTGCTGTTATTGAATATGCAAAAAATATTGGAGTTGCTTTTAATGCATACAAACAGGTCTCATATATACCATTTAATCCTTCAATCAAGAGAACAGAAGCAATCATTGAAGCCAGCGGAAGACGCTTTAGATTCGTTAAGGGCGCAGCGCAAGTTGTTTTATCTTTGTGTCGTGGAGTCGATAAAAAGACCACAGAGGAGGCTAACAGAATTATAGAAGAGTTTTCTCAGAAAGGATACAGAACAATAGCAGTTGCTCAATCAGAGGGCGATGACTTAGATAATCTTAAACTTACAGGATTGCTGCCGTTGTCTGATCCACCCAGGTCTGACTCAGAAAGCATGATAAAGGAGTTAAGAAAGCTTGGGATAAAACCGATAATGCTTACCGGTGATAATATCGCTATTGCTGAAGAAATAGCCCGTCAGGTTGGGATCGGCAGCACGATTAACAGGATAGAAGATATCAAAGGCTTAAGCGAAGATGAACAGTTGAAGATTGTCGGAGAAAGCAGTGGATTTGCCGAAATATATCCCGAGGACAAATACAGAGTGGTGAAACTTCTGCAATCCAGAGGACATATGGTAGGAATGACAGGTGACGGGGTCAACGATGCACCTGCCTTGAAACAAGCAGAGATGGGGATAGCTGTGAGCAATTCAACTGATGTGGCAAAAGCCTCAGCAAGTGTGGTTCTAACCGAACCTGGAATTAGTGTAATAATTGATGCTGTAAAGATAAGCAGGCAGACATATCAACGAATGCTGTCATGGGTCATAAATAAGGTCACCAAGGTTATAGAATTTGTCGGTTTACTTACCCTGAGCTTCTTCTGGTTACATAATATAGTGCTTTCTCTCCTTGGTATGTCACTGCTCGTATTTGCAAATGATTTTGTAACAATGTCTCTGTCAACCGACAATGTAAAGCACACAAGCAATCCCAATAAGTGGAATGTAAAAAATATTACTTTTGCATCACTTATTCCAGGTATGCTGTTAGTTATTGAAGGTTTGATCGTAATCCTGGTAGGTATGAAATATTTTCATCTTGAATGGGAAAAGCTGCGTACCTTGGTTATGCTGAATCTTATATTCAATAGCCAGTCCAGAGTATTAATTGTGAGAGAAAGGCGACACTTTTGGTCATCGCTTCCAGGCAGAGAATTACTTATTCTGAGTTCAGCCACAATAATCGGATTTGCACTTTTAGGCATATACGGCATCTTTGTCCCATCCCTTACATTGTATCAGGTTCTTGTCGTTCTTACATTCTCCGTGCTTTTCACACTAGGTATTGATTTCCCAAAATACTATTTGTTCAGAAAATTCGGGTTATAAAGTTAGATTTGGAAAGTGAAAAGAGCAAATGACTTTTTCTGGGGAAAGGAATAAATTATTATGAGAACAATAAGACAAAAAGGAGGCTTAGAGAAAATCATGATAAGGAGAAATTTGAGCAGATCAATAATAATCTTAATCCTAATAGCCATTGCGGGAATCTTCATCTGTTTCCAAGAAGGCTGCGAGGGCAAAAAAAGTGCTACTGAAGTAATAGGGTTCCCTCAGTCCTTTGCTGATCTTGCAGAAAGAGTAAAGCCTGCGGTAGTCAATATTAGTACAACAACAACCGTCAGGGTTCCTGGTAATCCATTCAGACATTTTTTTGGACCTGAGGAAGGAGGCCCCTTTGGCGATTTCTTCAAGAGATTCTTTGGTGACATCCCCGATAGGCAACTAAAGCAGCAGAGTCTCGGATCTGGATTTATCATTGATAAGGATGGTTATATCATCACAAACAATCATGTAGTTGAAGGTGCTGATGAAATAAAAGTGAAATTGGCTGACGGAAGAGAATTTAAGGCTAAGGTTGTGGGAAGGGACTCAAAGACAGACCTCGCCCTTATAAAGATTTCATCTCTCTTTAAAGACCTCCCTACCCTCCCCCTCGGCGATTCTGACAAAATCAGGGTTGGCGACTGGGTACTTGCTATTGGTAATCCCTTTGGATTGGAACATACCGTCACCCAGGGTATCATCAGTGCTACAGGGAGGGTAATAGGTTCAGGGCCGTACGATAATTTTCTCCAAACAGATGCACCCATAAATCCCGGTAATAGCGGAGGCCCTCTTATAAATTTAAAAGGAGAAGTTATCGGTATCAATAGTGCTATCGTTGCAACTGGACAGGGAATTGGTTTTGCTATTCCCAGTAATATGGCAAAAACGGTAATCTCTCAGTTAAAAGAAAAAGGGAAGGTCACGCGTGGGTGGATTGGCGTATCAATACAGAGCTTAACACCCGAGATTGCTCAATCCTTTAAATTGAAAGAGCCAACAGGTGCATTGGTGGCAGATGTTATGCCGGGAAGTCCTGCAGATATAGCAGGAATAAAAAGGGGAGATATAATCATATCCTTTGATGGAAAAGAGATCAAGAGCATGTCAGACCTACCCAGAACTGTTGCAGAAACACCTGTGGGAAAGGACGTGGATATTAAGATAATAAGGAATGGGAAGGAGATGCCCATGAAGTTGAAAGTGGCAGAACTGACAGAACAGAGAATAGCATCTCAGATGCAAGCTCCGAGTCTGGGAATGAAGGTTGATAACATAAATCCACGCTGGCAGAGAGAGTTTGGCATTAAAGATGGATCTGGAGTTGTTGTTATCGATGTTGAACCTGATAGTCCCGCAGATGATGCTGGGCTACAGGCAGGTGACGTAATCAAGGAGGTAAATCGCAAATCCATCAGAAACGTGAGGGACTATCACGATGGGATGGTGAAGACCGAGAAGAATAACCAGGTTCTTTTCTTGATAAAGAGAGGCGCCCATATTTTTTATGTAACAATAAAAACCTCATAAGACTGCACAACGGAAGAGAAAACATGCACCAATTCTATATCTTTTAGATAAAAACAAGCCAAAAGGCAGGGATAGTAAAAGAACCCAGTCAAGAAGATAAATAATTTGCCATCGTTCTCTTATTGCTAATACGCTACTGGTTCCCCCTTCTCTATAGGACAGATATTGACAGCATGATAAGCTAAATTCCTACAAAAAAATCAGACAAATACCGATATTTTTAACTCTAATTGTATGGTAAAAAAATAATAAATCATCGAAATCCTTTGTTGTCTAAGGAGGTGTTTATGAGTTGTCCGTATTTCAGAGAAAACTATTTTGCCCTTTGTGCTCGATCTGATTCCCCTTACGTTCCGAGTATTGCAGAGATGGAACACTACTGCTTTAAAGAGGAGTTTTACTCATGTCCGATTATTGAAGCCTTTTTAGCAAAAGATGAATCAGAAAAGTATAAAAAGAAACAGACATGGCTACGTGACCTCTATTCTGAACCCTTATATTCTTTATGCCAAAAAGTAAAGACAGAATCAAAATGAATCATTTATTCGGAGCTAACATATGAGTATCAATTTTGCTGAGAGATTATGGGCAAGGGGCTGTAATCATTGTCGGATAGCCTGCAAGCAGCAAGGTATCTAAATTTGTAAATATCCCTGACGTCGTCATTCCTGCAAAAGCAGGAATCCAGAGAAAAAACTGGATTCCGCATCAAGTGCGGAATGACAGAAATAAGGTAACCCTGTAAGACTCCAGGGAATAACAAGTTTGAAATCTATGCAGAAATCTTTTTCCGCCCACCCGTTTTTTCCTCAGTTTATTCACTTTAGGGTATACAGCATAAAGTTCATCATGAAATTTTTATCAACTATTTAGTATTATTTAATATCCCTATGCAGCAGATAGTATTAAGAAAATCTTGAGAAAGGGGGAGGAACCATGGGCAATATCTGGAATATTTTCTGGATCTTTATTATTTTTGTTTCTGTTTTGCCAATACTCCAACAAAAATTAATGCAGGCAAAGCGTTTCGGTTTAATCAGGAGGATCGAGAAGAAACGTAACTCAAGGGCTATTACCCTTATTCATCGCCAAGAGACGATGAAGTTCCTTGGATTTCCTTTAATGAGATATATAGACATCAATGATTCTGAAGAGATCCTCAGGGCTGTGAGACTTACCCCTGACGATATGCCTATTGATTTAATTATTCATACGCCGGGTGGTCTTGTTTTATCTGCTGAACAGATTGCAATGGCCCTCAGGCGACACAAGGCTAAAGTCACCATCTTTGTTCCTCACTATGCCATGTCTGGCGGTACCCTCTTATGCCTCGCTGCTGATGAAGTTGCAATGGACGAAAACGCTGTATTGGGTCCTATTGATCCTCAATTAGGTGAATATCCTGCTGTATCAATTTTGAAGACTATAAAAGAAAAGGAGCCTAAAGATATCGAAGATAAAACTTTTATTCTGGCTGATGTGGCTCAAAAGGCCCTGGATCAAATGAAGAGTTTCGTCAAAAATTTATTAATCGAAAGAATGGATGAAGAAACTGCAGAAAAAGTAGCCACGACACTCACCGAGGGCAGATGGACACATGACTATCCCATCACATTCGAGGAGGCAAAAAAATTTGGTCTCCCTGTAACTGTTGGATTACCAGAAGAAATTTATCAACTCATGGACCTCTTTCCACAGGCCATGCAGCAGCGGCCATCTGTCCAATATATACCCATTCCATATAAGAGGGGCGGTGAGAGGGAAAAGACAAGCTAATTTTTGTTTTGGAAAAATAATTGGATAATGCACTGGAATCTTTTTATAAAATGCACTTTTAAAAAAGGGGATATTAGATGAAAAGATTACTACTCGTTATATTTATTTTGTTAGCGGCAGCATATCCATTGAACAAGGTTAGTTCTGCGAATGAGGAAACAAAGAACAGTGCGGGGGAAAATCTGTTTAATCAATATTGTCTTATGTGTCATCCTGACGGCGGTAATATATTCAATGCTCAAAAATCTTTGCATAGAAATGACTTAAATTCTCATAATATAAAAACGCCAGAGGATATTGTTAATTTCATGAGAAATCCGGGTTCGGCTATGCCAAGTTTCGATGAGGATAAAATTCCAGATGACTTCGCAAAGCAGATCGCACAATATATCCTCGATACATTCAAATAATAAATAGCACTATCTCATAAAAGCTATCGTATTGCGAAAAAATTAAATCCTGTTTATTTCCTATTCTTCAGCAAAAGCTTATAACAAAACCGAGAGAGCAAAATAGAGCGTGTTGTTATCGGATGCATCTCTACCTGATCCGTCATAATTTGAACGGGAACCATTGAACTTGTTATATAACGTATACTGGACAGTGAACTTGATATTCTCTATCGGCAGGTAGTGCATCTCTATTATGAAGCCGTTGCTATCGGGGCTACCATTCCTGCTTCCTTCTATCTCGCCAGGAGAATACAGCAAATTATCTGAATCTCCTGAGGTCGAAAAATAAGCAACTGTTCCACCCATGTTTCCGAAATGATTTTTATAGTTGTAATTAATATTAATTTTAAATGTATTGAGAGAGTCAGACCTGTTTGCGGTATTTCCTGAATCATAACTGGCATCCCAGTCTTGTTTTTCATGAATCCAGGTAGTCTGTGCTGAAAATATATGCTTTTTACCGAGATATTGATATTGAGCATCAAAGGCAATATCCGTAAACTTGTCAGTAGAACCACTGCTCTTGCCATCAGGAAAAATTCTGGCAACAATGCCGTATGTACCAATAGATAATGCATTTTCCCCCCATTGCTGTTGAAGAACCAGTCGCCAATAAGGAGCAATATCGTCCACTACCATATCTTTTGTTGTGCCGACACCGAGCGGTTCCGTAATTCCTGACCGTGTAGTACGATACAAAGTTGTTTCTATGTAAATGAGATTATTCCAGAAAGCATAGAGACCCATACCACCCACTTGCTGATCTAAAGCTCCATCAATTATTGTGCCTGCTGCGGGAGTTGGAGCAACATCTGAGGCATCAAAAGGAAAACCCCATGAAGGGATGCTATTCCATATATCCTGTACTGTCGGACTATTATTTATTGTGATACCATAGACAAGAGTTTTCCCTTTTAAAGTAGCATTATTTGCATATCTGATGTCAGTCATGTCAAGGAAGAACGTGTTACTGGTACCGTCAAATGTACCTTGTATGAAAGCGCCGATGTGATCTACAATCCGACCACCATAGAATATACTCGCTTCCTGTGGGATGTTCAGAACATTGTTACCTGTTGACATTATCCTGTTTGACCACTCATCCTCGGTAAATCCAGAGGGCAGTTTTTTATCAATGTTCGTGAAAGACAGCAGAGCAAAACCGGCGAGCGGGGGAGGGAACTCAAAAAGTTTATTGCTTTTACTCAACACGTAACCTCCTAATTTGAAGTTACGGCCAATGGGTGTTAGTTCCGGAAAGACAGTATGACATTCATTACAAGAGAAGCCTGTCTGGCGTGCAAAGCTCGGAACTGCATAGGCATGTGTAGATAATAAAAACAGCAATAAGCCAACGGCCCCTAATATAAGAACCATTTTTTTGATTTGATACCTACGCATTTCTCTCCTCCTTTTTGAAAACTTATTTTATAATCGTTGTTGAGTATATTAATAAAATATCGATTTGTAAATAAGACTTTATCTCATTGTATTGTAGGTATTCATCCTACAAACAAAAATATAAAAATCTTTTAAAATACTGCAATGATTGTTATAGTTGAATAGTAAAGATAATTTTAAAAGGAGGCTTTATGATCTCAAAGATACTTGTACCAACGGATGGCTCAAAAACGGCACAGAAATCAGTTGAATACGCCATTGAACTCGCAAAGCAGACAGGCGCAACAATAACTTTATTAAGCGTAATCGATAAAAGTTTATTTGTTACCAAATCTGTTCCTGCTGTAGCGACTCCAACACATCTCGCAGAGCCTATTGAAGATTATCTCAGGCAGGCTGCTGAATCTTATATCGAAAAGGCTGAGAAATTGTGTAAGGAAAACAATGTCCAATCAAAAAAGGTTATCAGATCAGGCCATCCAGAGGAGAAAATTATAAAGGAGGCAGAAAAATCAAAAGTTGACCTTATTGTTATGGGATCTCATGGTAGAAGTGCTATAAAGGCAGCAGTTCTTGGAAGTGTTACATTTGGGGTTATACATAAAGATACAAAGGTCCCTGTCCTTGTGGTAAGAAAGTAAGATAACAAGCATAAAGAGGTGTATCTAATTCATTGCAGAAATATGTCAGGCAGGAGGAAATTACAGAAGAGGTGCTCGAGATACTGGGAAGTGGAATGTTCTACAGGCGATAAATACCTCTGAGAATTCGAGGAATTAAAAAATATGGATGACATAAAAGAAAAATTTCGTGATATTCCAGACAGAATATCCGGACTCGCAGAACTGGCATACAACCTTTGGTGGAGCTGGCATCCGGCAGCGAGAATTCTCTTTAAAATGTTGAACAGGATTGTATGGAAAGAGAGTGGTCATAACCCTGTGAAGATGTTACGAGAACTCCCTCGAGAAGAGTTGGAATCAGCAGTAAATGACCCGGGGTATTTACATCTCTATGATGTTGCACTTACGCGATTCCATAACGGGATAAAGACAAAGATATGTTGGTTCTCAGAGAATATTGCAGATCCTGACTGCCTGCCCATTGCCTTTTTTTCTGCAGAGTATGGGCTGCACCATTCCCTTCCTTTCTATGCAGGTGGACTGGGTTTTTTAGCTGGTGATTACCTCAAGGAGTGCAGTGATCTGGGTATACCGCTAGTCGCGGTTGGCTTTATGTATCCAGAAGGTTATTTACGCCAGAAGATTCGTGCAGACGGCTGGCAGGAAAATGTTGACGAAGTCCTCGACAGGGATGCTGCTCCTATTACAAGAGTACTCAATGAAAAAGGTGAACAGCTTGTGATCAAGGTCCCCTTCATCGATCCCCCAATCCATGTAGCCGTTTGGAAGGTAGCAATAGGCCGTATACCTTTATACCTGGTGGATACAGATATTGACATAAACGATCCATGGAACAGGTCAATAGCTTACCATCTGTATATCGGTGACATTGAACAGCGATTACGGCAGGAGATAGTGCTCGGTATCGGAGGCAGCGAGGTTTTAAATACTCTTGGTATCAAGCATTCCGTATTGCATCTTAACGAAGGACATTCTGCCTTTGCCATATTGGAACGGATCAGGGAGCGGGTAGAGGAAGGTGTGCGTTTTGAAGATGCGGCCGAGCGTGTTCGTGCTACATCTGTCTTTACCGGTCATACCCCTGTCCCGGCAGGACATGATGTATTCCCTTTTAATCTGATGGATAAATATTTTAGCCACTATTATCCGCTCTTGGGGCTGACACGAGAGACTTTCCTCCAGTTAGGAATTAACCCCAAAGAACCTTCAGCCGGGTTTAACATGACAGCTTTTGCTCTGAAGATGTCCAGCTATCGCAATGGTGTCAGTAAAAGGCATGGCGAAGTTGCCCGCCGCATGTGGCATACACTCTGGCCTGATAGAAAAGAAGAGGACGTACCGATTGATAACATCACAAATGGAATCCATGTTCCTACATGGATAGAACCGAAAATACAGCTTCTGTATAATAAGTACCTTGGAGAGAACTGGATTGAAGATCATGACAATCCTATCATCTGGCAGTCAATAGACAACATACCCGATGATGAATTATGGCAGTCCCATTACTGGCTAAAAATGAAATTGATCAACGTTATTCGAGAACAGGTTCGCCGTCGCTGGATAGAAAACAGAATGGACCCTATCAATGTTGTAACCGGCGGCACATTGCTGGACCCCTTAACTCTCACCATCGGTTTTGCCCGTCGTTTTACCGCTTACAAAAGGGCAGACCTTATTTTCCATAATCTTAATCGCCTGCAAAAGCTTCTGAATAATCGCTGGAAACCTTTACAGATTATATTTGCCGGTAAAGCTCATCCCATAGACGATGATGGAAAAAGAATAATCCAGCGCATTTTCAATTTTGCGCATAACCCTGACCTGGGGGGAAGGGTTGCTTTCGTCGAAAACTATGATGAACAGCTGGCACAATACATGGTCCACGGAGTTGATGTCTGGCTTAACAATCCTTTACCTCCCTTGGAAGCCTGTGGTACAAGTGGTATGAAGGCATCACTGAACGGTGTCCCTCACCTTAGTGTTCTCGATGGCTGGTGGATAGAGGGGTTTAATGGTAAAAATGGATGGGCTTTTGAAGGGAGCGGAGATGATAAAGACGCAGAGGCTATATATACCAGTTTAGAGAATGAAGTAATCCCTCTCTATTATAAGCTGGGTGATGACGGCATACCTCATGAATGGGTCAAGCTTATGAAAGAGGCAATAAAAAGTACTGCGCCGTTATTCAGTGCCCGTAGAATGGTAAAGGAGTATGCACTAAAGTTTTATCAGGTCGCACTGAAATCAGCCTGATGAAGATTCTAGAAAAATACTGGGAAACTGAAACCGGGGATTTGTTACAGCAACTGGAGACATCCTCTTCTGGTCTTTCCGAAGCAGAGGCGGAAAAGCGGCTTTCAGAATTTGGCCATAACATCCTCAGAAAGAGGAAAAAGAAGACCAGATTTTCTCTATTTCTTAATCAATTCAAAAGCCCAATTATCCTTATCTTAATATTTGCCAGCATTGTATCTGCCGTACTCAGGGACTTTACAGACACAGCAATCATCATGGCCATAATAATCTTCAGCGGTTTTCTGAGTTTTCTTCAGGAATACAGTGCCGCAAACGCAGTAGAAAAGCTCTTACAGGCTGTAAAGACAAAAGTAACATTGTTAAGAGATGGTAAGAAAAAGGAAATATTTATAGATGAAATAGCCCCCGGAGATATTGTTCTTTTTTCTGCTGGAGACATAATCCCGGCAGACGGTGTAATTTTAGAGGCAAAGGACTTTTTTGTAAATGAAGCTATATTAACAGGCGAGACCTTTCCTGTAGAAAAGGGCTTAAAGATTTCCCAAGGACATTCTCTTTCACAGAGGAGTAATTGCGTCTTCAGGGGTACTAACGTAGAAAGTGGCGTAGCCACAGCAGTAGTAGTTAAAACAGGAAGATATACAGAAATGGGCAAGATCGCTGATAGGCTCATTTTGAAGGCCCCTGAAACAGATTTTGAAAGAGGCGTGAGGCGTTTCGGGTACCTTCTGATGGAAGTCACGCTTATCCTTGTCCTGATAGTCTTTGCCGTGAATGTATACTTCCATCACCCTGTTATAGAAACCCTGATGTTCTCCCTTGCCCTGGCTGTAGGACTTACGCCTCAGCTTCTCCCTGCAATCATAAGTGTTAATCTCTCAAAAGGCTCGCAGGCCATGTCAAAAAAAGGCGTAATTGTAAAGAGGCTTGCATCCATCGAGAATTTTGGGACAATGGACATCCTCTGCACGGATAAAACAGGTACACTGACAGAAGGGACAGTTTATCTCCATGAATATCTTGACATGAACGAAAAGAAAGATAAGAAAATCCTCATCAATGCCTATTTAAATGCCTTTTTTCAAACGGGGCTGAAAAACCCGATGGATGAGGCTATTGTGAGCTTTGAAAAACAGGAAATATCGGGCTACAGGAAAGTTGATGAAATACCCTATGATTTTCAAAGAAGGCGATTGAGTGTGGTCGTCAAAGAACATGACAATGAAAATATTCTCATATCAAAAGGCGCTCTAAAGGGCATTTTGGGGATATGCAGATATATAGAGATCGGAGGTGAAGGACATGAGATAGATTCATATATAAGTAACATCAACAAGCTCTATCATAAATGGAGTGAGAGTGGTCTTCGAATCCTGGGCTTGGCTTACAAAAAGATTGATGGAAAAAACACATATAGCAAAACCGATGAATCAGAGATGACCCTTCTTGGATTTCTCCTCTTTCTCGACCCACCGAAGAATGATGTGAAACAGATCATATCAGAATTGTGTCAACTCGGGGTTGCGCTCAAGATTATTACAGGTGATAACAGGTTCATCTCAAGATATACAGCGGAGAGTGTAGGGTTTCCGATAAAGGGCATCCTGACAGGAGAAGAGCTTGATAGCATGAGTGATGAGGCTATACTCCATGCAGTAGGGAATAACAACATCTTTGCTGAAGTAGACCCGAATCAGAAGGAAAAGATTATTCTCTCCCTCAAAAAACTTGGCCATGTTGTGGGATTTATGGGAGATGGTATAAACGATGCCACAGCAATTCACGCCTCTGATGTGGGAATTTCTGTAAACACTGCTGTGGATGTTGCAAAAGAGGCTGCGGACATTGTCCTGCTTAATAAGGAACTTGAAACGTTAAGGGATGGTGTTATTGAAGGAAGAAAGACATTTGCGAATACCTTGAAATATGTCTTCATGGCGACAAGTGCAAACTTCGGTAATATGTTCAGTGTAGCGGGGGCGTCACTCTTCCTGCCATTCCTTCCCATGCTCCCGAAGCAGATACTTCTGACAAACCTTCTTACAGATTTTCCAGAAATGACAATAGCTACCGATGAGGTAGATGTAGAGCTTGTTGAAAAACCAAGGAAATGGGATATCAAGTTTATAAAGAGGTTTATGGTATTTTTCGGATTGATGAGTTCGATTTTTGATTATATAACATTCGGGGTACTCCTGTTTATTCTAAAAGCTCATCCAATACTTTTCAGGGCAGGATGGTTTGTTGAGTCTGTGCTTTCAGCCTCTTTTATTGTACTTATAATCAGAACAAGAAAACCTTTCTGGAAGAGCAAACCGAGTAAATATCTCTTATTTACAACCCTATTGATTGCCATTACAACCCTTTCGATTCCTTATCTCCCTTTTTCATACCTCCTCGGTTTTCAATCCATACCAAAAGATTTTCTTCTTGCTCTCACCACTATCTTAATTTCTTACATAGCATTGGCAGAGATTGGGAAGAGGATCTTTTATCAGCACTATGCAAATGAGAAATAATATTTGTATCGCAAGAGATACGAGATGCCTTTTTCTGCAATTGTAGAACACTTCCCCTACATAGGGCTTTTTGCCCTCCTTGTTTTGGGAGGTATTGGATTCCCATTCCCTGAAGATGCAACCCTTATCTTATGTGGGTTTCTAATTTCAAATAATGTTGTAAAACTAATACCTGCATTTATAGTTGTTTATTCAGGACTTCTTATAGTTGATTTTTTCCTTTATTCTGTTGGAAAAAAATATGGCCGTAAGATTGTCACTCACAAGAGGTTCCATAAAGTTATTTCACCTGAAAGGCTTTCCAAACTCGAAGATAAATTTAAGAAAAAAGGAATCCTCATCATATTATTAGGAAGACATCTGATAGGTTTAAGGGCACAGCTCATGATTGTGTCAGGTGTCATGAGAATGCTTCCTTCAAAATTTCTGATTGCAGATGTTATTTCTTCACTATTCACTATTGCTTTATGGGGCGGAATTGGCTATATAGGGGGCAATAGTCTTCAGATTATAAAAAAAGATATAACAAGGATTGAGCACATGGCGATTTTGTTAATTACCCTTTTACTAACAATTTTTTTATTTTATAAACGTTTTAAACCCCCAAAAAATTAAATTCTGAAAATTAACACTTCAGGATGTCTGTTTCACTTAATTGTAGTCTATCTGCTTTTAAAAATATTTTAGAGGCAGGAAAGGTAGGACATCTCTTTAAAATTCCTTAGGATTTGATTTATTTCTTTTATTACCAATTAACTTAGTATTCGATTATTCTTGATACCATTAAGTAGTATTTGATACTCTTCTGGAGATAAATGCCATGCTCCTGGCCTAAAAGGGTTATCAAGATCATCAATAACAATGCGGATCGTATATGCTAATACCGCAATACCTACTGTGAAGATATAATCAATCCAGGGATTTTTTACACCAATAAAAAGAGAGAGAAAGATAAAGAGAATACCAGCAAAGGTGAGCGTATTTTTTAAGATATGTGGGATGTGGCTTCCGCATTGGTAAAGTCGCCTGTTACGATTTCTTATGACTTCATTGAAAAGAGGTAAAAGTGATAACTTTCCTGTTTCTTCTGTTGACCTTACGATAACACTACGAAAGAGGTCCAAAATATTTTCACTCGCCTCGCTTCTTTTTCCTTGTTCCATTGTAGGCCATTCTTCTTGAATAAGAGAAAGATAATTTTTTATACATTCAAGAACCTTTTCCTCCGTATCTCTTGATAAATACCGAGACCAAAGCCATAATTCGCGAAGAGCATCTAATTCTCCTTTGATAGATTCAACCAGCTCATTCCAGTGCTCCCACTCTTTCTGAATGGTAAAAGCGGCAAGAATGCTGAAAATAAGACCTATTGCAGAATAGAGCCAAGGGATACCACCTAAATCTCGTAGTTCTGCTATTATAAGTTTCCCATGGTCGAGTATTCGAAGTAACCAAAATGCTAAAGAGAAAATTAAAATAAAAAAAATATTTTTGTAATAGATTTCATTCTGCTGAAGGTCTATTAAGTTCCCGATCCGTTTCCTTTCAGATAAACGGATACTACAGTTCCTTCCCCCACTTTACTTTTTATCTTTATTCTGCCTCCATGCAGTTTCACTATTTCATTGCATATGCTCAGACCCAATCCGATACCTCCACTCTCTTTTGAACGGGATTTGTCTACTCGATAAAAACGGTCAAAAACCTTATCCAAATCACTTTCAGGTATGCCAATTCCTGTATCTCTTATTTCTGTCACAATAAAACATGTTTCTTTTCTGACAGAAATATCTACTTTACCTCCGGGAACATTATATTTTATAGCGTTGTCTATAAGATTGGTAAACAGCTCCAATAATGCTATCTTATCTCCGGAGATTACTGATTGTTTATCTGCTGATATATTTATGATGATTCCTCTTTGCTCAGCAAGAGGGCTCAGTAGTTTGACTGACTCACGAATGACTTCGTTCAGGTTAATATCTTTCATTTTAAGCTCGACCTTATCTGTACTTAATCGGGCTAAAGTAAGAAGCTTCTGGACTATTTGTGACATCATCATTGCGGCCTCCGTGATGGCAGTAAGTGCATCTCTGTATTCTTCGGCAGCCCTATTTTTTCTGAGGGCAATCTCGCTCTGACTCAGGATGACCGATAATGGTGTTTTAAGTTCATGGGATGCATCTGCTGTGAATTGCCTCTGCCGGTTGAATGCGCTCTCCAGCCGGTCAAAGGTATGGTTAAAGGAGGATGCCAGGATTCTTAATTCCTCCGGGGTGTCCTCTACATTTATTCTTTCTGAAAGATTCGATTCCGAAATCTTATCTATGGTCTTTGAAATGTTCTTTACTGGAGCAAGCGCCTTTCTTGAGATCATGAACCCGCCTGATGCGGAAATAATCATAATGAAAAGGATAGAAAGGGAAAGGACTAATCTATAACGGTTCAGGAGATTTATCTGGTTCTGTATATTCTCTGCGCACTGAATAATGAGACCATGACCTCTGTCTTTTGCCATATTTTCAATTTCATCCGAAGCGCGAAAATTGACAAGCCTTACGGGAATGCCGTTTAAGGGAATGGTCTTGAACTCTGTCTGGTTCTCCTTACCGGAAAAGGGGAGTTCTGAATCTTTCAGGGACGCGGATTTCTCTAAAGTAAAACCATCAAAGCGGCGTATTTGGAAAAAGCTCTTTGATTTCGACAAATTGTACTCCCACATAATCTCATCGGAAAACTCAAATTCCATTTCGCTATTATCACTGCTGATAAGTGTTGCAAGTGCTTTTGCTCTTGATAAGAGGCTTGAATCGATTGCATTGTAGACGATCTTGCTAAGGCTGAAATAAAGCAATACCCCCAGTACAGATAAAATCAAAAACGAGACAGCCATATAGAATGTGATTATTTTTGCTTTAATAGAGTGAAGCATCTTATACCTTTAAAATATAACCAGTGCCCCGCACTGTATGGATAAGCTTTGTATCATACCCTCTGTCTATCTTATTTCTGATGCGGTTGATGAATACATCAATAACATTGCTGTCAAGGTCAAAGTCTTGGTCGTAGAGGTGTTCCGTCAGGGCTGTCCTGCTCAACACTTTATTCCTGTTTATCGCCATATATTCAAGAAGTGCATATTCTCTTGCCGAAAGCAAAATGTTTTTTTCTTCTCTTTTTACTTCATGGGTGGCTATGTCAATAATAAGGTCCCCAATCGTGATAATGGATGCCTTCACTTCGGAATTTCGTCTTAACAATGCCCGCATGCGTGCAAGGAGTTCTTCAAAGGCAAAAGGCTTTGTCAGATAGTCATCAGCGCCGCTGTCCAGTCCCGATACTTTATCCATTATTGTATCTTTAGCTGTAAGCATGAGAACAGGGGTTTTGATCCCTGCCTTGCGAATCTTTTTAAGGATGGTCATTCCGTCGATAACAGGCAGCATAATATCAAGGATGATAAGATCCGAAGGCTCATTTTCTGCCATGAAAAGTCCTTCCTCACCGTTGTATGCGACATCAACTGCGTACCTCTCTTCCTCAAGGCCTTTCTTTATAATATCAGCTAAGGACTTTTCGTCTTCGATTATCAATATGCGCATGGCTTATTTATTTTACACTCTTTTTCCTTCTAAAACCGATAAACATAATGACAATATAATCACATTCTATGATACCTTTTGTTGGAGGGGGTGGAGGGAGTGTCCCCCTCCAACAGCACCCACGCAGACTTCTTAAGGTTTATTCTGCCCCTTCAAATTGATGATCCACATTTTCTCCATCTTTATCTGCGTGACCTCCGCCTGGCAGATTCTCGTCCTCAGAAGCTGATCCATTCTCCGTTTCTTTTTGACCATCACTTGTTTTCTGAACATCATGAGATTTCGAAACCGGTTTAGGATTAGTCCGCGGCCTTAGATTAGAGGCATGAACACGCGAATGATTAGTCTGTGACTTTAGATGAGCTGCATGAGCTTGTGAGAACAATGCCCATCCACCAGCGTTGATCAGACTGAGTGCTAAAGCGATTATAATCAGTTTTCTTTTTATTTTTATCACCTCCTTTCTGAAAGGTGGAAAAGTTTTCACCCTTGATCGTTATTACCTTTCACCTCTTTCCTCATGGCCATTGTCGGAGTCCTCTCCTTCATTGCCATCATTGTCGTTCTGGCCTATGTCTATCTTCAGTATCTTCCCGTATCCTGCATCTACCTTTACATCGGCTATCTGGCGGTCAGCCTTTAATATCTCAACTCCGTAGACAAGATAGCCGTTTTCATTCTCTAATTCTGTTCCTAAAACCTGTCCAGGAACTGCCTGTAACGCGGCATTCACAGCAGAATCAAGCGAAATTTTTGCCATCTCTGCAAATCCTACCTTTTCATTCTGAACTTTGATGCTACCTATAGGATCTGCCTTCTGGGCACTCATGGCCACTCCACCAATAGCCATAAGTGCTGCCAGAACAACACCGGCGATGACTGTCATAATCTTTTCCATATCTCTCACCTCCTTTCGTGGAAGATTGTAAACTCAATTTCGAGGTTACGATTTGATTATAGGAAGGGAAAGATTACAGGAAGATTAACGCAATGACGGTATAATATTATGGATATGGAAAAACATATTCTGAATATAATCCTGCCCCATATAAACCAATGGGTATACTACGCTTTATTCGTGATGACCTTTCTTGAGACCTCGGCACTCCTTGGCTTTCTTGTGCCTGGTGAAAGCATGGTAGTCATAGCTGGGCTTCTTGCTTCAAGGGGAGTTTTAGAACTGGATTACGTTATATATATTGCTTCCTTAGGTGCAATAGCGGGAGATACGGTAGGATATTTTATAGGTCGCCGCTTTGGTGAAAAATTTTTTGCAAAATACGGTAAATATTTTTTCCTCAAAAAAGAACATCTTGACGAAGCTAAAGATTTTTTTGATAAACATGGAGGAAAAACTGTATTTTTGGGCCGTTTCATGGCATGGCTTAGGGCATTTTCACCAGTCATTGCCGGGATTTCGAAGATGCATTATCCAAAGTTTCTCTTTTTTAACGTGGCCGGTGGCATAGTATGGGCTACAACATTTTCTTTGGTCGGATATTTTGTTGGTAACAGTTGGGACATTATTAAGACATATCTCGGCCGCATGGGGATCTTTGCATTTATAGGCGCGATTACTGCTATATATATTTATTTCCTTTTTACAAAAAAGAGACGATTGGTTTCTGAAAAGGTTGGCTGGATAGACAGGAAAATATCATCTCAGATACCAAAGACTTGGAATTTTATGAAAGACCGTTTTAGGGTAGAGCGTTGGTACGGATTGAATCTTACAGCAGGTATTGTTCTTCTTATCCTTGCCCTTCTTTCCTTTGGTGAGATAGTGGAAGACTTGATAAATAAGGAGACCCTTTTTTATCTCGACTTCAGGATACAGAGGCTTTTAGAACAGGTAGCTAATCCTGAAATAACAAGGTTTATGGTTGATATAACCAACATAGGAGGAGTTTATCTCGCAATAATCACGGTTGGGATTTTATTCGCATATCTTTTTCGTCATAAAGACTGGTGGGGACTTTTTACACTATTTCTTGTGGCCGGTATGGGTGAGATTCTCCTTGCTATTATGAAGCTGCTTTTTCACCGCCCGCGTCCTGAGACCGATCTTTCTGTTGCACATGGATATAGTTTTCCGAGTGGCCATGCCTTTGCTGCAATGGTCATATATGGTTTTCTAATATATGTGGTATGGAAGTCGATCAAAGGTGAGACATTAAGACTAATAGTATTTTTGATATCGGTCCTTTTAATTATTTTTGTTGGCGTAAGTCGCTTATATCTAAATGTGCACTGGCTAACAGACGTCCTTGGGGGGTATGCCTCTGGATTTGCATGGCTTGTATTCAACATTCTTACGGTGAACATTATTAAACAATATTACAAGGGCAATAAAGAGAGATGCCATTGAACTAAAGAGGTAATTGATTATGAGACACGTCTTTTATACCAGAATTCCAGGATCTATGAAAGATGGCAACATCAAACTTAGACCTGTGAGAATCATTGACGGTCCTTTTTTAAGTAACGGATTAAAGGATAAAGACATGTTAGCCGCTACCGGCTTAAGTTGCCCGATATCTTCATCATGGTTTTCTGTCTGGTGGTGGTTAAAAAAGAATTTCGTGCTTTCTTATTGCATAGAAAACAATTCAAAGCGGATAGGCTTTATTGGTCTATATAATTTGCTTTTCGGGAATTCTGCTGAAATGACCCTTATAATTTTTGCAAAAGATAACAGGCGATTGGGTCTTGGAACAAGGGCATTTAATGTTTTTGCTCAAAACCTTAGAAGGTATTCTATTGCAAGAAAGATAAAAGTTAGGGTTAAAACAGACAACGGTATTGCACTTTCTTTCTGGGAAAACAATGGATTTGAAGAAATATGTACTCAGGATGATGTAAAAATTATGTGTGCAGATTTAAACCATGGTTGTCCATCGAATTTAGGTAAAAGAATAGAGGGTCCGTATTACAACAAAAATTAAATTCCTCTGTAATATATGCAAAAATACCTTCTGATCATATTCTTCAGTTACCTCTTTGTTCAGGGTATAGAATACTGGCTTAACCTCATCAACCTGAGGTATATGAAAAGGCACGGAACAGAAATCCCTTCAATGTTCAAAGGATACATTGATGAATCAATACTGAAAAAGATGCATGCCTATACAATTGAGAAAAGCTATTTCTTGCTCGCTAAGTCAATTTTGGGCAATGTTGCTATATTGATTTTCTTTTTTGGCGGTCTTCTGAAAGTATATAACTCATGGATTTCATCTTTAAGTCTGTCATTTATCCCTTCGGGTATCCTTTTCTTTCTCCTGTTGAGTTATGGAGTTACATTTCTCAGTATCCCTCTCAGTCTTTACGACACATTTCAGATTGAGAAGAAATACGGGTTCAATACCATGACAGTGAGACTATGGATAAAGGACTTTTTAAAGTTACTTCTGCTATCCACAATCCTTATTGGAATTGTAATTTCCATTGGACTATGGTTGATCCAATTAAGTCCGAACTACTGGTGGATATGGATATGGGGCTTTTACCTGATCTTCAGTATTTTTATCATGTATATTTCACCTTATGTTATCGAACCCCTCTTTAATAAATTCACCCCTATTGTAGAAGAAGGATTTGTCGAGAAGATTAGAGAGATAATGCACAAAGTTGGCATAAAGGTCAGCAGGGTCTTCAAGATGGATGCATCTAAAAGAAGTCGCCATACGAATGCATATTTTACAGGAATCGGAAAGGTCAAGAGAATCATCCTCTATGACACGCTGCTCGAAAAGATGGACCATGATGAGATAGTCGCTGTGCTGTCTCATGAGGCAGGTCACTGGAAAAAGAGGCATGTCTTGAAACTCATTATTATCACCGAAATTGTTTCTCTTATCGCAATATATATATCTTTCAGGATCCTTCAAACAAATCTTCTTACAGACTTGTTTCAACTTAAACCAGACACATTCTTTGCAAAGGTCGTTATACTGGGATTCATTGGGAGTATCGTTTCTTTTCCTTTTACTCCTCTGAGTAATTATATTTCGAGAAGGTTTGAGAAGCAGGCTGACAGTTTTGCATGTGAACTGACTAAAAATAAGGAAAGCATTTCAAGTGCACTGATAAAGCTATCCAAGGATAACCTTTCAAACCTATATCCTCACCCCCTCTATGCTGCATTTTACTATTCTCACCCTCCTGTAATTCAGCGCATAGAGAGTATCCTTAAAACTAAATCTGTTGGGTAAAGTCCCATTCGAGCCACCAAATATGATACATTGGTGGAATGACAAAACGACATAGATGTCCTCGATGCAATTATACGCAAACCTATGTAATTCGCAGGCAAAAGCGGAGATGCCTGCGATGCAAATACGAGTGGCAACCGGATCGTTTGCCCCTTCGATTGACGGAATCGCAGT
>Ga0315268_10001200_pt1 | contig 29824 bp, 23 predicted proteins | sample C1_top_MG_FD_204535 | JGI IMG/M metagenome (GOLD analysis project Ga0315268, IMG submission 204535) | Sediment microbial communities from Yellowstone Lake, YNP, Wyoming, USA - C1_top | ecosystem: Environmental > Aquatic > Freshwater > Lake > Sediment | place: USA: Wyoming | collected 2017-08-01
TGCGCTGCGCGCCGTCGTCGCTGCCATCGTTGCGCGCCTTGGGCGCGGCGGGGGAGCACGGCACGACGAGTCGACGCAAGCTCGAGCGCGGCGCAAAGACGCCAAAATAGCGCGTCGTGTGAACCCTCGGCGGCGGCACGAGCACCGCGAGGCGCGCCATCAGCTCCTCGCCACTCACCACCATGGCGCAGGTGCCGTCGTGCCAAGCTCGCTTGCGTGCGACGCGGTATTTGCCGTCGACGGTGCGCTCGCAAGCGCGACCAAGCAACGGCAGCTATCTCGCCTTTGCTCGGTTCGGGCAACGCGTGGAACGGCGGTGCGGCGCCGGGCTCGCCCTGCACCCAAACGCCGTCGGCCACGATCGCGTGCAGGTGCGGCGAAAGCCCGAGGGCCGAGTTGAAGCGCTGCGGCACACAGATAGCCCCCGCCTCGATGCGTGCGCCGTTGGCAAACACGAGCTCTCGACGCGCCACGCGACGCAGATGCGCGAAGACCGTACGCACGAAGATGCTGGTCACTGCGGCAAGCAAGTCGGCGTGGTACGCGAGTAGGTAGCGCACCGGAGGCGGCACGATGATCACCAAACTGGCGCACCGGCACGTCCGGGATGACGTGCGCGCACAGGTGCGTCGCCCTCGCGGCCTCGTCGGCGCAGGACAGACCGTTGGCAATCGCTATCAACATCCTGGCCGTCGCGCGCAAGCTCAGCCGGCTCGGCCAAAGAAGCGCCGACGTGGCGCCAGGTCGCCGAGCATTTCTTCTTGACCCTGTGCGCCAGCACCTTGCTGACCGAGAGCTTCGACGCGCCGTCTGCGTCATGGCCCGCCCCGGCGTCGCGCGTCCCTCAACATTCCCTCGTGTCACGCGCCCCTCAGCGGGCTATCGGATACGTGCGCCCCTAGCGCCCGTGAGTGGCTGCGTCAGCGCGACAGCCCTGGTCAGCAGGCGAAATTTACGCTACTCGCCAGGGCCATGAACCACGACCCGAACGCCCTGTCGAATCGCGTGCCGGCGGCCTACGCCAATTTCGTCGTCAAGCACCCGGCGGCGGTGCTGGCCACGCTCTTGGTGCTCGGCGTCGCCGCCGGTCTCGCGGCGAGCAGGCTGACCATCAACTCGAACCAGCTCGACTTCATCTCGCAGGAGCTGCCAGAGGTGCAGGCGGTCAAGCGCATCATCGACATGGTCGGCGGCACGGGCCACCTCATCATCGCCCTGAGCTCCGAAGATACCGCCGAGCTCAAGGCCACGGCCGACGATCTCGCCGCCGCCTTGCGCGCCGACACCGACAACATTCGTAACGTCGCCTACAAGGTGCCGGTCGAGTTCGTGCAGCAGAACATGGTGCTCTTCGTCAAGACCGAGGACCTGCTCGAGGTGAAGCGGCGCGTGACGCGCTACCTCAAGAGCGAGATTCGGCGCAACAACCCGTTCGCCATCGAGCTGCGCAAGACCGAGCCCGCCAAGCTCGAGCTGCAAGACATCATCGACAAGTACTCGAGCATGGGCAAGAAGAGCATCCGCGACGACTACTACATCTCGCCCGACGGCAAGATGCTCCTGCTCATCGTCAAGCCGATGTGGGACTCGAACGATCTCGGCAAGACGAAGGCCCTCGTCGAGAAGCTCAACGTCGACTTTGCCCGTTACTCGGCGAGCAGCGGCCACCGCGTGCAACTCGTCGAAGCCTATCAGCGCACGCCGCCGCGCGGCACAGTCGCTTACGGGTACACGGGCTCGTACAAGACCAACGTCGACGACTCGTTTGCCATGGCCGATTCGCTCGCGCCCGTGACGCTGCTCGCCCTGGCAGGGATCTTGGTCATTACGCTCCTGTTCTTTCGCCGCATCTGGCCATCGATCATCGTCATCGTCGGCACCGTGCTCGGCACCGTGCTCGCCATGGGCTTTACCTACGTCGCCGTTGGTCAGCTCAACATGATCACGAGCATTTTGGCCGGCATCTTGATGGGCCTCGGCGTCGATTACGGCATCCACTTTACGTACCGCACCCGCATCGAGCTCGGCCTCGGCAAGGCCTATGACGTCGCCATCCGCGACGCGATCGTCGGCGCTGGGCGGCCGGCGGCCATCGCGGCCATCGTCAGCGGCGGCTCCTTTATGGTCCTGATGGTTTCGGAGTTCCGCGGCTTCTCGCAGTTCGGCCTGCTCGCCGGCTGCGGCACGATGATCATCGGCCTGACCTTGTTCTCGTTCTGTCCGGCGTTGCTCACCTTGCTCGGGCGCTTTCGGCCGAGCCTACCCGAGCGCCTCGTCGGCCGCATGAACCCGCTCGCCAAGAACAAGCACGGTGGCGACGTGCGCATCCCGCGCCCCGGGCTCTTGCTCGCCGGCTCCATCGTCGTCGTCTCGGTCTTGAGCCTGGCGGCGCTCGGCGTCGAGTTCAGCTACAACATGCGCGCCTTGCTGCCCGACAACCAACCCTCGGTGAAGCTGCAGGACGAGATCGGCGCTCGCTTCCAGATCTCGAGCGATCCGACCGCCGTCTACACCAAGGACTTAGCCGGCGCCAAAGAGGTCTTTGACGAGCTGACGCAGAACCCCACCAAGTACCCGACCATCGACCAGGTCGTGTCGATCTACTCGTTCGTCCCGCCGCTCGCGACCGCAGAGAAGAACGTCGAAATCCTCACCGCTTGGAAGCAGGAGCTGCTCGAGATCGACGCCTCGGTGTTGCCCGAGGAGGCGCAGAAGCAAAAGCCTCTCTTCGACAAGATCATGGACGCCAAGCCGTTTGGCGTCGAGCAAGTCCCCGAGATCTACGCCGCGCAGTTCCGCAGTCTGCCGACGACCAAACCCGAGAACCGCGGCTACCTGACCTATATCTATCCGCGCGTCGATCTGTGGGACGGCAAGCAGATGTTGGAGTTCGCCGACCAGACCGGCGTCATCACGACGGCGAGCGGCCACGAGTATCGCTCCGCGGGTCTGCCGACGCTGTTCGCCAAGCTCGCCCGCATCGTGCTGTGGGACGGCAAGGTGACGGTGCTGCTCGCCGCTGTGTGGATCCTCATCATGCACTATCTCGATTTCCGCTCAGTGAAGCTCGCCGCCGCGTCGGTCATCCCGCTCGGCGTCGGCCTCTTGATGATGCTCGGCCTGATGGACCTCACCGGCCATCGCTTGAACTTCATGAACATCATCATCCTGCCGATTCTGCTCGGCTTCGGCGTCTCGCACGGCCTCTATCTGCTGCACCGCTTTCTCGAGGGTCACTCACCTGTCGTCGCGTTGCGCTCGGTCGGCGCCGCCGTCGCCTCGTCGACGCTCACGGCCATCGCCGGCTTCGGCTCGCTGCTCGCCGCGAGTCACAACGGCCTGCGGTCTGTCGGCTTCACTGCCTGCCTCGGCCTGGCGACGACCCTCGTGGTCTCGTTCACCGTGCTCGCGGCTGTGCTCGAGCTCATCCACGAGCACCGCCTCAAGTCGGCGAGCTGGATGGGCAACGATCCGGACGGCACGGGGGACGAGACGGCGACAGCGCCGAGTGGCGCGACGAGCCCAGCGCTCGATGCGCAAGCGGCGACCGAGACTGTATCCTAAGCAAGCGGCGCTCGCGGCAGCTACTTCTTGGCCAGCTCGGCGACCTTCTCGCGGAGGACCGCCATCACCTTCGCCGGGCCGCCCTCTTTCAACATCGGCTGCACTTGGTCCTCGCGTACGCCGGCGATGGTGCTGTCGCCGAGGACGATCATGTCGACGATCTTGTAGGCGCCCGCGTCCTTGATGAGCACCCAGTCGACCACGAGCTCCGTCTTCTTGAGCTCGTGGTGAATGACGATCGTCGATTTGCAGAGCACATCGGTGCCCTTGTCGCGCGGCGCTTCGTACAGGACGTTGTCGAGGTACTGGAACTTGTCTTTGCTCTTGCTGAACGAATCGGCCCGGATGATGGTCTCGACGCTCTGTGCGAACTCCTTGTGCTCGGCGTCCGAGAACTTGCTCGCGTCGATGTCGAGCATGCGCTTCGTCATTTCGGCAAAGGCGAGCTGCTTGGCGGCGAGGTCGAACTTGCCGTAGCGGATGCTGTTGATGAGCGTCTTGATGGGCTTTTGGGCCTCGGCAGCGCTCGGCGCGCCAAGGCTCGGCGAAGCGGCCGACAGGACGAGTGCGAGGGTCACGAGAAGGGGCGGGGTTTGCATGGGCGTCGCGGGGGCTCCTCTGCTAGGTTTCGAGCAATTCGGCGTAGCGGCGAGCATCGTCCAACGTGCGAATCGAGTTCGGATCGAAGGTCAGCGGATTCGGCCGGCCGCCCGAAGGGGCGAGGGTGCCGTCCGGCAAGAGGCGGCGCGTCACCCCAGAGGGCGGCTTCTCGTGCGCCTTGAGCGAGTCGTAGATGGCCTCATAGGCCTTGACCTCTGCGGCTGAATCGAGGCGCAGCTCGCTCTCGTCGTTTTCGAAGAACGCGGGGTGGGTGAAATTCGCCGAGCCAGACCACACGAGCTGCATCTTGCCCGCGTTGATGCTGAGGAACTTGTGGTGCAGCATCATGTCGCCGGACGTGACGGCGACCGGGATGCCCGCCTCCGCGAGCTCCTTGGTGCCGGAGCTTGGGCGCGTCGCGCCGAGCGAGTCGGCGGTCACCTGCACGTCGGCGCCCTCGCGCTTGAGCAGCTTGAGCATGTCGAAGATGGCTTCGGTGCCGTTGTAGCTCGTGGCGAACATCGCCATGCGAATCTTCGGCTGCGGGCTCATGGGCTTGCCGGCCGCATTGGCGACGCGCATCTTGGAGAGCAGTGTCCCGAGGTCAGACGTGAGGTTGGCGAGCGCGGTGCCGGTTGGTCCGACGTAGGGTGTGACGCCGACGCCGTTGACCTTCGTCTCCTTCTCGATGGACGGGGTCTTTTGGTCGTGGAATTTGCCGTCCACGAACATCTGCTTGAAGTCCGCAGCGAACACCTCGGCGATGGATGCCGACGGCAGCACGACGGCGTTGTCTGCGGCGCTCGGCGCGCCCTCGGTGTCGCCGCTGTCCGAGGTCAAACCCTGGATGTTGTAGGAGCCGACCCAGGTCGTCTTGCCGTCGATGATGAGGTACTTGTCGTGTGAGAGCTTGGCGCTGTCGTCATTGTGCACCCCAACGCCGGCCGCGAGGAGCTGGTCGTATCCGGGGCGAAAGAGCATCCGCACCCGGTACTCGCTTAGGTACGAGGAGACTTGCCCGCTTACTTCGAGCAGGCGATTGCGGGCTTGCGCGGCGGTGACGAAATCGCCCGCGGCGAGCGCCTGCAGGAAGCTCTTGGCCCCCGCGAGCTCGACCACGTGCGGGGCCACGAGGGCCGCGTCGTCGAGTGCCTTTTGCACATCATCGAACCCGTCGAGAAGTTTCTGGGCGCCCGCGGGCGCGTCCGCAGCGCCAGCGTTGAGTCGCCGCGCCGCGAACAAGAAGGCGTGCACCTTACCGAGGTTGGCGACGCGGCGATCGAGCAAGGCCTTGCTCTCGTCCGCCTTGAAATAGTTGTCGTCCGTGACGAGCCGCACCGTGACGCCGCTCTTTGCGGCGCGGCAGAAGGCCTCGAGCATGCGCGGGTCGGCGATCTCGTAGAACGCGCCGTCCAACGTCGACTTCGCCGTGCCGATGAGTTGCGCAAGCCGGTCGCCCATCAGGTCTTGGTGGAATGGATCGGTGTAGAGCGTCTCGATGGGCGTGCTCGGCAACGGGGCAGGCGTCGGCAAGGGAGCCGGCGTGGGTCGCGTTGTCACGCCCCGTTTCTTGGCGCTGACCTCGAAGCCATCAGTGGCCGCCCGCGCGCGGCCCGAATGGGGCTTCGCCTTCTTCGCGCTCGGCGCACGCCGGTCGGTCTCGGCGTGCCCGTGCGGGTCAACAGCCTTCGACGCCGAGTTCGCGGCGTTGCTTTGCACCGGGTGCCGAAGGGATGAACGCGAAATGGCCATGCTGCTATCCGATCGTAAGCTTCGGCGCGATTATGGGCCGAGGAGTGGGGAAATGCAAAGGGAAGCTTGACGACTACCCCGAAGCCAGCCAAGTACCTTGGGCATGAAGACCGTAGACGCCAAAGACGCGAAGCAAGCCCCGCTGCCGGCTTTTTGCGAAGAGCTCAAGCGCCGCTACCTAAAGGGCGAAGCCTGTCAATTCGTGCTGCACGGCAACGTCCACGACCTCATCCTTTGGGGCGGTACGTTCTATGGGCTCGTCGATTTCTTGGGCAAGGTCTTGCTCGCGCCCTCGAAGGACGTGGTGGCGCAGTACAACGTCTCCTCGGGCGTGCGGTTTCTCAAGAAGAAGACCGAGGTCGAGGGGCTCGAAGATCTGCTCACCGAGAAGCGCGCCGACAAGATCTTGCCCGTGCTCGAGCGCCTGCTCATCACCATGAACCGCGTGGCCGTCATCATCGACTACGCCGAGATGGTCACGCCGGCCGGGGATCCGACCTTCTTTGGCGATGCCGACCGACAGAGCGTGGTCGCGTTGCACCGCTGGTCAATGTCGCCTTCGATCGATCAGGCCGACAACCTCGTGTTGCTCGTCACCGAGAACCTCTCGGAGCTCAATCCGAAGCTCGTCTCGAATCCGAAGTGCGCGACCTTGCGCGTGCCTATGCCGACGCAAGAGGAGCGCTTGGCGGTCATTGAGCAGGTGGCGCCGAAGCTCGAAGCGTCGTGGAAGTTGCGCCTTGCAGAAGTCACCGCCGGTCTCAAGAACGTTCAAATCAAGGCGCTGCTCGAGCCCTCACCCCATGGGCCCGATGATCCCGCGACGGTCGCCGAGCGCGAGCGCTATATTCTCCAGTTGCTCGGTGGCGCCTCTGAGGCCGCGGCGCGTGCCAAGAAGCTCGCCGAACTGACAACCGGCATGAGCCCCGACGAGATCAAGTCGCTCGTCGCGCCGAGCGCTGCGGCCCCGACGCTCGCCGCCGACGACGGCAAGGGCGAGCTGCTGCGTCTCATCTTCAAGCGCAAGCGCGAGATCATCGAGCGCGAGTGCTTCGGCCTCATCGAGTTCGTCGAGTCAGCCCACGACTTCTCGGTCGTCGGCGGCATTGTCGAGGTCAAGCGCGAGCTTTTGACCATCGCCGAGAATATCCGTGAGGGCCGCCGCGCGCGCTGTCCAATGGGCCTGTTGTTTACCGGGCCGATGGGCACCGGTAAGACGTTCGTGGCCGAGGCCTTCGTCAAAGAGACAGGCCTCACCGCCATCAAGTTCAAGAACTTTCGCAGCAAGTGGGTCGGGGCGACCGAAGGCAACCTCGAGCGCATCCTGTCGGTGTTGCAGGCCATCGGTCAGGTGGTCGTCATTATCGACGAGGGCGATCGTGCTTTTGGCAATCAGGATGGTGACGGCGACGGCGGCACGAGCTCGCGCGTCATCGGCCGCATCAAGGAGTTCATGTCCGACACCGAGAATCGCGGCCGCGTGGTCTTCATCTTGATGACCAACCGCCCCGACAAGCTCGACATCGACATCAAGCGCGCCGGCCGCCTCGATCGCAAGATCCCCTTCCTCTATCCGCAGGAGTCCGAGGAAGTCGAAGAGGTCTTGGCGGCGCAGTGGCGCAAGCACAAGATCACGCACGAGATCGAATTTCCGCGCGATCGCGAGGCAGTAAGCAAGCGGCTCGTCGGCTACTCGAACGCCGAGATCGAGGCCGTGGTCTTGATGGCCAACGATTATGCGAGCGACGGCCGTGTGACGCAGGCGCACGTGGCCGACGCGGTGCGCGACTATTTGCCCTCGCGCGATGTCGAGATGCTCGAGTACATGGAGCTCATCGCCGTCTTCGAGGCGTCGAACCGTAAGATGCTGCCGAAGAAGTACGCCGAGCTTGGCATCGATGCCTTGCAGGCGCGCTTGAATGAGCTCAAGGCCCGGGTCGGCCACCGGCGCTGAGCGCGGCCAAGAAATCGCCGCCGTCGCAAAGGTGTGCTACGTGATCGGGCATGGCCAGCAATAACCCGGTGCTCGAGCGGCGCTTCGTACGCATTCCGTCGATCGTGCCCGTCAACTTTCAGCTCTTGTCGTCGACCGGCAACCCCCTCGACCTCGAGGTGCGCACGGCCTTTACGCGCGACCTGTGCGCTGGCGGCCTGTGTCTCGAGATTCACTCGCTGCCCGCGTCGTTGGTCACGCATCTCGCGGAGCCGAGGGGCGATTTCGGCGTGGTTGTCGATCTCGAGATCCCCGGGCGCGCCTTGCGTCTGTGGGGGCGCGTCGCCTGGCAGCGTCAGGTGAGCGAGGGCACGAAGCCGATGTGGCTGCTCGGCGTGCAGTTCCGCGACTTGTCACCGAGTGACGGTGAAGCGATCCAGGCCTACGCCGTGCGCGTGGCGCGCCGGCCACGCATCGTCAAGGCGGTGCTCGCGACCCTCGCCGTCCTGCTCGTCATGGCGGGCGGCCTGTACCTGTGGCGCGTGCGCGGCTTCGAGTCGGTGCTCGCCGAGACGCACGAAAATCTCGACCGAGCGCGCGGACACGTCACCCGCAGCAACGACGCGCTCGGTGACATGCAGCTCGAGTTGCGCTGGTTGTCGGTGCGGGCGCACGAGCTCGTGCAAACGCTCGACGCGAGCGACGTGGCCGAGAAGACCGCCGACGCCGAGTCGACCGAGGAGCGCACGGTGCTCAAGGACCTCGCCGCGAGCCTCGATCGCCTCGAGGTGCTCATTCGGCGTGAGTGCAAGATCAAGGACTAGGGGACAAACACTGTGCTGCTGACGCTCGCCTATCTCGTCGCCAGCGCTGCCGCGCCGCAGCCGTCGCAGCCGGTGTCGGTTGTGGCGATCGTGCCTCCGGTGAGCGACCAGCCCGACGTGGCCTGGCTCGGTCTGAGCCTCGCCGACGATCTCGAGACGCGCCTGTTGCATCACAGCATTTTCGACGGCGACGCCGTGCGTGACTCGTTTCCGGTGAGCGTGTTCGGCTGGCGGCAGATGCAGAGCGCGGCCCGGCAGACGGGCATCAACCTCGATGCGATGCTCTCGGCCAAGGACGGCGCGCGTCTCGGCAAGGCGGTCGGCGCCAACGCCGTGTTCACAGCGACTTACTGGCTCAAGAGCTCGTCGATCCGGGTCATGTGGCGCCTCGTCGGCGACGTCGAATCGAAGAAGCGTGACGTCGAGATCGATCTCGGCGCCATTCCGCAGGGTGTCGAGCGCATCTTCGCGTCGATGTTGAGCGACCTCGGCATGACGCGCGTCGGCGTGCCCTTTAGTCCGCTGCCTGATCTGCCGGCCTCGGCTTTCCACGACTATGGCGAGGCTTTGACCATCTTGCGCGAGCAGTCGTTCGACCCGCGCGCCCAGATCGTGCTCGGGCCCCGGCAGCTCGACGAAGCGTATGGCCTGCTCGACCAGGCGACCGCCGCGGCGCCGCTCTTCCAACGCGCCTGGGCCGCGCGGGCCATGGTTAGCGCCATGCAAGGTCGGCTCGAGGTGGCGGCCGAAGAGGCCGACCAAGCGGCGCAGGCTGCGGCGAGCGACGCCCCGGCGGTCGCGCTCGCGCAGTTCTATGTCGCGTGCCGCCGCAACGATCTCGACCGTGCGATCCTCGTGCTCGGCCGCGCCCTAAACCAGCACCTCGGCTTTACGTTGGGCTTGGGGTATCTCGGCCAGGCGTACCTGCAGGCCAAGAGATTCGAAGAGGCCGTCAAGCTCTTTACGCTCTATGGCACGCGTGTGCCGAACAGCCCTTGGGTGGCGACGATGCGCGCCGAGGCCTTGGCGCGGGCCGGACACAACGACATCGCGCGCAGCGAGATGGAGGAGCTGCTCACGCGCTATCCGAACTCTCTCGTCGTCATCGCCGGGCTCGCGGCGCGGCAAGCCGACGCGTGGCGCTACAAAGAGGCGCGCGAGACGCTCGCCAAGGGCGTCGCCTTGTTTCCAGGCAACGTGGGGCTCGTGGCGCGCCAGGCGCAGGTGGCGCTCGACGAGGGGGATTTCAAGCTCGGGCTCGCGTTGGCGCGCAAGGCCGCCCAGGGCGTCGATGAGGAGCGCGGCGAGCCGATGGCCGGCTACGCGCACCTGATGCTCGGCCGTGCGCTTGCTTTGAGCGGGCAGAAGCTCGAGGCCTTCGACGCTTGGCGCATCGCGGCGCGGCTTGGCGTCGACCCTTACGAGCTGCGCGGTATCTTGAGCGATGCGCGTCTCGCTGACATCGTGCGCGATCAGCGCTTTTCTCTAAGCACGCTCGACCGCCCAGCCGCGCGGTGATCGATGTCGAGGATCTTAAGGCGCAAGCAACTGCGGCACCGCCCTCGCCGATAACCCTGCCGATCTCTGTAATGGCACGGCGCGCCCTGTCTCATGCGGGTGCGTCGGTGGAGTGCGCATGCGCGGTAAAAACCGAGGGTGGCTCGTCTTCTTCGCTGCGGCGGCGCTCGGCGCTTGCGGGCAGCAACGCCCGATGTCCGTCGGTAGCGAGGGCAAAGGCGTCGACGGCCTCGGCCGAGTCGACGACATCCCGGCGAACGGCGCTGACTTTCGACCCTCGACCTGCAGCGCGCCGCCACCCCCCGCCGGTCTCAAGGTTCTCTTGCCGCAGGACGAGCAGCCGCACAGGGAGGTGATCGAGTGGTGGTATTGGACCGGCCACCTCGTAGACGACGACGGCCACGAGTATGGCTTCGAGCACGTCATCTTCCTCGCTGGCAAGGGGGGCGTCTGGCTCCAGGAGGCGCATCACGCGGTGACCGACGTGCGCGCCGGCACCTTCCAGCGCAAGATCGACGTTCGTGCGGGCTACCCGACGGTCGTTCCGGGGGGCTACAGCTTCGCCGTCGGCAAGAGCACAGTCGCCGGCGCCAACGGCCACGACGTGTTGCACGGCCAAGTGGACGGCTACACGCTCGATCTTACCGCCGACAGCCTCAAGCCGACGGTCTACCAGCACGAGATCGGTTACACCGACTACTCGTTCGGCGGCTACACCTACTACTATTCGCGCGAGCGTCTCGGTCTGCGCGGCACGCTCGTCAAAGACGGTGTGCAGAAGGCCGTGCGTGGCCTCGGCTGGTTCGACCACCAGTGGGGCAATTTGTCGCTCTCGGCCCTCAAAGGCTGGAACTGGTTCGCGATGATCCTCGACGACAACCGCGAGATCATGGTCTTCGACATGCGCGTCGCGACGCCGGCGTCGGAGACCATCGGCTCGTACACCGACGCCGACTGCGCGACCGAGGCGCTGCGCCCCGAGGACGTCACGGTGTCGTCCTTTGACACGTGGACGAGCCCGCACACGCTGTGCACCTATCCTTCGGGCTGGGACGTCGTGGTCAAGGGCATGTATTTGCACCTGACCCCTGTGGTCGACGACCAAGAAGTCATCGAGCTCGTGCTGCCGACCTACTGGGAAGGCAAGGTCGCGATCACCGGCGACGCAACGGGCGAGGGTTACGTCGAGCTCAACGGCTACTGCTTCCTCTAGCCTGTCGTATGGATGACCACGTTGATGCGCGCGCTCCCGAGAGCGCAGGCGCGGGAGCGTCTTACGGCCTCTCGGCAAGCACGGCGTCGAGCTCCTTGAGCAACCCCTCCGCCGCCCAGCGCGGCAGCACGACCGCGGTCGCGAACGTGCTCGACGTCGCGAGCGCGTCGCCGTCGCTTGGCGTCCAGATCGCGACTTGTCCAAGCGTGTGGCCATCGCCAAAGCCCTCGACGGAGAGCGCCGGTGGGCCCGACGGCTTGTGGGCCGCGAGATCTGAGACGCGGGCCCGCAACAAGCGGTCGACCCAATTGCCCGCCTGCGCGAGGCGACCATTCGGCTCGGCCGGATCGGCCCAAAACGCCCGTGCCGCATCCTCGCGAAAACGTTGCACGAGCTCGCGCGTCTTGACAGGCGTCGTGAGCACGAGGCGCTCCACCTTATCGCGCGCGAAGGCAAAGAGTGCCCGCTCGGCAAGCACCGACGCGCCGCTCTTCAAGTCGCCGAGCTGGCTCGCTTTGACCAAAAAGACGTCGCCGTCCTCGCTCTGCACATAGCTGTGCCCCGAGCCGAAGGTCGCCGTGCCGATGCGCAACGTGTGCGTGACGTTGCCATAGCGCAGGCGCAGCGTGGCCTGCGGCTCGGCGAGGCCGAAGGCCTTCACGTGCGCGTCGTCGGCTTGGCCGAGCTTGCGCACGGCCGTGAGTGGCGCCATGTGACCGAACAACTCTCGTGCCGCGGCGGCGGCGGGGAACGTCTTGGCCGCACCGGCGCCCTCCTTGCGTGTCGCGATGAGGACGCGGATCTCAGCGCCGTCGCGGCGCACCGTGACCTCGTTGGTGGCGTCTTGCCACGTGACCTCGTCAAGCGCTTCGGGGCGACCAGCGATGATCTCGATGGACGCATCGTCGCGCGTAAAGCGCGGATTGACCCAAGCGACGTAGGCCGCGAGCGTCGCGGCGCCGGCGAGCGCGCCGTGCAGGGCCAGGCTACGATCGATCCTCATCCTGCTTTTCTCCTCGAGCGCCGGCCGGTGAAGAACAAACCGAAGGCGAGCACGCCGGCCGGGACGATGAAGCTCGTGCCGTAGAACCACACCGCGTCGTTGTCTTTGTTGTAGACGAGCGGGACATCCTCTTCGCTCGCGATCTCACCAGCGAGCGCTTCGTCACCGGCGAGCCATTTGATGCCGTCGAGCAGTAGGTAGGCGTTGCCGGCGTTGCGAATGAGGCCGTTGCCGGCCACATCGGCATCACCGATGACGATCGCGCGCAGGCTCGGGGTGGTCGCGGCAGCGACGCTCGGGGCTGCCGCGGTGCTCTTCTCGACGGCGTAGGCGAGCTCACGCGCCTCGCGTTTTTCGCTCTCGGCGTCGAAGGCGCGATTCTTGTTCTTGTCCTCCCAGGCCTCGGCCATCGAGTAGAGGATGGGTGTCTGCTTGAGCCCCGCCGGCGAATCCTTGCGCTTGCTCAGCGCGCCAGCGCCGAGCACGACGACGCTCATGCGGCCGCCATATTGATTCATGGTGGTTGTCGCCGGATGGGCCGAGGCACGCGTCGTCGCAAAGTCATAGGGGCTCTCGGCGCGCCCTTCTAAGCGCACGAGCTGGCGATCGGTCGCGACGAGAGCGTTGCTCACTTTGACACCGAGCGGTGCGAGCAGCTCGTCTTCGCAGGAGCCGTTGTCAGGATCGATGAGCGCGAGCAGGCGTCCGCCGCGCTCGAGGTAGGCGCGGATCGCCGCGACCTCGATTGGCAAGAACGGCTCGATGGGCCCGGCCACGACGACGATCCCCGCGTCGGTGGGCACCGTTGCCCCGAGGCCTTCGCCGAGACCCAAGCGCTTGACGGCAAAGCCGCTCGATTCGAGCAGCACCTTGAGATCGGCGAGGCCGGCTCGCTTGTCCGAGCCGCTCGGCGCAAAGTCGCGCTCCATGTGCCCACTCGAAAAATACACGACGCGCGAAGGCCGCGAGACGCGGATGAGCCGCTCTTGCACCTCGCGATCGAAGCGTCGCAGCACACCGCGTGCCTCCTCCATGTCGAGGCCGACTTGCAGGGTTTCGCGTTGGCTGCCGCGCTCGAAGACGATGGCGCCATTGTTGCGCACCTTGCGCTCCTTGGCGAGCTCTGGCTCGTTGGCTTGATCGACGAGCTCGAGCCTGATGTTGGCGCTCTTGGCGGCGAGCACGTCGAGATAGGCGCGCGTCGCCTGTGCGACATCGTTGCCGGGGGCGAAGAACATCAAGATGCGCACCGGCTCGGTGAGCCCCTCGGTCAGGGCGAGCGTCGGCGCGCTCGGCTCGGTGATGCGAAAGTAGCTCAAGTCGAGCTTGCGGTTCCACTCGGCGGCGGCGTAGTTGACGCCCGCGAAGACGACGAGCGTGAGCACGACGATGCGCGCCGCGCGTCGCGCGAGCTTGACGCGCCACAGCTCGAGTTGTGGTGTCTCGGCCATGCTGGCGAGCGCCTGCTCGATGGCGAGCGCGGGCCCAAAGCCGAGCAAGAGCACGAACGGCCAGACGACGGCGAGCAGCGGTCGCACGTGCGTGCTGTCGGCCGGCAGCGCCTGCATGAGGGCATAGAGCAGCACACCCACGAGGGCGAGCCCGTACGTGCCGAGTCCGGCCGCGGCGGCCTTGCGATTCTCGCGTCCCGCGTGCCATTCGCGCGCCAGCCGCAGGGTCGCGAAGGCCAAGGTGGCCAAGAGCAGCGCGGCGCCCAAGCCGTCTGCGACGAGGCGGGCGTTGCCAACGAGGGTGCGCTCCCCCAAGTAGAGGGCCGCGAGGCCGAGGCAGAACACAATGAGCGGTGAGCGTCGGGTCATGGTTATCGCCACCGGCGCGCTTCGAGCACGCGTGTCGTCGCGACGAGCGCGACGTAGACGAGCGACAGGTAGAAGACGACGTCCTGCACGCTCAAGATGCCGCGCATAAACGGGCGAAAGTGCTTGTCGTGGATCGACAGGTAGCCGAGCAGGGTCTCGAGAGGGGGGCTCGCGATGCGCGACAACAGCCAGAGCAAGACGAACACGGTGATGACGGCGGCACCCAAGATCGCCGCGATGAGCTGGTTCGGAGCCACGGCCGAGCACAAGAGGCCGAGCGCCAGGGCCGCCGCGCCGAGGAGGATGAGTCCGAGGTAGCCGACGAGCACGTGTCCGAGCGACACCTTGCCGTGCAGCATGACGAGCACCGGCATGTAGACGCTCATGGCGGTCATGGCGCTGAGGAAGGTGAGCGCGCCCAAGAACTTGCCGAGCACGAGCTCATAGTCGCGCACGGGCGCCGTCGAGATGAGTACGAGCGTGCCGGTCTGCCGCTCTTCGGCGATGAGGCGCATGGCGATGAAGATGCTCGCGAGCAGCGTCGGCCCGCTCGTCAAGTAGAAGAACATCTCGAGCACCTCGCCCGAGCGCCGCTGCCCCTCGCCGACCGCCCAGGCGTTGAACAACAGGCCGTCGATGGCGAGCACCGCCGCGATGATGATGTAGCCCATCGGTGAGCGCAGGTACTGCGAGAGCTCGCGGCGAAGAATATAGATCACGTTGTGCATTAGGCTGCCGTTTCCTTGGCGCTCACCAGGCTCGCTCCTGCCTCGCCGCTCGTGAGCTTGAGGAAGATGTTCTCGAGCTCGAGGTGGACGCGCTCGAAGCGCAAGAGGCCGAGGTCGGCCTGCACGAGCGCGCGCGCGAGCTCGGCGCGCTCGTCGCCCGCGAGCTCGAGCGTGGCCTCGACGCGGCCGTCGTGTTCGCCGTCGATGGCGAAGTGTTGCACCGTCTTGGTTTGCCGCAGCACCGCTTCGAGCGCCGCGCGGCCGCCGCGCACTTCGACCGACAGCTTCATCGACGCCGAGACCTGGCGCGCGAGCTCTTCTTCAGTGCCGACGCCGACGATGCGGCCTTGCTCGAGCACGAAGATGCGATCGCAGAGCTGATGAATCTCGCCCAAGATGTGGCTCGAGACGAGCACCGTGTGCTTGCGCCGTAGCTTCAAGATGAGCTTACGCATGTGCACGATCTGCACCGGATCGAGGCCGCTCGTCGGCTCGTCGAGCAGAATGAGGCCCGGCTCGTGCACCACCGCCTGCGCGATGGCGACGCGGCGTTGATAGCCGTTCGAGAGCGTGTCGATGCGCTCGTCGAGAACCTCGCAAAGGTCGGTGGACGCCGCCACGCGCTCGACAGCGGCGCGCACGTTGCCGTGCAGACCCTTGATGTGCGCCGCGAAAACGAGAAACTCGGCGACTGTCATCTCAGGGTAGAGGGCTGGGCGCTCGGGCAAGAAACCAATGCGGGCGCGCACGGCCTCGGGCTCGCGCTGCATGTCGAGGCCGGCGATGTGCACGCGACCACAGGTCGGCAACAACAGGCCGCTCAAGATCTTGAGCGTTGTCGTCTTGCCGGCGCCGTTGCGGCCGAGCAGCCCGACGACCTCGCCGGGTGCGATCTTGAACGACAGGTCGCGCACCGCCGCGTGCGGCCCGTAGTACTTGGTGACGTTCTCTGCCTCGATCATGCGCTCTGTCGCCCTTCGTGTCCTATTTTCGACCGACCTACACGATCCGTCGTCGCGAGGCCAGAGGCGCGAGCGTCGGTTGCAGCGCGACGCGCCCCGACAACAACGCTTGCTCGGCTTCTGATAGCCGGGGTATAGGGGCGCCCATGCTCGACACTATTCGCCGCCACCAACAGTCCTGGCTCACGTACCTCATCTTCTTGGCTATCATCGTCGTCTTCGCCGTCAACTTCGGGCCCGGCTCGTCGAGTTGTCGCGGCGTCGCGGGTAGTCCCTACGCCGCCATGGTCGACGGGGACACCATCCGCCAGCAGGAGTTCGCGTTGCTGTACAGCCGCCGGCTCGAAGCGATGCGCCGCCGCGCCCAGGCGAGCAACTTCGACTTCACGACCGACATGGCCGAGAAGATGGGGCTGCGCAGCGAGGTCATCAACCAGCTCATCGACGGCAAGCTCTTGGCCCACGAGGCCGACCGGCGCGGCCTGAAGATCTCGGACGAGGAGCTGCTCGAGTACTTGCAGACGACCTATCGCGTCAAAGATGTGAGCCCCGAGGACTATCGCAACTTCGTCGAGCGCAACTTCCACGTCAACGTGACACGCTTCGAGAACGAAGTGCGCGACGAGATGCTCGGGCAAAAGATGGCTCGCCTGCTCACCGACAACGTGATGGTCGGCGACGGCGAGCTGCAAAAGGCCTATCTCAAGGACCACGACCGGGCGAGTATCGAGTACGTGCGCTTCGAGCTCGGCAGCGATGCCGCGCCGCCGAGCGCCGCCGCCATCGACACGCTGCTCGCCGACGAGGGCAAGGCGGTCGAGGAGCGCTATCACGCCGAGAGCTACAAGTACCGCGTGCCCGAGCAGCGCCACGCACGCCAGATCCTGCGCAAGCTCAAGGCCGACGCGAGCGACGCTGAGGTGGCCAAGGCGCGCTCGCAGCTGCTCGAGTACAAGGGCCAGATCGAGGGCGGGGCCGACTTTGCCGCCCTCGCCAAGGAGCACTCGGACGACGCGGCCACGAAGGCGCAAGGCGGCGATCTCGGCCTCGTCAAGCGCGGCGCCTTGCCGAAGAGCGTCGAGGACGCCGTCTACGCGTTGAGGCAGGCGCAGCAGCTCGCGAGTGAGCCCGTGCGATCGCCCTTTGGCCTGCACCTCGTGCAGCTCACCGAGATCACCGCGCCGACGCAAAAGCCCCTCAAAGACGTCGAGCGCGAGGTCGCGGCGAATCTGCTGCGCGAGCGCGCCGCCGAGGTCAAAGCCAAAGCGGCCGCGACCGCCCTGCTCATGCAGCTCAAGGCTGGCAAGGCGCTCGCCGCTTTGACCGAGAGTGAAGACGACGTCAAGAAGGCCGAAGAGGCGGCCAAGGCCGCGAAGCCTCCGAAGGCCAAGCCGGCATCGGGCAAGCTCGTGCGCCGCGATTCGGGTTGGATCCTGAAGGCCGATCAAGCCGTGCCGGGCATCGGCCTGTCGCCGGAGCTGCATAGCGCGATCTTTGCTCGTACCAAGAGCGCGCCGCTCGGCGAGACGGTCATCAAGGTGGGCCGGGCGTTCTACGTCTTCGTGCTGAAGGATCGCGAGACGCCCGACCTCGCCAAGTTCGCGGCCGACAAAGACACGCTGCGTGAGCAGGCCCAGTTCACCAAGCGCCGCTCGGTGTTCGAGGCGTGGGTCAAGCAGCTGCGCGCGCAGGCCAAAGTCGAGCTCAACCCCTCGGTGTTCGGCAAGGGCGCCGCGGCGCCGCAAGACGAAGGCTAGCGTCTTTTTCGTCGTCTTTTCAGTGGCTTAACGCGCCGACGATCTTCGCTGCGATATTTCGGCAACCTCTTGCCGCCCGTTGCCGATACAAGAGACAATGGCAGAGGTGTGCACGCTCGGCGCGGTCCCGTGGGGCCGCAGCCGGTAGCAGTGAGGTGCGGCGATGGCAAATACGAAGATCGGTAGCGGTGGCTCTCCCTTTGTCGTGCCCGAGCAGACGTTCGAGCTGCACAAACCGACCCTCAAGCTCGACCCGAAGGCGGCGTCACTGCTTGGCAAGCCTGTGCCGCTCGGGCCGACCTACGCGCCTACGTTCGACCTCTTCGCACACGATCCGCTGTCGCTGAACTTCGGCGTGTCGCAGCAGCTCGGTCTGCCCTCGTACCTTCTGCCCTCGTCGGACGGCAGGCCGGTCGGCGCGCGGGTGGAGCACGCCAACGGCGGCCCCGCGTCGAGCCACCTCGCAGTGCTGCCGGGCGAAACCTGGACCCAGGCCATCGAGCGGCGCTACGACCATCCGGTAAGCCCCGAGCTGGTCGAATTCATCGCCCGCTCCAACAACGCGAGCGCTGCAGGGCAGCCGCCTGCGGTCGTGACCATCCCCGACATCGCCAATCTCTATCTCGCGCAACTCGGTGTTGACCCGGCGAGCGTGTCGGAAGCCACCCGTACGGCCGCGTTTGTCGTCGTGGAGCCCGGGCAGGACTGGGAAGCCTTGGTGCGTAGTCACTATCAGGTGACCGATGAAGCGGTCTCGGCGATCGGCGTGGCGCTCGCGATGATGAACGGCCGCTCGCGCAACGAGCCGCCGGGTGCCGTGACCATGCTGCCCGACATCAAGAACCTCAACGTCGCGCTGCGTCAGTTGTTGAAGCAGCAAGAGGCCACGGCGGGCGCGGGCGAAGGCCACGCTGCGGTCGGGCACGGCGCGCGGCCAGACCTCGCGGCGATCGCCCACTTTGGCGGCACGCTCGACAATCCGACCGACAAGCCCACCGCGGGTCTCGCGTATCATCCGGCGGTCGATGACAACCTGCGCGGTGTCGTGTTGCAGGCTTACCACGACCAGCTCATGCAGCAGGGGATGTCGTCCGAGCAGGCGGACCGCCGCGCTCAGGACTACATGCTCGCCGTCGCCACGCTCAATGGCTTGCACAGCATGCGGCTCGACGGCGTCACGGCGCTCTATCTGCCCGACGTGGTCAAGCTCGACGCCACGATCGCGAGCCAAAAGCAGAAGCTCGACGCGGCGCGCACGAGCGGCAACCCGCTCGTCAAGGCGATCCTCACCGCCGGCACCGGCATCCGCCTCGATGTCGTCGCGCAGCGCGTGCAAACCGCCGGCGTACAGCAACCCGTCGATATCAACGCCGCGATTACTGCGACGACCGAGAAGCGCAATGAGAGGGCCGTGGCTTCGCCGTGGACGTCACTGTCCTACTGGGGCTGGCCGCTCGCCTTTGCCTTCGAGTACGCGACCGACCCCGTGCCCGCCGCCGATCAAGCGCTCATCCCCGAGCAGGGCGAGAGCGCTATAGCGTTCGTCAGCCGCAACAAACCTTTGTGGAGTGTCACGCAGCAGGTCGAGGTCGCAGCGACCGTTGCGCACGTGCGCACTGAGCTCGCTGCCTTGCCGCAGGTGACCGACAGCACGATGACCGTGCAGGTCGCGGCCGGCGAGGACGTGCAGGTGGCTCTGACGAGAATGCTCGCCGGCATCAAGTCCGAGAGCCTTCGGGTCCTGATTCTCAATGCCTTGCTCGACCAGAGCCCCGCGCCCGCAGCTGACGGCAGCTACGCGTTCGACGTCGGTCAGGTCTACGAGGCCACGCTCGATGCGCGCGGCGCATGGGGCGAAGGTTCGCTTAGCCTCGGGCCGCGTGGCACCGAGCGCTCGCCCTTCGACGACCTGCGCGAGGCGATGCGGACGCAGTCGTTCAGCACCGCGAGCACTGAGAGCGCGAGCGATTCGTCGAGCTCGTCGTCGAGCAGCTTGGCGGTGGTCGATAGCGCGCTGCTCGCGCTGCGCGCCGATCCGGGCGCGAGCAAGCTCACCGACAAGCGCTGGGGTGAGCTCAAGGCGCACGTGCAGGCGGTGGCCGCTCAGATGGCGGATGTGCGTCAGTCGACCGCGACCTTCGTCGAGCGTGTGAACGACGCGGCGCGCGAGAAGTTGCGCGAGATCTTGCGCCGCGACGTGCAGCACATGCCCGCGGCGACCGACGAGCAGAGCTCCGGGGCCGACAAGCGCTAGCGCAGCGGCGAGTCGCGAGCCCGAGGCCGCCCGTGAAAGCGCGCAAGCTCTACGTCTGCCAAGCCTGCGGCCATCAAGAGCCGAAGTGGCTCGGCCGCTGCCCGTCGTGTGAGGCGTGGAGCACGCTCATCGAGGAGGCCCCGGCCTCTCCGGCGCTCGCCCGCGGCAGCGGCCGAACGGCGGTCCCTCTGGCCATCACGAAGATCACGAGCGCGGCCGAGACGCGGATGAGCACGGGCATCGCCGAGCTCGATCGTGTGCTCGGCGGCGGGCTCGTGGCGGGTTCGCTCATTCTCGTCGGCGGCGATCCCGGCATCGGCAAGTCGACGTTGCTCTTGCAGGCTGTAGGCAAGCTCGCGTCGCTCGGCGCTCGCGCGCTGTACGTGACCGGCGAAGAGTCGACGCAGCAGGTCAAGATGCGCGCCGATCGACTGGACGTGAGCAGCGATGAGCTCTTCTTGCTCGCCGAGACCGAGCTCGAGGCCGTTCTCGGCGCGTGTCGTGACCTGTCGCCGAAGGTGTTGGTGCTCGACTCAATCCAAACGGTTGGGCTCAACGGGCTCGAGAGCCCGATTGGCTCGGTGTCGCAGATTCGCGGTGTCACGCAGGAGCTGCTCAAGCACTGCAAGGCCGGAGGCATGGCCGCGTTCTTGGTCGGGCACGTGACCAAAGACGGCGCGATCGCTGGGCCGAAGGTCATGGAACACATGGTCGATACGGTGCTCTACTTCGAGGGTGAGCGCACCGGCCCTTATCGGATCTTGCGCGCCCACAAGAATCGCTTCGGCTCGGCGCAGGAGATCGGCGTCTTCGAGATGTTGCACGAGGGGCTCACGGCTGTGACGAGCCCCTCCGAGATCTTTCTTGCCCAGCGCGCGAGCGGGCCGGGTGCGGTCGTCGTGGCGTGCCTCGAGGGCACGCGGCCCATCTTGCTCGAGGTGCAGGCCCTCACCAACGCGACCATCTACGGCACGCCCCGGAGAACGGCGATCGGCTTCGACGGCCAGCGCGTCGCTATGCTCTGCGCGGTGCTCGAGCGGCACGCCGATGTGTCGACCAACGCTCTCGATGTCTACGTCAATATCGCTGGTGGCGTGGAGGCGGGCGAGCCGGCGCTCGACCTCGGCGTATGCTTAGCGCTCGCTTCGGCGAGCGTCGGGCGCGCTCTGCCGAGCGACATCGTGGTCGTCGGTGAGGTCGGTTTGTCGGGCGAGGTGCGTGGCGTCGCGCAGCTCGGGGCGCGCATTGCCGAGGCCGAGGCGCTCGGCTTTCGGCGCTGTCTCGTGCCGCAGATCGATGTCACGCGCTGGCGCGGGGTTAAGGCGGCGTTGCCCCTGCATGGGGTGGCGAGCTTGCGTGAGGCGCTGCACGAGGTTGGGCTCGGCTCGTAAGAGCGTGCTCGGGCCTCGGCCCGTACGCTAGCGGGCCAAGGTCACTCCTCGTTGGCAGGTGCTCGCGCGAGCCAGCGCGATTGTCTATCGAGCTCTTGGCGAAGTCCACGCGCACGAGGCATAGTAAGCCTGGCAGTGGCAGAGAGGTGTGGATGTCGCAAGCGCGCGCGGTCATGGGTCAGAGTCCACCGCGGCCCGATGGGCCCGGCAAGGTGAGCGGCCGCGCGTTGTTCATCGACGACATGCCGTTCGTTGACCTCTGGCACGGCGCTACGGTGCGCTGCCCGCACGCCAAGGCGCGTATCGTGCGCATCGATACTTCGGCTGTGAGCGACCGCGAGGCGGTGTTCGTCACGGCCAAGGATTTGCCGGGGCCGAACGTCGTGCGCGCTATCGCCGAAGACTGGCGCGTGCTCGCCGATGACGTGGCGCTGCATGCCTACGAGGCCGTGGTGCTCGTCGCCGCGCCGACGGCGGCGCGGGCGCAGGCGGCCGCAGCGGAGGTGCGCGTCGAGTACGAGCCACTGCCGGCCGTGCTCACCTATGAGCAGGCCTTGGCCCAAGGGGCCGAGGGGCTACTCGCGAGCAGCAATCTTGCCCATGGCGATGTGGAGCGTGCCCTCGCGCAAGAGGGCGTACGCATCATCGAAGGCACCTACGAGACCGGTCATCAAGAGCACCTTTATCTCGAGCCGAACGGCATCGTGGCCGAGGTGCACCAAAGTGGCGAGGTCGAGATCACGGGCTCCTTGCAGTGCCCGTTCTACGTGCAGCGCGCCCTCAAGTACGTGCTCGGCATCGACGCCGTGCGCGTGCGTCAGGCCACGACGGGTGGCGGTTTTGGCGGCAAAGAAGACTGCCCGAGCCTCGTGGCGGCGCACGCCGCGCTCCTCGCGCGCCGTTCGGGGCACGCGGTCAAGATCGTTTACGGCCGGCGCGAGGACATCGTGGCGACGAGCAAGCGCCACCCGTCGCGCGTGCACATCAAGAGCGCGGTGCGTGCCGATGGCACGTTCGTAGCGCATGACATCGACGTGCTGTTCGATGGCGGCGTGTACATCACGATGTCGCCCGTGGTCTTGGCGCGTGGCGCCTTGCATGCGAGCGGACCCTACCGCTGCCCAAACGTGCGAGTGCGCGCCCGCGCTGTGCGCACCAACACCTGCCCGAACGGCGCGTTTCGCGGCTTTGGCGCCCCGCAGACGCAGTTCGCCATGGAGCGGCACGTCGACCGCATCGCGCGGGCGCTCGGGATCGATCCATTGAGTATACGCGAGCGCAACGCCTTCGTCGAAGGTGACGAGACCTCGACCGGACAAATCTTGCAGACGAGCGTGAGCGCCAAAGCGTGCCTCGCCGAGGCCGAGCAGCGCACGGGCTTTCGTGCGACGTGGGGCGCGTACGAGAAGGCGCGCCGTGCGCGCACGCCTCTCGATGGCCGCCCGCAGCGCGGTATCGGGCTGTCGCTGTTTTGGCACGGCGCGGGCTTCACCGGTAACGGCGAGAAGCGCATCATGGGCACCGCCGCGGTGGCGCTGCTCGAGGACGGCACGGTCGAAGTACGTGCCGCCTCGACCGACATTGGTCAGGGCACCGAGGTCGCCTTTGGTCAGATCGCCGCGAGCGCCGGGATTCCGGCGACGCTCGTGCGCGTCGTGCTCGCCGACACGGGCCGGGTCCCGGACTCGGGGCCGACCGTGGCAAGCCGGACGATCATGGTCGTTGGCGAGCTCGTGCTGCGCGCTGCCGCGGATCTCGTGAGCGCCGTGTGTGCCCACGCGGCCAAAGAACAGCGCGCGGTCGGCATTCGGGTGCGCGAGGTCGATCTCGTGGATGGGCAAGGGCGCACGGTGTCGTCGTTTGCCGAGGCGGCGCGCTCGCTCGCTCGCGCCGCCGGCCCGCAGGTCTTCGCCGCGCAGTATCGGCCGCTCGCCGAGCAACAATTCGACGAGAAGGAGAACCGCGGCATGGCCTACCCTGCCTTCGCTTGGGGCTGTGACGTGGTCGAGGTCGAGGTTGACCCCGACACCTTCGAGACGCGGCCGACGAAGGTCACGGCCATCTCCGATGTAGGCTTCGTCGTGCATCCGGTGCTTTGCCACGGCCAGGTCATCGGCGGCACGCTGCAGGCCATCGGCTGGGGTTATCTCGAGGAGATGAAGCTCGTCGAGGGCCGCTATCAAAACGATCGTTTTGCCACCTACATCGTGCCGACGAGTCGCGACGTGCCCGCCATGGAGTCGGTGCTCATCGAGAACCCAGGTCCCGTAGGCCCGCGCGGCGCCAAGGGCATCGGTGAAGCGCCGATGGACGGTGGCGCTCCGGCGCTGCTCTCGGCCATCGAGAACGCCACCGGCCTCGTGCTCGCCACCATCCCGGCCACGCCCGAGCGCTTGTACGCGGCGCAGCGGGCCGGGGCACACGCTGGCGCTGCGGAGGCCGCACGATGAGCAACCGGATTTGTTTCGACGTCAACGGCAAGCCCGCGACCTTCGAGGGCGACCCGCTCGCCCGCCTGCTCGACGTGCTGCGCGTGCACCTCGGCCTGACCGGCACCAAGGAAGGCTGCGGTGAGGGCGAGTGCGGCTCGTGCTCGGTGTTGCTCGATGGCGAGGTCGTCTGCGCGTGCCTCGTGCCTATCGCGCAGGTGCAGGGGCGTGCGGTGACGACTATCGAGGGCGTTGGGGCCGAGACGCGCGCGCCCTTGCAGCAAGCCTTCATCGACGAGGGCGCCGTGCAGTGCGGGGCCTGTACGCCCGGCATGATCATCGCCGCCGTTGCCCTGCTCGCCAAGCACAAGAAGCCGACCGAGGCTCAGGCGCGCGAGCACCTGGCCGGCAACATCTGCCGCTGCACCGGCTATCACGCCATCTTTCGGGCCATCGACAAGGTGGCCGGGCAGACGCCATGACCAAGGCCTTCGCGCCGCGCACCTTGGCCGAGGCCCTTACGCTCCTCGCCGATCGGGCGCTCGGCGCCCTGCCCATCGCCGGCTGCACAGACGTTTTGGCGGGCCTGCATTCTGCGGGTGGTGCGCCGCCGGCCGTGGTCGATATCTCGCGCCTCGAGGAGCTGCGCGGCGTGCACGTGAGCCCGCCCGGCCTGGAGCTCGGCGCGGCCCTCACCTTCAGCGAGCTGCGCCACAGCGAGCTCGTGCAAACCCACGCACCGCTCTTGGTTGATGCTGCGGCGACGATCGGCGCCTGGCAGATTCAAAACCGCGCCACGCTCGGGGGCAATATCGCCAACGCCTCGCCAGCCGGCGACGCTCTGCCCGTGCTCTTGGCGCTCGACGCGACACTCGTGCTCGCGAGCACCACGGGCGAGCGGCGCGTGCTCTATCGCGATTTTCACCGCGGCTATCGCAAGACGGCACTCGCGCCGGGCGAGCTCATTGTGCGGGTGCTCGTGCCGCGGGCCGCGGGGGCAAGCGTGTGGCGCTTTCGTAAAGTGGGCACGCGCGCTGCACAGGCCATCAGCAAGGCGTCGCTCGCCTTTGCCGCCGAGCTCGATGGCCAAGGCCGCTTCGGCAAGGTGCGCCTCGCCGCTGGCAGCGTGGCGCCGACCCCAATTCGCCTGTTGCAGAGCGAAGAAGCGGCGTTCGGTCAGCATCCTTCGGTCGAGCTCGCCGAGCGTCTCGCGACGCTCGCCAAAAGCGAGGTCGCTCCCATTGACGACGTGCGCAGCACTGCCGACTATCGACGCTTCGTGCTCGGTCAGCTCGTGCGCCGCGTGGTGCTCGAAGTCATGGAGCAGCAACGCACGGCAACGCCGAGGAACGACGACCGGGGATGAGCAGCAGCACGGCACGCATAAGACCGGCTCGTCACGAGGACGTGGTGGCATTGAGCGCCGTGTGGCAGGAGCTCATGGAGCTGCACGAGCGCCAAGATGCACGCTTCGCCCTCGCTGACGATGCCCTTTATCGCTGGCGCACGCTCGCGCACGAGGTGCTCGATCGTGAGGACGGGTTCTTGTTGGCGGCCGAGCTCGACGGCCGGCTCGTCGGCCTCTGTCTCGGCTGGCTCGCCAAGAACCCGGTCATCTACCGCGTCAGTGACGTAGGCTTCGTCTCCGAGATCGCTGTGACGCGGGGTTTACGCCGGCACGGCGTCGGTCGGGCGCTCATCGACGCCGCGGCGGCGTGGTTTCGCGAGCGCGACGTGCACGAATTTCAGCTTTCGACCGCGGTGTGGAATCAAGAGGCGCAGGCCTTTTGGAAGGCACTTGGCGGGGAGCCCCTTTTGTTGCGTTACCGCTTCCAGTTGGATAGTGCGTAGCCAAGGAGCGTGATGGATGGCTAGCGGAAAAGAACGACGTGTACACCCGCGCCTGCCGCTCAACATGGTCGTGCAGTTTCGGCTGCACGATATGAATGAGTTTTTGCGCGAGTTCGCCTCCAATATTTCGGTCGGCGGGATGTTCGTGCGGACGCTGACGCCGCACGCGATTGGCTCGACAGTGTACCTGCAGTTCAGCATCGAGGGCGGCGAGAAGCTCATCGAGGGGATGGGCACGGTCGTGCACGTCAATCCGCCCGAGCACCCCTCGCCCGGGATCGGCGTCGAGTTTGTCACGCTCGACCCGGAGTCGCGCGTACTCATCGAGCGCATCATCAGTGAGCGCCGCACCGAGCTCGATGAGGCGGCGTCCTAGGGCGCGCTTCCTACGCCTTGATGCGAATTTGGCGTCCGCTGCTTGCGGCGCCAGCCCCGCTGCTGCCGCCGCTGCCGCCGCCCGGACGCCTGCGGCCCGTGGTCACCGCGGGCTCGAGCTTTGGCAAGATGCCGCGCAGGCGCCATAGAGCGAGGGCGCTGTGGCCGCCTTGCGTGGCGAGCGAAGGGCGTCCGCTCGCGACAGTGCGCCCGCTGACGACCGCCCAGACGATCTCGACCTCGGGCGCGAGCACGCCGGCCCACACCGCGCGCGCCAGGGCATCGAGCAGAGCGTCGCCCCCAAGCGTGACGACGTTGGCCTTGAGCTCGCGCCCGAGCTCCCCCATGTGGCCGGCCGACAGAAGGCTCGCGTGCGGCACGCACAAGGCGCCGCCGCCTACGCTCACGGCCGAAGTGAGGCCGGCGAAGTCGCCCGGTTGCACACGGTTGGCGGCGGGCACCGCGAGCAGGTGCTCGCCCGCCCAGCGCACGAGGACATCGGGCAGGAACAGCGCGCCGTCGGGCGCGCCGCGGGCGCTGCCGTCGAGGGCCAGGGTGATGCTGCGCAGGCGCGCAGCGATTGGCGCGAGCAAGGCTGCGAGGCCGCCGTCGCTCGCGTCGTCGAGACTCGCAGCGATGCGAATGAGCACCGGTGCGGGCTCCTGCACCTGCCAGCGCGGCAGGCGGGCGTCGCACAGACCCGCATCGAGGCGCCCGAGATCGATGATGTCGAAGTCGAACCCGTCTACGCCCTCGCGCAAGATGCCGACCGTGCGCTCGGCGGCGCGGCGCTCGTCGTCGAGGCGGGGCTCGGCGGCCAACAACTCCTGCGCCAGAGCATAGACCGTGTCCTCGCCGGGCGCATCGTCCCCGAGCACGAGGTCGTCTCCGAGCGCCTCGGGGTGTTGGCGCGCCCAGGTGGTGATGACCTCGCGCAGCTCGCGCGTGTAGGGCGAGACGCAGTCGGTGATGGCGCCCGGCCCTATCCACAGGTGCAGCGGGCGGCCGACGAGGCCCATCTCGGCGAGGAGCAAAAACACCCGCTCGTAGGCGGTGTGCGCTTCACGCCGTCGCGCCGTCGCGCCAAAGTCGGCGTGCAGGGCGATCTCGGGCAGGCGCCAATCGGGGGCGAGCGCCGTCGAGAGCGCGCCGTTCGTCGCGGTCTCGGCGGCGAGCCAGCTCAATTCATCGACCCCGAGCGCGAAGGCGACTTGGGCGAGCGAGAGCTCGAGCACGGCCGTTTGCTCGCCGGGCCCGCTCGCTCGGTCGTTGTCATTCCTCGTCGTGCTCTGCTGCGCCAGGCGTTCTTGCTGCGTGGCTACGAGGTCATCCATGAGCGCGTGCGCCTTTGCGGTCTCGTGCCGCAGCACGCACAAAGGGCCGGCCAGAGCGAGGAGCGACAAGTGGCCGAGCCGGCCCTCGATGAGCAGCGTGCCGTCGTCGAGTTTGGCGGCGCGGGCGCTGCTCGCGGCGACGGGCGTGCCCGCGAAGCGCTCGAGGCGCGGCACGACGCAGACGCGCGGCGCCGTGATGAACTCGGCCGGCAGCGCGGCGAGGGCGTTGACGAGGGCTTGCAGGTCGAGCTGCCGCGGCTCGGCGAGCAACGGGTGGGCCGCCGGCGCGAGCGCCGTGTAGGCGTCAATGAGGTCGTCGACCTCGAGCACGCCCCGGCGCGCGGCGCGGCTGACGAGGGCGTCGAATTCCTGGGCGGCGCGGGCGATGGTCGCAGGCATACTCTACGCCTGTAGCACGTCCGTCGCGTTCAGCTCCAGGAGACGCGCCAACGCCACACGGGTGGCCGATCGTCGCGTACCACTTGCACGTCGCGCGCCCCGGTGAGCTCGACCAACACCGCGAATTGTCCCGCCGCCGACTCGCGCACCGCTTCGCCCATGCTCGGATGGTTGCTCACCGTGACCAAGACGCAATTCGGCTCGACCTTCTCGGCTGTGATGTCGCCGTGCGTGTGCAGGGTGTGCCAGAGCTTCGCCGCTTGCTCCATGATGTAGGGCACGCTCAGCACGCGCAGCAGCACGCGGTAGATCGATGAGAAGCTGGCGCGCCCGGCATCGCGACCGAGCTCGCGGATGGGGTGCGCGACGCCCGGATAGAGGATCTCGGCCGCTGCGGCGTAAATGCTGTCGGCATGATTCATGGGCACCCACGAGATGGGCATCGCCCCGACGTAGCTCGTCCGCGCGGCGGGCTGGAGCCTCGCGAGCAGCCGTTCCTCCGAGCCGTTGGCGAGCGCGTGCATGCGCGTCTTGATGAAGCTGATGGTCGCGGCTTTGATCTGCGCCTCGGCGGGCTTGGTGTGCGGGTCCATGCGTGTGGCTCCTCCCTTGGATGAACTCGGCGCCGATTATGACGCCAGGTCGTGCGGGTCGCTAGGGCGCTCTAGCACCGCGGCCGATAGCGGTCACGGTCGGCGAAGTAGTCAACGGCACGAAAGCCCGCGAAGATGTGCGCGCGATGCGGCGTGCCGGCGGGTACGTGGTACGAGTCACCGCGGCCGTAGGTGTGCGTAACGCCGCCGAGGGTCAGGTCGAGTCGGCCGTCGACGATGATGCCCCACTGCTCGCCGTGCGTGTGCTCGGGCATGTCCACCTCGGTCTCGGCGGTGAAGAACACGACCTGGCCGTGTGGGCTTTCGAGCAGGTAGCCCTCGACGCCGGTGATGGGCAGGGCCGCTTGCGGCAGGGTTCTTACGAAGGGCGGGAAGTCGTGGGCTGGGGGCATCCGTGTCTCTCTCGTGATGGGGCAGACGGGAAGTTTGGTTTTGCCGGGGGCTTTTACGACCCGGACACCGGGCTCGTGAGATTCGGCGCTCGCGACTACGACGCCGAGGTTGGGCGTTGGACGACGAAGGACCCGATCTTGTTCCGCGGCGGCGACACCAACCTGTACGCGTATGCGGGGAATGACCCGGTTAACTCCACCGACCCATCCGGCCTATTCGGTTGGTGCGTGGGACTATCCATGCCCTTGCCAAGCCCGGTGTTTGGCTGCTTTCACTTCCCAACCACCGGTGACACCGTTCGTGACCTTTCGAATATCACCTTCAATCTGTACCATGTCGAGAACCCGTTCGATCAATATGTCATGTATTTCCCGGAGAATGAGTGGCGGAAGATCATCGAAGACAGCAACCGTGAGCGCGAAAGGCGGCGTCTGCGAGATGCGTGTCAATGATGTGGCTCGTCGGGGTTTGAGCTGAGAATGAATTCAGGACCATTCAAGCGAGAAGCGGTCCTCATGGCCCTGTGGCTGATAGGTGTGCCACTAGTGCTTCTTCTTGTCGGAATCCTCGCCGTGGTGACTGTCAATCAGTGCGGCTGACGCACGTGCACGTTGGAGGCCACGGCCCATTAGGGACAGGAATCGAGACCGTGCTCGAGGGTGGGCTCGTGGTTTCTGGCGAGCAGACCGGGACGAGCGTGCAAGAGGTCCGGCGATGAACGCAGCGGTCTTTCGGCGCGCGATGGTTGGCGCCGTGTCGACGGCCGCGTATTTGGGTTCGGTTGTCGTTGTCGCCGGCCTTTTTCTCTCTGCATGGGTGTTTGGCCATCTAGACCTGGTTGGGGGATTGGCTCGAATTCCTCACGATGGCCTGCCACTCAACCCCTACAAGAGTGGACTCGGGCCTGCGTATCTGGCGCTTGCGGGGAGCGTCGTAGGCGCGTACTTGGGCCAGGGCACTGACACGGCGGTGTATCCTACCTGGGATCCGGGCAAGCAGTTGTCGGCGATTCGACCCTTGATGCCCTGTAGCTCACCGTGTTTGATGCCTATCTGCTCGGTGCGCTGTTCGACATCGCGCAACGAGTGCGCCCTGGTGACTACCGCCACC
>Ga0315268_10001201_pt1 | contig 29804 bp, 26 predicted proteins | sample C1_top_MG_FD_204535 | JGI IMG/M metagenome (GOLD analysis project Ga0315268, IMG submission 204535) | Sediment microbial communities from Yellowstone Lake, YNP, Wyoming, USA - C1_top | ecosystem: Environmental > Aquatic > Freshwater > Lake > Sediment | place: USA: Wyoming | collected 2017-08-01
CCCTGGCTTTCAACTCGTCAGCATCTCGTCAGCCGTGGCCGCGCGCAGCGCGGGCCGGGAGGGGGCCCCGACGGGATTCATTCCCGGCGGGGGGAGGCCGCAGGGCCTCCCGGTTGTCAGAACGGGTCACCTTTGTAGTCCTTGCCGCGATCGCCGCCCGGGATCATCTGGATCGGATTGTCCTGGTACTGCCAGAGCGCCTCGTGAAATGCCTTGAAGTCGGCATAGTCCTCGGGCGCCACCACGGCACGGTGCAGCACCCGCTCGCGCAAGAACCAGGCCTGACCATCGGCCACCGCGTAGCGATCGTCGATCGTGACCAGCGGCGTGTCGCGCTTGCGGTCCTGCGGCTGCTCCCAGATGCCGACGCCCTCGGGCATCGCCACCGACACGATCGTGCGCTCGCTCAGACGGTAGCCCAGGTCGAGCGGCGTGCGCCGCCCCTCGCGCCAGAGGAAGGCGTTGGGTCGGCCGAGCAGGTTGGTGACCGTGTACCTGATCGCCTTCTCGGTCGGCACCGCCAGCTTCTGCGCGACCAGCGAGACCAGCAGCTTGAGCGGTTGCTCGCCGTCGCTGACGTTGGGTTCCTGCACGTCGCTGACCGCGAGCACGCTGTCCTCGCCAAATAAAAAGCCTTGCAGGAACCGGGCACGATCGGCCGCGGCGCTACGCTTGAGCGCCAGTCGCACCACCCCTGCATCCTGGCCAGTCAGCGTCACCAGCGCGCTACCGCTGGCACTGCCGTCGGCGGCCAGAGTCAGGTGGATCTCGATCTGGCGCTGGTTGTCCACGGCCGCGTCGGACGGCAGATCGACCAGCTCGGCGCCCGACTTGCGGATCAGCAGACCGCGCGTGCCCTGCACGTACCAGGGTAGGCGGCCGGCCGGCAGCCCGTACCCTTCGGGCGAGAAAAAAGTGTAACCGCCGCCGCCGGCGACAGCGACGACGACGCTGTTGAACACCTCCGGCGTCGGCAGATCGGGGGCCAGCGCGCGCGTACCGCGTTTGGAGCAAAGCACCGGAAAGCCCTCGACGCCGGCCGCGCGCAGCATGCTGAGTGCGGTGTTGCTCAGGTCTTTGGCATCGCCCGACTTCGACGACAGCACGCTCGCTGCGCTGTGGACCCTGAGCGATGCCAGGCTGCCCGAGAACTCGATCGGCACCACGTTGTCGGCCAGGTAGCGATTGATGCGCTTGACCCGCTCGCTCTTGGCCATGGCCTGCCCGATGCCGAGATCCTTGAGCACCTTTTTGGCGCCGCTGTCGGGTGCGTCGTTGTTGCCGATGACGCGGCCGTACCAGCGTCCGACGTCGTCCCAACCGCGAAAGCCATCGAAAGATCGGTTGTTGAGAAAAAAGGCCTTGAACTGCACCGGCACCTGCCAGGCCAGCGCCTCGTCGGCTGGCCGGTAGGGTTCTGGGAACAGCGCCGGCACATTCTCGAACAACCAGCTCAGCCGGGTGCCCGGCACCCCCTCGGTGCTGGTGTCGTTGGGATCGGCGCGCACCCGGTCGGGCAGCCGCTGCGGCTTGAGGTCGACCACCTGGGCGGCCTTGAGCACACGAAAGTCGACGTCGAACCCGTCCGGATAGACGATCGCGATCTCGCCCCGCTCGACCGGGTAGGGCCCGCCGATGCGCAGCGGTTCGAGCCACGAGGCGTCCTTGACGATGCGCCGGTAGCGGTACTCGATGACGTCGCCGACTTGCAGGTCGGGCACTGCGAACACTTTGGCCGCCGGCTCGTTGTAGAGCATGGCCGCCGGGTGGCCCGCCGGGTAGCGGTCGAAGTCGAGGGTCGGCACGTTACCCAGTTCCTTGACGCTGCCGTCGGGGTGGGTGACGCGCGCAGTGACGTCGAGGATGCCGCTGGTGGCGTCGTACGGGATGAAGATCTTGCGCAGCTGCAACGCCTCGGGCTTGAGCACGTTGATCCGGCGGTAGTGGATCAGCTCGGCGTAGGGCTGCCATTGCTTGGCGCTAAAGGAGTAGGTCAGTTCCAGCTTCTCGAGCAGCACCACCGCCGCCACGTCGACGTAGCGGTCGGGATCGGCCATGTGGCTCGAGTGGAATTTTTCAATCGGCGCCACGGGCCGGCCAGCGCAGCCGATCGCGACCGCCGCCCCGAGGGCGGCCAGAGCGAGGACGGGTGAGCGTCGCGGGTTGAGCATCTCCGTGCGATACCACAGCCGACGCCGGCGCAGCAATCGCGCGCCGGCGCCCGTTGCCCGGCGCCGACTGGTCCGCGGCCTGGCTGGATGCTAAAAGCATAGACGCCATGGCATACACGTTTGAGCAGAAGTATTTCGAGACCCGCGACGGCATCCGCATTGGCTACCAGGTGGCGGGCACGCCGGGTCGACCACGGGTGCTGCTGGGCAACGGCCTCGGCGGCAACTATCACGCCTTTCAGCCACTGGTCGACCAGCTCGGCGACCGCTACTGGTTTTGCTGCTGGGACTATCGCGGGCTGTACTCGTCGGCGTTCGAGCGGCGCTGGCCGCGGCGCCGCGTGCCACGGGCCCGGCTGCGGGTCGAGACCCACGCCCGCGACGGCATCGAGCTGCTCGAGCACGAGGGGTTCGATCGGTTTCCGATCGTGGCCTGGAGCATGGGCGTGCAGGTGGCGCTCGAGCTCTACCGCCGCATCCCGGAGCGCATCACCGGCCTGGCGCTGCTCAACGGCGTCTCCGGCAATCTCTACCGCACCGCCTTTGGCAAGCTGCCGCAGACCGAGCACATCATGCCGGTGCTGCTGCAAGCGATCCGCCACCTGTATCCGCTGGCGCAGTCGGTGGTGGTGGCGACCACACAGCTCCCCCACTTTCTCGACGTGGCGGCTCGGGTCGGCATCGTCCAACCCGAGATCGACCGCGTCGCTGCCGAAAAGGTGGTGCGCGCCTTTGGCTCGCTCGACATGCACTACTACTTCGATCTGCTGACCGTGCTGGGCGAGCACGACGCCAGCGACGTGCTACCGAGCGTGCGCTGCCCGACCCTGGTCGTCAGCAGCGACCGCGACCTGTTCACGCCGGGTTTCGCCAGCCGCGAGCTGGCGGCCGGCATCGCCGGTGCCGAGGTGCTCAATTTCCCGCGCGGCTCGCACTACTCGCCGATCGAGTACCCGGCCCAGGTCACTGCCGCGGTCGAGCGTTATCTCGCCGCCTGCAAAACAGGCTAGCAAGTGCGGCGCTGGCTGATCCGCCCCGATCCGCCGCAGGGTGGCGAGATGCCGGCCACCGAGTTCGTCCACCCGCTCCCGCTCGGCGCGCTGGCGCTGCTGGCGATCAACGACCACCTGCTCAAGGGCAGCGGTCTGCTGCCAGGCTGGCTGACCGGCAAGTTGTCGGACCTGGCCGGGCTGTTCTTCTTTCCGCTGCTGCTGACCGCGATCTGCGACGTGGTGCTGTTCGGCTGGAACGTGATCGCGCGGCGCACGCTGTTCGATGCCTCGCTGCGGCGCTGGAAGCTGGCCGCCGCAGCGTCGTTGACCGGCGCGCTGTTTGTCGCCATCAAGCTCAGCCCGGCCGTGGCCGACCGCTACCTGTGGCTGGTCGATCACATCGATCTGATCGATCTGCTGCGGCCTGGCCGCATCGCGCAGGACCCGACCGATCTGATCGCGTTGCCGGTGCTGGCCGTCGCGGTCTGGTTCGGCGACACGCGCCTGGCCGAGGTGCCGCCAGCGCGCGTGGCGACGCTGATCCGTGGGGCACAGCGGGCCGCTGCCGACGACCAGGCGCGGTACGACAGCGCGGTCGCAGCAATTGTACGGCACGGCCTGGCCGACTGCCGGCGCGCCGCTCACCGGCCGGCGGCCGCTTTTGACGCGCTGATCCACGGGCTGGCGCCGTACGTCGCGGCGCGGGCGAGCGGTCCCGTCGACAGCCGAGCCAGCGACCGCGCCAGTCGCGCGCTCGAGGCCTGGCGCCAGCGGTGAAGGTTGGACAAACGCGCGATTGACCCCTTCGCGCGCTCGGTGCTAGCTTTTCGCCAACGAGGATGAGACAGCGCGTCGTCGCAGCGGAGTTGCTGTGGCGTCGCGGTGACTTCTGCCATGAAGCTGATCGCAGCAGGGCAAACCAACGTTGGCCGCAAGCGGTCCCACAACGAGGACAACTTGCTGCTCGTGGCCAACGAGAACTTGTTCGTGGTCGCCGACGGCATGGGCGGTCATGCCTCGGGCGAAGTGGCCAGCCAGCTCGCCGTCGAATGCATGAGCGACTTCTTCAAGCGGACCAGCGAGAACGACGAGATCACCTGGCCTTTCAAGGAAGAGAAGGGGCTCAAGTACGAGGAGAACCGGCTGGTCTGCTCGGTCAAGCTGGCCAACCTGCGCATCTTCGAGACCGCCCACTCCGAGGCCCGCCTCAAGGGCATGGGCACCACCATCGTGACCATGCTGTTCACCAACGGCACCGGCTACCTCGGCCACGTCGGCGACTCGCGCGCCTACCGCATCCGCTCCGGCGTCATCGAGCAGTTGACCGAGGACCACTCGCTGCTCAACGACTACATCAAGGCCAACAAGCTGACGCCCGAGGAAATCGAGGCGTTCCCGCACAAGAATGTGATCGTGCGCGCGCTCGGCATGCGCGAGACCGTGCAGGTCGACATCAGCCGGCTCGATCCGCGGCCGGGCGACATCTACCTGATGTGCACTGACGGTATGTCGGGCATGGTGTCTGATCCCGACATCCTGCGCGTGGTCGATGCCGCCGGCGGAGCCGACCTCGAGGCCACCTGCCGCGCCCTGATCGACTCCGCCAACGAGGGTGGCGGAGTCGACAACATCACCTGCATCCTGATCAAGATCACCGAATCCTGAGCACCCCCGGGCCGTCGCCAAACGCGTCCGCGCAGCGCTTGCCAATCGCCCCAACAAATGGTTTGAAAACCTATCGACGCTACCTCGGCCGGCCGCGATTTGCGACCAGACCAGACGGCGCCATTGTGAGGAAACGGATGAAGGCGAGCTTTCTCAGGGAAGCGGATTTCAAGCCGTGGCTGGCGGAACTGATGACAACTCAGCGTGTGGTAGGCCCGGTGGCCAGGCGCAGCCAGTTCGTCTTTGCCGACCTCGAGTCGGCCGACGACGTGCGGCTCGATTACCCGTGCACGATACTGCCGCCGAAGAAGGTCTTCTTTCCGCCGGTGCAGGACCTGGTGCGCTTTGACGGCAACAAGTTTGAAGGCTGCATCAAACCGGTGCCGACGGTTCTGTTCGGCGTTCATTTCTACGACGTCAAGGCGATCGACCAGACCGACCTGCTGTTCCGCGAGCGCAACGCCGACTACAACTACCTGGCGCAGCGCGAGGCGACCACCATCGTCGCCAGCAACATCCAGCAGATCTCGCAGCGCGCGTTCTGGGACTCGGTCGGCAGTGAGGTCGAGCCCAAGGGCCACGACGCTTTCTTGACCAAGGTCGACGGCGGCTACCTGCTCGAGACACGGACCCCGCGTGGCGAGGCGCTGCTCAAGCAGGGCAGCTTTCGCGACGCATCCGCGGCCGAGCTCGACCTGGCCAGGAAGGTCAACCAGGCGGTCATGGGCAAGTGTCCCGAGAAGCTCAAGGCCAGCAGCAAGGACATCGCCTGGAAGGTGCGCGCCGCGTTTGCCAAAGAAGATCTGTGGAAGGGCCTTGCTGTCGACTGCTTCTCGTGCGGCTCGTGCAACACGGTGTGCCCGACCTGCTACTGCTTCGACGTCCAGGACCACTGGAACGTCGACCAGAAGTCAGGCGCACGCGTCCGCACCTGGGACAGCTGCCTGACCAGCGAGTTCGCCCAGATCACGCTCGCCACCGGCGGCGCCGAGAACTTCCGCGACGAGCGCGGCGAGCGGTTCCGTCACCGCTTCATGCGCAAGGCGGCCTACCTCAACAGCAAGCTCGGCGGGCCGGCCTGTGTCGGCTGCGGCCGTTGCTCGGCCGCCTGCACCTCGGACATCGCCGATCCGGTCACCGTCATCAACAAGATCCTGGAGGCGTGATCATGAGCCAGGCCCAGATTCACCAGCACGATCACGAGAACATCTTTCTGCCCAAGCGGGCGCGCATTGTCCGGGTCGAACAGCCGACCGACGCCGAGCGCCACTTCACGCTGCGCCTGGCAGACGACACCGACATGGCGTTCGCGCCCGGCCAGATCCTCGAGGTCGGCCTGCTCGGCTACGGCGAGATCCCGATCGGCTTTGCCTCGTCACCGACCCGCAAGAAGACTTTCGACATCGTGGTCCGCGGCGTCGGCCGGGTGAGCAAGGCGATCAACGCGCTCAAGGCCGGCGACCTGCTGCAGGTGCGCGGCCCGCTCGGCCACGGCTTCGACCTGGCAGAGCTGCGCGGTCACGACGTGCTGATCGTGGCCGGCGGCATCGGCCTCTGCCCGACCCGCAGCCTGATCCAGTACATCCTGGACCGGCGCGAGGAGTTCAGGCGGTTCATCCTGTTCTACGGTACGCGCGAGCCCAAACTGCAGCTCTTTGTCGATGACCTGACCAAGTGGCGCGGATCGAAGGAGGTCGAGTACTTCGAAACAGTAGACCGGAGCGACCCAACCTGGCAGGGCAACGTCGGCGTCATCACCACGCTGTTCCCCAAGGTCAAGCTCGACGCCGATACCCGCGTCGTCATCTGCGGCCCGCCGGTGATGTTCCGATTCGTGATCCGCGAGCTGGACAATATCGGCATCAGCCGCGAGCACATCTTCGTCGACCTCGAGCGCCGCATGAAGTGCGGCCTCGGCAAGTGCGGTCACTGCCAGATCAACGACAAGTACTGTTGCGTCGACGGGCCGGTCTTCTCGTACGCATCGATCGGCAACCTGGAGGAGGCAATCTGACCATGGCCAAACCCAAAGTCGCATTTTTCGATTTTGCCAGCTGCGAGGGGTGCCAGATCGAGTTCACCAACTTCGGTGGACCGGCCTTTCTCGAGCTGCTCAATCATGTCGACGTGGTCGAGTTTCGCGAGGCCATGTCAGAGCAGACCAAGGACCCCCTCGACATCGCGCTGATCGAGGGCAGCTTCACGCGCGAGGCCGACCGCGCCCGGCTGGAGGAGATCCGCAAGCGGGCCAAGATCGTCATCGCCTATGGCGCCTGCGCCGCCACCGGCGGCATCAATGCGCTGAAGAACCACACCACCGACTACAAGGACTTCGTCTACCAAAAAGACGCGCGCATGCCGCACCTCGACAGCAGCCAGGCGCTGCCGATCTCGGCCGCGATCAAGGTCGACTACGCGGCGCTCGGTTGCCCGTGCAACAAGTACGAGGTGCTGCAGATCCTGTCGCACCTGCTGCACGGCAAGGAGCCGGTGGTGCCGACCTTCCCGGTCTGCGTCGAGTGCAAGCGGCGCGAGACCGTGTGCCGCTACGCCGAGGGCGACCATTGCTTGGGCCCGATCGCACGCGCCGGCTGTGACGCGCCCTGCCCGGCCGACGGCATCCCGTGCGAGGCCTGCCGTGGCTTGGTCGAGCAGGCCAACGAGGCAGCGATGGAAAAGGTGCTGATGCAGCGAGCCGGCTTCAGCAAGCAGCGCGCGAGCGACAAGTCGCGCATGTTCGCGGCCAACTGCCGCGCCGACACTGTGCAGGAGCAAAAACAATGAGCCAGGATATCCGGATCAACGTTCACCACCTGACCCGGGTCGAGGGTCACGGCAACATCGTGGTCAACGTCCGCAGCGGCAAGATCGAGAAATGCGAGTGGCAGGTGCCTGAGGCGCCGCGCTTCTTCGAGGCGATGGTGCGCGGTCGCCACTACAGCGAGGTGGCGCGCATCACCAGCCGTATCTGCGGCATCTGCTCGATCGGCCACACGCTGGCCTCGGTCAAGGCGACCGAGGCGGCGCTCGGCATCCAGGAGACCGAGCAGACCCGCAAGCTGCGCACGCTGCTCAAGCACGCCGAGAACTTCGACAGCCACGTGCTGCACGTCTACTTCCTGGCGGCGCCCGATCTGCTCGGTGCGCCGTCGGTGTTCCCGCTGGTGCCGACCCACGGCGCGGTGGTGGCGCGCGCGCTCAACCTCAAGCGACTGGCCCACGAGTGGGGCAGCATGATCGGCGGCCGCACCACCCACCCGACCACGGCGCTGCCGGGTGGCTTCAGCAAGTGGCCGACGGTCAAGGAAATGAGGCTGATGCGCGACCGGCTGGTCGCGGTCGAGGGCGAGCTGGCGGCCACGCTCGAAACAGTCAAGGCGCTGGCGCCCAAGATCCCGCCGTTTGCGCGGCCGACCGAGTACATGGCGCTGCACAGCGACCAGGAGTACGGCCTGTACGACGGCGTGATCCAGACCGTGCTGCCCGACGGCAACAAGGCCACCTACGCCGTCGCCGATTACAAGAAATGCACCAACGAGTACCTGATCCCGCAGTCGACCGCCAAGTGGACCAAGAACCGGATCGACGCCTATGCGGCCGGCGCGCTGGCGCGCTTCAACAACAACCACGGCCAGCTGCACCCCAACGCCAAGCAGGCGGCCGAGGCGCTCGGCCTCAAGGCGATCGCGACCAACCCGTTCCTCAACACGGTGGCGCAGACGGTCGAGATCGTGCACAGCTACCACGAGAGCCTGCGGCTGATGGACGAGCTCTGCAAGAGTGGCATCAAGGACGAGCCGCTGCAGAAGCCAACCCGTTACGGCCAGGGCGCGGGCGCCACCGAGGTGCCGCGCGGCATCCTGTTCCACGAGTACAGCTACGACACCGACGGCATGTGCCTGGGCGGCAACTGCATCATCCCGACCAACCAGAACCACGCCAACATCCAGCAGGACTTCGAGGCGCTGGTGCCGACCCTGCTGGCACAGAAGGTCGACGAGAAGGAGATGGAGCTGGCGCTCGAGATGCTGGTCCGCTCGTACGACCCGTGCATCTCCTGCTCGACCCATTTTCTCGACGTCACGTTCGTGCGCTGACGACTGGCCAACCTCGACGCGCCGAAAACCTGCTTTTATGCGATCATCGATACCTTGAAGTCGGAGGCGTACCCGATGATCTCGCCGTTGGTTCGGTCACGAATCGTGGCCTTGCTCGTGCTCTGTCCGGTGGTGGCGAGTTGCCCTGAGTCAGAGCCAGCGCCGATCGGCTCCCGAGTCGAGACCAGCATCGACGTCACCGGCGGTACAGTGCGCGGCCCCGCGGGGGTGGTGCTCGAGGTTCCAGCCAACGCCGTGGCCCAGCCGATGACGATCGTGGTCGAGGAGGCGATGGACGGCTTTCCGCCGCCGCTCGACCTGGCACTCGCCTCCCCGGTCTTTTGCTTCAAGCCCCACGCGATCGGCTTCCTGCAGCCGGTGACCATCGGGCTACCGTTGCCGGCAGGCGCAGCGACCGATTTCGCCCTGGTCACGGCCAGCCCAGGTGGGGGCTGGCAGCCGATCCCCAATGCCCGGGTCGAGGGCGGCATGATCCGGGTGCAGGTGCCGCATTTTTCCTACTTTGCGGTCGTGCAGACTGCCTCGCTGCAGCCCGGCGTCGCGCCATCGACCGCCAGCTACTGCGGCAGCGAGAGCCTCGCCTGCTGCCCCGAAGGAAAGTGCGCACCGGGCCTGGTGTGTACCCCGACGTCGTGCGTGCACAATTGTGTGGTCGACCTGGACTATTGCTTTGATTCGTACTGCACCAGCACCTGCGTACCGCTGCTCGCCAATGGCGATCCGTGCCTCGGTGGCGACGACTGCGCGTCGGGATTCTGCGTCGACTCGGTCTGCTGCGAAAACGCATGCCAGCCGCAGTGCGCGGCCTGTGATGTGCCGGGTGCGCGCGGTCAGTGCGCACCGGTCGCAGGTGTTGTGCCGCATGGTACCCGCACCCCCTGCGCCAACGCGTTCGATCGGTACTCCAACCCGTGTGGCAACCACTGCGACGGCAGCGACGTCGACACGTGCGTCCCGGCACCGCGTGGCGCCGTGTGTGACACCAGCTGCGTCGGCGCCACTGCCACGGCCGAGCCCGAGATGTCTGCGCTCTGGCTGTGCGACGGCCAGGGCAGCTGTCAGCAGGACGCGTCGTTCGGCTGCCTGCCGTTCTCCTGCGACCCGGCTGCTGGCCGGTGCCGGACCGCTTGCAGTCTGGCAACGGCAGACCGCGATTGCGCTGCTGGCGCCTGGTGCGATGCCGGCATCTGCCGGCTCAACTACTTCGTGTGTTCCGACGACGGACTGGGGGTCTACGTCTACGGGCCGAGCGGAGCCAGCTACCAGAGTTGCAGCCCATATCGTTGCAGCGTCGCCCACGGTGGCTGTCTGGAGCATTGCACCTCGCGCGCCGACTGCGGACTGGATGCCAGCTGCAGCGCCGAGGGCCATTGTTACTGAGGTGAGCAGCATGCGGTACCTGGCCGGCCTCGGCAATTACACCCAGACCGACGACGCGATCGGGCCACGGCTGATCGAGCACGTCGTCACCCAGGGGATCGAGCAAGGCTTTGTTGCGCTCGACCTGGCCGGCCGCACGCTCGACCTGGTGCACTACTTGACGGCCGAGACCATGGCGATGGTCATCGTCGACTGCGCGCGCATGGGGCTGGTGCCGGGCGAATTTCGCTTCTTCACGCCGGATGACGTCGCGACGCAAAAACTGCTGGCCGGGATCAGCACGCACGAGGGCGACCTGCTGCCGGTGGTCGCGCTCGCGCGCCAGCTCGGCTACCCGATCCCACCGCTCGTCGTCATGGGCATCGAGCCGGTCAGCACCGAGCCCGGGCTCGAGCTGTCGCCGCTGCTGGCTGCACAGCTCGACGGTTATGCGCGGGTGGCGATCGCGCGGCTGCGCGAGCTGCCTTCGCGCTGAAGAATTTCTCGGGTATCAGTTGCTCGGATCCAGCTCGCCCCGCCGCGCCCGCTCGAGCCAGACGCGGATCTCGCGCTCGACCACCTCGATCGCCTTGGTGCGAAACGGAGCCAGCAGCAGCGGCACGTTGAACTCGATGTCGATGGCGCCGTCGCTCAGCTCGGCAATACCGGTCACTGTCGTGCCAAGCACCGAGAAGGAAAGCTCGGCCCGATCCTCGCCCTGCCAGCTCAGGCTCGGCTGGTACTTGGCGAAGCGCTCGACGTAACCTGCGAGCGCCTTGCGCGCCACGCGGCGCGCCAGCGCCAGATCGAGGTCATGGGAGACACGATGCTTCATGGGAACCCGCCGGCCGCGCAGGCGGCCCGAGATTACTTCGTAGCGAGCAGGTCCCGGTACGTCAACACCGGCTGCCTGGCCGCGCGCACGTCGTCGAGGCGGCCGATCATGGTGGTGTGTGGGGCGCTCTTGACCTGGTCCGGATCGCGCTCCACCTCGTCGGCGATCTGCAGAAAGGCGTCACACAGAGCGTCGACCGAACTCGGCGGCTCGGTCTCGCACGGCTCTATCATGAGAGCGCCATGTACGATCAGCGGGAACGACACCGTCGGCGGATGAAAGCCGTGGTCGATCAGCCGCTTGGCCACGTCGATGTTGGTGACGCCCGTGTTCTCCTTCTGCGTCTTGTCCGAGAACACCACCTCGTGCAGCGTCGGCGTGGCGTACGGCAGGTCGTAGCGCCCCTTGAGCCGCGCCCGCACGTAGTTGGCGTTGAGCACGGCCAGCTCGGTCGCCCGCGTCAAGCCGGCCGCACCCAGCTCGCGCAGGTAGGTGTAGGCGCGCACCAGCACGCCGAAGTTGCCGTAGAACGAGCGCACCCGGCCGATGCTGTGCGGCCGGTCGTAGTCGAGCGCGTACTGGCCACCGCGCTCGACGACCACCGGCTTGGGCAAGTAGGCCGCCAGCGACCTGGCCGCGCATACCGCGCCCGCGCCTGGCCCGCCGCCGCCATGCGGCGTCGAGAAGGTCTTGTGCAGGTTGATGTGCATGACGTCGACGCCCATCGCCGCCATCTGGGTCTTGCCCATCAATGCGTTGAGATTGGCGCCGTCCATGTAGACAAAGCCGCCCTTGCTGTGCACCAGGTCGGCGATCTCCTTGATGCGCGGCTCGAACACGCCCAGCGTGTTGGGATTGGTGATCATCACCGCGGCCACGCTCTCGTCGACCAACTTGCGCAGCGCTTCGACGTCGGCGGTGCCGTCCGACAGGCTGGCCACGGTGAGCACCTTGAAGCCGTTGAGGGCGGCCGTGGCCGGATTGGTGCCATGCGCGCTGTCGGGGACGACGACCAGGCAGCGCGGCGTGCCGCGCTCCTCGAGCGCCTTGCGCACCATCATGATGCCAGTCAGCTCGCCGTGGGCGCCGGCCGCCGGCTGCAGCGACACGCTTTCCAGACCAGTCACCGCCAGCAGCCCCTGCCCCAGCTCGTACATCAGCTTGAGCGCGCCCTGCGCCAGCGACTCGGGCGCGTACGGGTGCAGTCCGGCAAAGCCGTCGAGCCGCGCCGCCCATTCGTTGATGCGCGGGTTGTACTTCATGGTGCACGAGCCGAGCGGGTACGCCGCCAGATCGACCGAGTGGTTCCAGGTCGACAGCCGCGTGTAATGACGCGCCACCTCGACCTCGCTCACCTCGGGCAGCGCCGGCGGCTGCGCCCGCACGCAGGCGGCCGGCCAGGCCTTGTTCACGTCGACCGGGTCGACGTCGAGCTTGGCCAGATCCAGGCCGCGCCGGCCCGGCGTCGACTGCTCGCACAGCAGCTGCTCGGCGAGCAGCCGCCCCTGACGACCTGGGCTGCGGTTCATGCGGGCTCCTTTTGACCGGCCAGCGCGCCGATCACGCGGTCGATCAGACCGCGGCCGTGCATCTCGGTGGTGCACACCAGCACCTGGCCGCGCCGCTTGCTGTCGAAGCGACCCAGGTCGAGGCCGCCGATGATGCGACGCTCGGCCAGCCGCAGCAGGCGGTCGGTCGCGGCCGGTCCGACGTCGAGCACGAACTCGTTGAAGGTGGGCCCCGAGAACACCAGCTTGAGCCCGAACTGCGTCGCCTTGCGCTTGGCGTACTCGGCCTTGGCCAGGTTGTGCTGGGCCAGCTCGCGCAGCCCCTGCGGTCCCAGGCACGACAGCGCGATCGAACCGGCCAGCGCGCACAGCCCCTGGTTGCTGCAGATGTTGCTGGTCGCCTTCTCGCGCCGGATGTGCTGCTCGCGCGTCGACAGCGTCAGCACGAAGCCGCGCTCGCCGCGGCTGTCGACGGTGGCGCCGACCAGCCGGCCCGGCATCTGCCGCAGGTGGTCCTTGCGCGCGGCAAAGAAGCCGAAGCCCGGACCGCCAAAGCTGAGTGCACCGGTCAGCCCCAGCCCCTCACCCACCGCGATCTCGGCACCGGCATCGCCCGGCGACCGCATGATGCCCAGCGCCACCGGCTCCGGTGTCGCGGTGACGACGATCGCACCCGCGCTCTTGGCCGCCGCTGCCACCGCCGCCACGTCCTCGACCACGCCGAAGAAGTTGGGCGCCTGCAGCACCACCACCGCGGTGTCGGCGTCGAGTTGCTTCGCGAGCGCCGCGCGATCAGTTGCGCCGCTCGGGTCGACGTCGACGGTGCGCAGCTTGATCGGCATCGCCGCGGTGTAGGTGGCCAGCACCTCGCGGTACTCGGGGTGCAGCGCCGCGCTCACCAGCACCGCGCTCTTTTTCTCGCGGCCGATGCGCCACGCCATCAGCACTGCCTCGGCGGTGGCCGAGGCGCCGTCGTACATCGAGGCGTTGGCCACGTCGAGACCGGTCAGTTCGGCCATCATCGTCTGGTACTCGAAGATGGCCTGCAGCGTGCCCTGGCTGATCTCGGGCTGGTACGGCGTGTAGGCGGTGAAAAACTCGGTGCGCAGCAGCAGCTGGTCGACGATGACCGGAATCGCGTGCTGGTAGGCGCCGGCGCCGACCAGCGCGATCGGCGGCGCGCCGCCGGCCAGTTCGCCCAGGTGCTGCTTGAGCTCGCTCTCGCACAGCGCGGGCGGCAGTTGCAGCGGCTGCTTCAGGCGCAGCGACTCGGGGATGCTGGCGAAAAGCGCGTCGATGCTGCGGGCTCCGATCACCTCGAGCATGCGACGCACGTCGTCGTCGGTGTGCGGCAGGTATCGCATTTTCGTTTTCCTAGCGCGGAGAAGCTATTTCGCTTCCTTCGCCAAAAGGGCGCGGTAGGCGTCAGGGCTGAGCAGCTGATCGGCCTCGGCGGGCACCGCCAGTTCGATCTTGACCATCCAGCCAGCGCCGTACGGATCCTTGTTGACTGCGTCCGGTGTGTTGGTCAGGTCGCCGTTGACCGCGCTGACCTTGCCGCTCAGCGGTGAGAACAGGTCGCTCACCGCCTTGACCGACTCGACTGCGCCGATCGCCTCGCCCTTCTTGATCTGGCGGCCGACCTCGGGCAGGTCGACAAAGACGATGTCACCCAGCGCCTCCTGCGCGTGGTGGGTGATGCCGATGGTCGCGACCTTGGCCTCGACGCGCGCCCACTCGTGCTCCTCGGTGTAGCGAAGATCGTTCGGGATCGTCACGGTTCGCTCCTGTTTTTTTCACCCAACCAGCACACTAGCTCTTCTTATAGAACGGTGTCTTGACGATGCGCATCCGCAGCGGCTTGCCGCGGACCTCGCACCGATGCTCGGTGCCGATCTTGGTCTGGTCGGCTGGCACGTAGCCCATGGCGATCGCCTGGTTGACCGACGGTCCCTGGGTGCCGCTGGTGACGACGCCGATCGGTTTTCCGGCCGCGTCGACGATCGGGTAGCTGTGACGCGGGATGCCGCGGTCGATCATCTCGAAACCGACCAGCTTGCGCTGCACGCCGCTCTGCTTCTGCTGGTCGAGCACCGGCTTGCCAATGAAGCCGCTCTTGCCAAAGGCCACGATCCAGGACAGCCCGGCCTCGACCGGCGTGTGGTCCTGGTCGATGTCGTTGCCGTACAGTGCGAACTTCATCTCGAGCCGCAGCGTGTCGCGCGCACCCAGCCCGATCGGCCCCACCTCGAGGTCGCGCCCCTGGTCCAGCAGCGCGTCCCACACCGGCCGCGCATCCCTGGGCGCCAGGTAGAGTTCGAAGCCATCCTCGCCCGTATAGCCGGTACGGGCGATGATCGCCGGCCGTCCCGCCACGACGCCGTCCTTGAACCAGTAGGTCGGGATCGCCTGCTTGTCGACCGGGCGATTGGCCAGCCGGCTGATCAAGGTCTCGGCCTTGGGGCCCTGCACCGCGATCTGCGCGAACTCGTCGCTGCGATCGATCACCTCGGCGCCGGTCTTGAAGGCGCGGCTGACCTGTTCCTTCATCCAGGCAAAGTCCTTGTCCTTGTTGCTGGCATTGACGCAGATGAAAAAGCGCTCGGGCCCATAGCGATAGACGATCAGGTCGTCGACGAAGCCGCCGCTCGCGTAGAGCAGGCCGGCGTACATCGCCTGGGTATCCTTGATCGCCGCCGCGTCGTTGGTGACCAGGTGCTGCACCGCGTCCAGCGCGCGCGGACCGCGGATCTCGATCTCGCCCATGTGACTGACGTCAAACAGGCCAACGTGCTCGCGCACCCGGCGGTGCTCTTCCATCACGCCCTGGTACTGCACCGGCATCTCGTAGCCGGCAAACTCGACGATGCGGGCGCCCGCGGCCACATGCGCCTCGTACAGTGCGGTGCGTTGGATCGCCATCGTTGAACCTCGTCGCCCCCTGGATCCGACCGGGGGGACGATAGCGCCAAAGCATCGCTGGTCAAGCTCGGACCGCGCTTGCTCAAACCGTACGAGTTGTTACGACAGGGACTGGAGGCAGCCATGAGCGAACCGATCCGCGCCATCGGCATGTCGTCGGGCGGGCTGGACTCGATGCTGGCGCTGGCGCTGGTCAAGCGCCAGGGCATCGACGTGCTGGCCGTGCACTTCGCCACCGGCTTCGGTGCCGGCGAGATCCACCGCGGTCTGGGCTGGACCGGCGCGGACGGCAAACCGGTCGCGAGCGACGCGGCGCGGTCCGCTGCCAGCGTGGGGGTGCCGCTCGAAGTCATCGACGTGGCCGGCCGCAGCTACAACGAGATGCTGCTGCAGCCGCGCCACGGTTACGGCAAGCGCTTCAATCCCTGCATCGACTGCCACGCCTTCATGCTGCGCCGCTGCCGCGAGTTGATGGCCGAGCGCGGCATTCACTTCGTGTTCACCGGCGAGGTGCTCGGCCAGCGACCCATGAGCCAGCGGCTGCACGCGCTCAAGCTGGTCGAACAGGAGGCCGGGCTCGAGAACATGATCGTACGACCGCTGTCGGCGCGCTCGTTGCCGCCGACGATTCCAGAGCAGCGCGGCTGGATCGACCGCGAACGGCTGCTCGACATCAGCGGCCGCAGTCGCTTTCGCCAGCTCGCACTGGTGCGCGAGCTCGGCTTTGTACGCTGGGCAAATCCGGCTGGCGGTTGTCTGCTCACCGACGTCAACTACTCCAAGAAGTTACGCGACCTGGTCGACCACACCAGCGAGCCACTGGCGCTCGGCCGCTCCGATTACGCGCTGTTGCTGGTCGGCCGCCATTTCCGGCTCGACCCGCAGACCAAGTTCATCGTCGGCCGCGACGAGCGCGACAATGCGGCGCTCGAGCGCCTCGGCCAGGGGCACTGGCTACTCGAGACGGCCAGTCATGCCGGGCCGACCGCGCTGGTGCAGGGCGAGCCCAGCGACGACGATCTGCAGCGCATCGCCGCCATCACGGCCGGTTACGGCAAGGGCCGCGCCGCCGCGCAGGTGACAGTGCAGGCGCAGCGCGGCGATCAGCGGCGCAGCTTCGAGGTGGCGCCGGTCAGCCCGGACAGCCTGAGCGCGCTTCATATTTGATCGCGGACGCGGCCTCGATCAGGGCGCGCGCGACCGCGACCACCTGGTGGCTGTGCTCGACCAGACGCTCGACGCTGGTCACCCGGCCCGCGGCCTCGATGACGACCTCGCGCTCGCGAATCCGGATGTGGCCGCAGCACGCTACTGCTGCGAGCAGCGCCTGCTTGACCGCCGGTGTGCGCAGCAGCGCGCCAGCCTGCGCCAGGTCAGCGCAATCGATGGCCAGCGCCTGGTCGAGCTCGGCATCGCCGATGACGACGTCATTGACGCGGCCGTACCCGCCGCGCACCTGGTGGCTGTCGATGATGGCGCTGGGCGCGCCGCCGATCGCCATGCGAAAGCCCGGGGTATAGGCGATCAGGCCGCCCGGCCACGGCACCGGCGACTCGACCCTAAACGCGGTCAACAGCCGACCGCCGCGGCCACTGCCCTGCGGCCGGTAGAGCTGGCGGATCTCGAGCGCCGTGCCGGCGAGTTGCCCGCGCATCCGCGGATCGGGGCCGTACATGCCGTCGGCCTGGTCGAAAACGAAACCGTTGTGCGCGCAAAAACCCGCCCACGCCGCGCGCTGCAAGCGCAGGTTGCGCAGGCCGCTCGAGATTGCAAAGGCTGCGATCGCAACCAGTACCAGGCCGGCCATCACGATCAAGATGATCCAGCCAGCCGCCATCGACAAAGGACCTCAGTCGTTCTTCTTGCGCATCGCTGACGACGACGGCCGCCGCCCGCTGCGCTGCTTCGGCTTGGCCTGCTCGTCCTGGTAGCGCTGCACCAGCGCGTCGAGGAACTTGAGATCGTCGGCGTCGAAGTCGACGAACTCGACCGCCTGTCCGGTCCGGCCGTCGGCGGTGGTCGCGACCTCGGAGCGCACGATGCGACCCTGGCCGCGGATGATGCGGCTGCCATCGCGGGTGACGAACTGGATCGACAGCACGCTGCCGGCCGGCCGCGGCTGATCGGCGCAGATGAACATGCCGTTGCGCGACAGGTCGGCCAGGTAGTCGGTCTGGTAGTCCTCGACCGGCGAAAACCGGTACTGCACCAGCAGCGGCACGCGCACCCGCGGAAAACGGCGTTGGGACTGCTGCCCGCTCACGACGCCTCCTCGCCCACCGGCACGCCCTTGAAGCGCTCGGCCATGTAGGTGGCCAGCAGACCGCGCGGATTGGCGACGCCCAGCTTGATCAGCGCGCGCTGCAGCTCGGTGCTCAGCTCGGACGCCCAGCCGAACCGACCTTGCGGCTCGCGCTCGAGGGCGTGATGCACCACCGCCGCCAGCTCCTCGCTCACCTCGGGCCGCAGCGAGCGCACCGCCGGCACGTCGCCGCGCAGCACGTTTCGGATCGTCTCCACGTCCGAAGCGCCGACGAACAGCCGGCGGCCGGTCAGCATCTCGTAGAAGATGATCCCGGCGGCGAAGACGTCCGAGCGGTGGTCGATCGGCTTGCCGCGCATCTGCTCGGGCGACATGTAGCTGATCTTGCCCTTGATCAGACCGGGCCGCGTCAGCGACACCTTGCTAACCGCCTTGGCGATGCCAAAGTCGATGATCTTGACCGACCCCTCGAAGCTACAAAGGATGTTGGCCGGACTGACGTCGCGGTGCACGATCTCCAGCCCCTTGCCGTTGAGATCGGTCTTGCGATGCGCGTAGTCCAGCCCCTCGGCCACCTGCTGGATGATGAAGCAGGCGATCGGCAGCGGGATCGATTCGTTGCGCCGGGTCGCTTCGTTGAAGATGGCGTTCAGGTCGCGGCCGTTGATGTACTCCATCGCGATGAAGTAGTTGTCCTCGACCTTGCCCAGCTCGAACACCTGACCGATCGCGGCGTGGTTGAGCTGCACCGTGATCTTGGCCTCGTCGATGAACATGTCGACGAACTCGCGGTTGTCGGTCAGGTTGGGCAAAATACGCTTGATGGCGACCGTGCGGCCGATGCCGTCGACCCCGCGCGTGGTCGCCTCGAACACCTCGGCCATGCCGCCGGTCTTGATGCGGCGGCGCAGCAGGTAGTTGCCAAATGGCTCGCCCTGCCGCAGCAGCGGCGCCTGCGTGGCCGGTGGTTCGGTCTTGGCGTCGAACATCGAGCGCGCCGGCACCCGCTCGACGTCGATCGGTGGCACCGACTCGGGCGCTCGCGGCTCGACCAGTTTCGCTTCGAACCGCCGGTGCTCGCTCGGTCGCGGCTCGATCGTGCGCACCTCGACCGGGCGCCCGGGCGCCGGCGCGCCCAGCGGCAATGCCGGCCGGATCGTGCCCGGTGGCGGATCGATCGCGGTGTCACCGCGCTGCGGCATCGTCTCGACCGCGGGCGGCCGGCTCAGGCGGCGCTCGGCGGTGCGCGGCCGCACCTGCAGCGGCGCGGCCATCCGCTCGACCTTGACCTGCGGCCCCGATTTCGCGGCGAGCCGCTCGCGCACGCGCTGCGCCAAGCTCGGGTCGAGCACGGTCTTGTCGGTGACCTCCTCAGCCAGTCCGGGCGGCGGCACCTCGGGGTCGCTGACCACGGTGTCGCTTTCGAATTCGTGGTCGTCGTCGTCATCCGACGCGCCGCGGTTGAGCTGGCGCAATGCGGGGCCGCGGCCAAGCGCCTCCTGGGTCAGCACGAAGACGCCAGAGTCGGGCGGCAACTCGCGCTCGAGCTCATGCGCGATGCGCTCCTCGTCGGTCATCTCGACCACGGTGTGATCGCCGGGCGGCGGCTCGGGCTCGCTGTCGCGCATGGTCACTTCGACCGGCCGCCGTTCGCCAGCGTCCTGGCGGGCCCGCGCCTCCTCGACCGACGCCGCGCCGCGGCGCTTCTTGCTCTTCAAACGCGCCGGCTGCGGCGGCTCGGCCTTCTCGATGAAAGTTCCGGCTTCGACCGCGTACAGCCTGGAGATCGTCTGTTCCAGCAGCTGGCGCGACGCCAGCACCAGTCGCACCTTGTGGCCGAGTGCGTCCATCAGCTCGCGCGAGCGCTCCAGGTTGCTGCTCTCGCAGGTGGCCAGGATCAGCTGACCGTCCAGGTAGCGCACCGGCACGATGCGGTAGTGGAATGCCTTGGAACGTGGCACCAGCCGACGCAGCCGGGGGTCGGCTTTGTCGAACATGGTCTCGTCGGCAAACGGCACGTGGTACTGCCGCGCCAACGCGCGCAGCAACCCGTCCTCGTCGACTGCACCGACTGCAATCAGGTGCTCGCCGATGCGACCGCCGAGCTGCGCCTTGCGTTGCAGAGCGGCGGCCAGACCCTCGTCGTCGACGAGGCCGAGCGCCTTGAGAATGTCGCCCAGCCGCTCGCGCATCAATTGTGCCATCCGCGCCCCCGACGGTCGCCGCGATAGGCGACCGCCTGGCGCTACACCCTGGTCTATATCCGAAAATTGACGGACCGGCTGGGAAAAATTACGGCTGCGACGCAGCAGCAGCCGACGCCGCAGCAACCGACGGATCCGGGCCCAGCCAGCGCGCCGGATCGAGCGGCCGGCCGTTGCGCCGCAGCTCGAAGTAGAGCTTGGGGCCATCGAACGACTCGCTGTCACCCAGGTAACCGACCAGCTCGCCGGCCGCCACCTCGCTGCCGACCGCCACCGCTGCCCGCGACAGGTGGGCGCACAGCGTGTGAAAGCCATTGCCGTGGTCGACGATGACCAGCAGCCCGTAGCCGCGCAGGAAGTCGGCGTGCACCACCTTGCCACCGGCCACCGCGAACACCTTGGTGCCGAGCGGCGCGCGCAACGTCCAGCCGGTCGAAAAAGCCTCGGCCAGCTCTCCGGCGACCGCCGTGTACGCCTGCTCGAGCTTGCCCGCCATCGGCCACGGCAGGCTGCCCTTGTTGAGGGCGAGACCGACCTTGCCCAAACCCGCGGACGGCTGGTTCCAGACCAGCTGTTGCAGCCGCTGCTGGGCCGAGCGCAACGCCTCGAGCCGCGACTCCAGCGCACCGCGCTTGTTGCCGATGCGCAGCAACGCGTCCGTGCGCTCGGTGCGGGTCGCCTGCAGCGCCTCGACCCCGCGCGCTGCCGCTTCCCGCTGAGCGCGCAGCTCGTCCAGCCGCTGCTCGAGCACAAAGCGATCGCTGAGCAGCTGCGCCTTGCCCTGTTTGATCGCCAGCAGCAGACCAGCGTCGTGGGCGGCGACGCGCGCCAGCAAGACGCGGCGCAGCGCCAGCTCGTGCAGGGAACTCGAGGACAGCAGCACGCGCAAGAAGCTCATTCCGCCGACCCGCGCCAGCGCCCGCAGCCGCCCCCGCACCTGCTGCTTGAGCGCGTCGAGCGAGGTGACGTCGAGCGCCACCTTGCTGCGCAGCTCGGCCACCTCGGCCTCGAGCGCCGCCTGCTGCTGGTCCAGCTCGCCGAGCGCGCGCTGCGCCCGCACCAGCGTCTCGTCGATCTCCGAGATCACCTGGGTGGCGCGTCGCTCGTCGCGCATCACCTCGCGCAGCTGTCCGTTCTTGTCCTCCAGCTCACGCAGCACCGACTGCAGCTGGCTCTCGGCCGCCGGTGGCTTGCCCTTGGCCGCCAGCGCCGCCAGGCCGAACAGCAGCGCCAGCGCCAGCCACCCCGGTCGCAGCCAGTGACGCATGCTCACAGCACCTTGAGAAAGCGGCCGACCGAGACCATGCCGCCGACCAGCCCGAGCAGGCTGCCCCCGCCCACCAGCAACGAGGCATGCGTCGGCGACAACTGCACCACGAAAATGGGGTCCAGCGCTCCCGCTGCGACGGCGCCGATCGCGCCCAGCACCACCGCATTGAGCGACCAGACGATGGCGATCGCGATCAGTCCGGCCACCAGCCCTTCGAGCAGACCCTCGACCACGAACGGCAGCTGGACGAAGCTGTCGGTGGCGCCGACCAGCTTCATGATCGCGATCTCGTCCTGCCGCGCCAGCACGGTCAGCCGGATCGTGTTGCTGACGACGATCACGGTCACCAGCGCGATCAGGATGCCGACCGCCAGCGCCGCCAGCTCGATGGCCCGGATCAACGTGGTCAGTCGCTTGAGCTCCTCGGCGGCGTAGGCCACCTCCTCGACCCCGACCAGCGCGCCGAGCTGACGCGCCAGCGCCGACATTTGATCGGGCGTGGCATCGGCGTGCGCGGCCACCACCAGCGCGGCCGGGATGACGTCGCCGCCCAGCCCGTCCAGGATCGCGCCGTGCGGACCGAGCGCCTCGCGGAACCGCTCGCGCGCCTGCTCGACCGTCATCAACTCGACCCGCGCCACCCCTGGCAGTGCCGCTGCCTCGTCGCGCAGCCGTTGCTGGCCAGCCGCGTCGACACCGGCACCGACGAAAGCGGTGATCACGCGCTCGGCGCCAAGCGCGGTGCGCACCCGCGCCAGGTTGCTGGCGACAACGGCAAAGGCGCCTACCACGCTGAGCGACAGCGCCATCACCGACAGCGCCAGCAGGTGCAGCCGCCGCTGCTCCCACATGTTGCGCAGGGCGCGACCGAGCACCGAGGCAAGAAAGCGGCCGCCGCGCATCAGCTGCCTCCGCGCACGACCCGGCCGGCCTCGAGCGCGATCACACGTTTGCGATAACGCTCGATCATGGTCGGGTCGTGGGTCGCCACCAGCACGGTGGTACCGCGGGCGTTGACGTCGTTGAGCATGTTCATGATGTCGAGCGAGCGCTCGGGGTCGAGGTTGCCGGTCGGTTCGTCGGCCAGCAGGATCGACGGCTCGGCCACCAAGGCCCGCGCAATGGCGATGCGCTGCTGCTCGCCGCCTGACAGGTGCATCGGCGCCGCGTGTTTCTTGTGCAGCAGGCCGACCCGCTTGAGCACCTGCTCGACCCGTGTCCGCGTGGTGCGTCGCCGCTCGCCGCGCACGTCCAGCGTGAGCGCGACATTCTCGAACACGGTCAACGACTCGATCAGCTTGAAGTCCTGGAAGACCACCCCGATCGACCGGCGCAGCTCCGGGATCTGCCGCCGCGACAGCCGCGCGATGTTGCGATTGCCGATCAGGATCTGGCCACTGCTCGGCCGCTCGGCCGCGAACAGCAGCTTGAGCAGGGTGGTCTTGCCGGCGCCCGAGGGGCCGGTCAAGAAGACGAACTCGCCCTTGTCCACGTTGAGATTGACGTCGGCCAGCGCGTAGTCGTCAGCGCCCCGATAGGTCTTGGCCACATGGAAAAGCTGGATCAAGCGGCTGCTCCGTGCGTCGCGCCGCCATGCTAGTGCACGTGGTGGCGCCGGCTCAAGCTGCGCCTTGACAAACACCATCGGTCTTGGTCGAGTTACCGCGTTCATCCGCGCCGAAAAAGTGCGCGGTAAGGAGCACATATGAAGAAGCTGATGGTGTTGTTCTCGGCCGTGGCGGCTCTGTTTGCGCTGGCGTGCGTGGCGCCGGCAGAAGAAGACAGCGGTTCGCGCAAGGATGGCGGCACCACGGATGCCCGCGCTCGCACCGATGCCAATGCTCCACATGACACTGGTTCGTCGACCACCTGCACACTGGAACAGATCTACAGTGATCAGGCTGCGTCAGTGTGCGGCGCAGATCAGTATTGCGGCGTCACCACGTCATACACAGCCGCTTGCGAAGACAATGCGAGTGCCGGCGGCACGGTCTGGGGCACCTGCGATTCGTCGAACCCATGCCCGATCGGCACCACTTGTGTTGGCATAACCCAAACCGAGGGGCAGTGCTGGCCGTGGTGCTCAGAGGCCCATCCGGTCTGTCCCCAGGACACCACCGGCAAGGATACGTTCTGTGGGTTCTTTGGTCCGGCTAGCGCACCGACGAGTTTCTTAGCAGCCTTCTGCTCACCGCAGGACACCTGCGACCCGGCGGCTGCCACCGGCTGCACCTCCGGCGAAGCGTGCTTCCTCGTCGCGGCCCTCAATGAGGTTGTCGGTACACTCTGCTATACGGCAGGCACGACCGCTCTGGGCGCTTCTTGCACCAGCCTGGTTGAGTGTGTTCCGGGAAGCATTTGCTGGGGCGAGGGGACCTCTGGCACTTGCACCAAGATGTGCCATGCCAGTAACACCGAGTGCACTTCGGGTACCTGTAATGCCATTGGGACCACCGGCTATGGCTATTGCGGAACGGCCGCGACCGATGGCGGCAGCGTCGGCTGATCGCGCGCACCCTCTGATCTGAATCGACCCCACAACCGAAGTTTGACCGCCGATGCGGCGTGAGATCTGCGCGCGGCGCGGCTTCACAGCGCGAAATCGACCTTGCCCTCCACCAGGTCGCGCCACGGCACGATCTCGATGCCGCGTCCTGCGGCGACCGGCTGAGGCGCCGTGCACACCACCCAGCCGCGCTTCAGGCCGAGATCCTTCATGCAGCTGCGCAGCCCGGCCAGCGCGTAGTGATCGACCGCCGCACCGAGCTTGATCTCGATCGGCAGGATGCGCCGACCGTCGACCAGCAGGAGATCGACCTCGGCGCCGGCGCTGGTGCGCCAGAAGAAGAGCTGCGGCCGCACCAGCCGCTCGCCCGCCAGCGCTGCGATCTCCTCGATGACCAGCCCCTCGAACGAGGCGCCGCGCCGCGGCCAGGTCTCGAGATCGAGCGGCGCCCGCAGCCCGGCCAGAAAGTGGAGCAGCCCGCTGTCGCGCAGGTAGACCTTGGGTGCCTTGGTCAGCCGCTTTTGCACGTTGGCAAAAAAGGGCGGCAGGCGCCGCGCCATGAACGTCGCCTCGAGCACATCCAGGTAGCCGTCGACCGTGCGCGACGTGACGGAGAGCGAGCGCGCCAGATCGGAGACGTTGAGCAGGTTGCCGTGGACGTGCGTGAGCATCGCCCACAGCTTGCGCAGGCGCGGCGCTGGCAGTCCAAGGCCGAGCGCCGGCAGATCGCGCTCGAGAAAGGTGGCGACGTAGCTGTCGAGCCAGGCACCGCGCAGCGCATGGCCGCGCAAACCGTGGACCGGCGGAAAGCCGCCCCAGAACCAGCGGTCGCGGTCATATCTGGTGGCCGCCAACTCGGAGTTGGTCAACGGGGTCAGCTCGAGCAGCCCGACCCGGCCGGCCAAGGTCTCGGAGACTGCGCGCACGAGTTGTGGGCTGGCCGATCCGAGCAGGACGAACCGTCCCTTACCCGAACCTTGATCGATGGCGTGGCGCAGCGCCGGGAACAGCGCGGGTAATCGCTGCGCCTCGTCGATGACGAGCTGACGCGGATGCGCCGTCAGAAAACCCTCGAGGTCGGCCTCCAGCAGCGCCAGGTCGGCCGGCCGCTCGAGATCGACGTGCAACCAGTCGGGCAGGCAGCGGCGGACCAGGGTGCTCTTGCCGCACTGCCGCGGCCCGAGCACGAGCACCGCTGGAAACGCCTTGAGCAGCCGTGCGAGATGGCGCTCCTGGCGTCTGGCCACGTATTTCATACCTTGTATTTTTTTACCTTTGGTACAAAATTACAAGATATAAAGACGAACGCTCGCGCCCCCGCGCGGCCTCACCCCAGCTTGATCTCGGGCCCCTGGCGCGGCCCGTTCTGCTCGCTGTCCCAGTAGGGTGAGATCTTGCGCAGCGATGCGATGATCGCCGGGAACGCCTGCACGATGGCGTCGACGTCGGCGTCGCTGTTGTAGCGGCTGAAGCTGAAGCGCACCGAGCCGTGGGCCGCGGTGAACGGCACCTTCATCGCGCGCAGCACGTGCGACGGTTCGAGCGAGCCCGAGGTGCAGGCCGAGCCCGACGAGGCGCAGATGCCGGCCTGGTCGAGCTGGAACAGGATGCTCTCGCCCTCGACGAAGTGGAACGAGACGTTGAGCGTGTTGGGCAGCCGCAGCGCGTCGCCACCGTTGACCTGGGTGTAGGGCACGGCGGCCACGATCTCACGCTCGAGCCGGTCGCGCAGGCCGCGCACCCGCTCCTCGTCGGCAACGTGGGTCTGCGCCAGCTCGCATGCCTTGCCCAGGGCGACGATGCCGGCCACGTTCTCGGTGCCAGCGCGGCGACCGCGCTCCTGGTGGCCGCCCAGCAGGTAGGGCGTGCAGGGCGTGCCGCGCCGCACGAACAGCGCGCCCACGCCCTTGGGCGCGTGCAGCTTGTGGCCAGAGAAGCTGAACAGGTCGACGTGGTTGAACTCGCGCTTGAGGTCGATCGGCAGCTTGCCCACAGTCTGCGTGGCGTCGGTGTGGAACAGGATCTGCGGATCGGTCTCCTTGGCGATGCGCGCCAGCTCGCTGACCGGGAAGATCACACCGGTCTCGTTGTTGGCGTGCATCAGCGAGACGATCAGCGTGTCCGGCCGCAGCGCCCGCACGTAGTCGCCGACGTCGAGCTGGCCGCTCTCGTCGACCGGCAGGATGGTGACCTCGAACCCCTCGCGCCCCATTGCCTTGCACACCTCGAGCACCGCCGGGTGCTCGACTGCCGAGGTGATGATGTGGCGGCGGTGCGGGTTGGCGCGCGCCGCGCCGCGCAGCGCGGTGTTGTTGCTCTCGGTCGCGCACGAGGTGAACCAGATCTCGTCCGGCTCGATGCCGCCCAGCATCTTGGCGATGGTCTTGCGCGCGCTGTCCACTGCCTGCGCCGTCCCGCGCGCCCGCTCGTAGGCCGAGCTCGGGTTGTAGAACTCGTCACGCAGGTAGGGCAGCATGGCATCGACCACCTCGGGTGCGACCGGGGTGGTGGCGTTGTTGTCGACGTAGATGGTTTTCATCTCAGACCTGGATCACTTTGATGTGCTCGTCCACCTGCTCCTTGAGCGCGCGCTCGACCAGCAACTTGATGGTCTTGTTGGCGCCGACGCAGGTCGAGCACGCTCCGCCCAGCCGCACGTAGACCAGCTTGTCCTTGATGTCGATGATCTCCAGATCGCCGCCGTCGCTCTTGAGCAGCGGCCGTACGTAGTCGTCGAAGGCGCGCTCGATCTTCCTTCCAAACTGGTAGGCCGACAGCGGCGTACCGTTGTCCGGCTTGGGCGCCGGCGCGATCGCCATCGGCGCCATCGGCGGCGGCGCGACCGCCGCGCCCCACACCTGCCCGAGCAGATCCTGCAAACCGCCCGGCGCATGGTGGCACGACATGCAGGCGCCGCCCGCCTTGGTGGCGTCGGTCACCTCGGCGATGCTCTTGAGCCCCAGCTCCTTGATCTTGCGCAGCAGGTAGGGCTCGGTGGCGCCGAAGCACTTGCACACCAGCCGCCCTTCCTCGGCCTCCTCGGGGTGGATGTCGAGACCCAGCGTGCGCAAGTCGACCTTGCGCTTCTGCGCCCAGTCGAAGACAGCAGCGGACAGCGCCTCGGCGCCCATCACCGAGCAATGGATCTTCTGCTCGGGCAGGCCACCGAGAAAATCGACAATGTCCTGGTTCTGGATCTTGAGCGCCTGGATCGGCGTGCAGTGGCTGTCCTCGATGATCGCGCACAGCGCCTCGCTCGAGGCGATGGCCGAGGTGCAGCCAAAGGTCAGGTAACGCGCCTCGACGATCACGTCCTGTTGCGGATCGGAGGGGTGCTTGTCGACGCGAAAGGTGAAGCGCAGCGCATCGCCGCAGGCAATCGAGCCGTGCTCGCCAACGCCATCGGGGTCCTTGATCTCGCCCAGGTGCGAGCCCGGCTTGCCCTGCACCGCGTCCATGAAAAGCTGCTTGGTCTTTTCGCTGTAGTTCCAGGCCATATGTCTCACCTTGCCGCGCAGTGCACGGGTACCGGTCGCTCTGGCGCGTCACCGCGGCGAGACCATAACCTAGTGACCGAAACAACTTCTGACAACTGCGGCGTGGGTCGAATAGCGGACGCTAGCTGGCGCGGGCGCGCTTGCGCTTTGGTTCACGACCGCGCTGCGCCAGCAGACGCACCGCCTCGTCGAGGTTGAGCTCGTCGGGCGACGAGCCCTGCGGCAACGATGCATTGCGCTTGCCGTCGGTGACGTACGGCCCGTAGCGGCCGTTGATCAGCTGCACTGCGGTGCCGCTGTCCGGGTGCAGGCCAAGCTCGCGCAGCGCCCGTGGCGCTTCGCGGCTGCGCTTCTTGGCCGGCTGCGCCAGCAATTCGAGCGCCCGCGCGAGCTCGACCTGGTAGACATCGTCGGTCGCCTCGAGCGAGCGGAACTTGGTGCCGCATTTCACGAACGGCCCGAAGCGGCTGACCGAGGCGATCACCTCCTCGCCGCCCTCGGGATTGACGCCGAGCGAGCGCGGCAACGACAGCAGCGTCAGTGCCAGCTCGAGCGTGACGCTCTCCTCGACGACGCCCTTGGGCAGCGACGCGCGCTTGGGCTTGGGCGCGTCCTCGTCGGTCGGATTGGGCCCCAGCTGCACGTACGGTCCAAAGCGGCCCTTGACCAAAAAGATGTCGAGCCCGGTCGCCGGATCTGGCCCCAGGCAGAGCGGCCCGCGCTGCTTGGCCTCGATCAGCTCGAGCGCCTGTTCCAGCGTCAGATCGGCCGGCGCGATGCGCGGCGGCAGTGGCGCGATCAGGCGCTGGCCGTCGCCGTTGCCGCTGCCGAGCTGCAGGTAGGGTCCGTAGCGGCCAATGCGCACCGCGACCTTGGCCCCACTCTCCGGCTGGGTCCCCAGCTCGATCGACGGGAAGTCGATCGACGGCTCCTCCTTGGCGATGCGCTGCTCGAGGCCGCTGTGGTCGTCGGCACCGTGGTAAAAGCGGCGCAGGTGGGCCAGCCAGTCGAGCTGGCCGGCCGCGACCTCGTCCAGCTGCTGCTCCATGCGGGCAGTGAACTTGACGTCGACGTACTCGTTGAAGTGCTTTTCCAGCAGCTGCGTCACCGCGACCGCGGTGAAGGTCGGCGTCAGCGCCTTGCCCTGCTTCTGGATGTAGCCGCGCTCCTGGATGGTGTCGATGATGGTGGCGTAAGTCGACGGCCGGCCGATGCCCTCGGCCTCCAGCTTCTTGACCAGCGTCGCCTCGGTGTAGCGAGCCGGCGGCGTGGTCTCGTGCTGCTGCGCCAGCAAACGCGCCGGGTCGAGTTGCTGGCCGACCGTCAGTGGCGGCAGGATCATTTCGCGATCGGCGATCTCGGCCGCCGGGTCGTCCGAGCCCTCGACGTAGGCGCGCAAGAAGCCCGGGAACTCGATGCGCTTGCCGCTGGCGTTGAACAGCGCCTCGCCCCGGTCGCCGGCCGTCGTCGCCAGCTCGACCGCGGTGCGCTGCAAGCGCGCGTCGGCCATCTGGCTGGCCACGGTGCGCTTCCAGATCATCTCGTACAGCCGCAGCTCGTCGCGGTCGAGAGCGGCTTCGAGCGACTGCGCGGTGCGACCGATCTCGGTCGGCCGGATCGCCTCGTGCGCCTCCTGGGCGCCGGCGCTCTGCGTCCGGTAGCGGCGCGGTCCGATCGTATAGGTCGCGCCGTACAGCTCCTCGACCACACGCGCGGCATCGGTCAGCGCGCTCTCGGCCAGCGTCACCGAGTCGGTGCGCATGTAGGTGATCAGACCGAGCCGATCGCCGCCGACGTCGACACCCTCGTACAGCCGCTGCGCCAGGCGCATGGTGTGGCGCGCGCTGAAGCCGAGCTTGCGGTTGGCCTCCTGCTGCAGCGTGGCGGTGGTGAACGGCGGCGGCGGCCCCTGCAGCTGCGGTCGCTCGTCGACGCGGCGCACCGTGAATGGCCGCGCCAGCGACGCGATCAGCTGCTCGGCGTCGGCCTCGGTGCGTAGCCACAGCGCGCTCGACGTCGTCGGCAGGATGCCGGTGGTCTCGTCGAAGTCGCTGCCGGTGGCGAGCTTGCGATCGCCGATGCGCACCATCCTGGCGGTGAAGTTGCCGCGCTCGGTCGCGAACTCGGCCTCGATGCCGCAGTAGTTGGCACGGTTGAAGACGCGCCGTTCCAGCTCGCGCAACACGCACAGCCGCACCGCCACGCTCTGCACGCGGCCAGCCGACAGCCCGCGCCGCACCTTCTTCCACAGCACCGGCGACAGCAGGTAGCCGAACAGGCGGTCCAGGATGCGGCGGCTCTCCTGCGCCCGCACCAGGTTGTCGTCGATGGCGCGCGGGTTTTCCAGCGCCTGCAAAATGGCGCCCTTGGTGATCTCGTGAAACGCGATGCGCTTGGTCGGCTGCTTTGGCTCGAGCTCCTGCACCAGGTGCCAGCAGATGCTCTCGCCCTCGCGATCTTCGTCGGTGGCGAGCAGCAACTCGTCGGCGTCCTT
>Ga0315268_10001202_pt1 | contig 29797 bp, 27 predicted proteins | sample C1_top_MG_FD_204535 | JGI IMG/M metagenome (GOLD analysis project Ga0315268, IMG submission 204535) | Sediment microbial communities from Yellowstone Lake, YNP, Wyoming, USA - C1_top | ecosystem: Environmental > Aquatic > Freshwater > Lake > Sediment | place: USA: Wyoming | collected 2017-08-01
AGGGAGGATACAAGCCAAGTGTTTTTGTGATATTTTTAAAAGACTCTTCAATTATGACCCAATAGTATTTAACAAAAAAAGAAAAGGGAGAAAAAGCTGGCTGGAAGTGGAGATCAATAGCGCAGTGATTCACGCTTATTTTTGCCTTCTGGGTCTGCCGATAGGCGAAAAGTACGGAAAGCTCAAGGTTCAGTCGGTTGTGTTCACAGAAACCTTGTTTAAAGAATTCTTACGAGGTTTAATAGACTCCGATGGGCACGTTGGAAAAAAAGCGCAGGGTCGTGATAGTTCAGAAAGATATGAATTTCTTGCATCAGGTAAGGGAGCTATCAATGAAGTTTCTAAACGTCAAATTCTCAATTCCTAAACCAAACAGCAAGAAAGTTGGAGACAAAACGTTGCGTGGTATTACATTCTAACTTCCCAGACCGAACAATTGGGTTATAATTTTAACAAAAACTTGGGTAAAATGAAGATTTTAAGGCCAGAAAACAACACAACTTTATGCCGGGGTAGCTCAGTGGTAGTAGCGCCAGACTCATAGCTTTTACACGGAGCTGTGAGTGCTGATCCACGAGATGATGTGAGAAATCTGGAGGTCGGGGTTCGACTCCCCGCCCCGGCACCATCATTTTTTTCGTGGCAAAAACTTCCACAAGAAAATCAATGTCGCGAGGGAGATAGCAGCACACATGAGGTATGGAGCGACAGGGTCAAGATTATCCGCGAGGTATCCGCCGGCAACAGGCAGTATCCCCCAACCCAACACGGATACGGCGTTGAAAATACCAAGTACGTAAGCCGAAGTTTGACCACCAATTTTTGAGACGATGCTCATAACCGACGGATAGATGGCGCCCTCTGCGGCAGCTAGGAGCGAGATGGCGGCCGCGATCAAAAAATATCCCTTCGCAAAGGCAAGGATAGTAGAGGCGATTGCAAGCGCTAGGAGTCCCGAAGCTATGATTGGTCTCGCGCTGGACCTGTCCGAAATGCCGCCCATCGGTATGAATGATATCACGCGGACTGCGGCGAACAGCATCACGAATAGTCCTATTCCTACTTCAGAAATACCCAGCTGGCGGGCATAGACTGGGAAAATCGTGAAGATGACCCCGACCACGCCGGCGTAGATGAGGCCGATGAGGCAAGCTGACCAGAGTTCCTTCGAAATGACGCGTTTGAACGTTACTTGGGGTTTTGGGAACGAAGCGGTCGTGACCACGAGTGCGGCGACGAGTGCGGCGAGAGATCCCAGCAAGAAGAGTAGGCCCGCTCCAATAACCTTGTATAGACAACCTCCGATGAAGGGACCGATCGCGAACCCGATCCCCCAAGATGTTCCATAGATGCCCATCGCCCGCCCACGGTTTGAAGGCTTTGAAAGGTCGGCAACGGCGGTTTGTGCGTTGACCCACAGCGGTGCCTCGGCCGCGCCCTGGAGCAATCGGACGGCGAGCAGCCACCACACTGCGCTGATCAATGGATAAAGTGCCAAAGACAGGGCGACGAGGAAGAATCCTGCCACGAGCGGAATTTTTCTGCCGTGCCGGTCAGCGAAGCGTCCAGTCAGGGGGGAGAAAAGGACGTTGAATGCAAAATACATTGCGCCAAGCAGCCCGATCGATGTATAGCTCGCGCCCAAGTCCATTGCGTACAAGGGCAGGGCTAGGCCAGTGAGCCCCATCGCGAGCGAGACCATGAATGTGCTTGCTAGCAGTCGGCGCATGTTTGATGGTCGATGCCCTATACTAAAAATTTTACATTATTTAGTTTTTAGGTGGCACATGGTACGACCTCATAAATTCGAAAAACTTTTGAGCTAGCTCCAAGTGCAAAGCTAATTAATCTGGATAGGTGTTTGAAAAATGGCAATCAATAAAGAATGGCATTCAAAAAATAGAATGCCGAAAAACGCCAATTTTGAACAGAGAGTGAAATGGCACCTTGATCACAAAAAAATTGTGCATGCGCATCTATCCCAAGAAAGCTGTCGGAAGAAATGAAAAAGAAGAACATTAAAATAATTTCTACACATTTTTCGTTCCCGATCCTGAATGTTTTATTAGGTTCTAATTCCAAGTCCACTTGGTGTGGAGATGTTGAAGACGCCCTTGGTCGTGGTGAACTTCAAGACGTATGCGGAGGCGACTGGTGAGCGCGCGGTCAGGCTCGCGAAAGTGATTGCAGGTGTGGCAAAGAAAAAAAAGGTGAACGTCGCGGTAGCGCTTCAAGCTTTTGACATTTACAGGGTTGCGGAGGCTGTAGATATCCCAGTGCTCGCTCAGCATGTCGACCCGCTCAAATCTGGGAGATTCACTGGGTGGGTTCTGCCGGAGGCGGCGAAGGAGGCCGGCGCTGTCGGCTCGCTCGTGAACCACTCGGAGCGAGCGCTCACGATGCCGGAGATAGAGCTGGTGGTGCGGCGCCTTCGAGAACTCAGGATGACAAGCGTGGTTTGCGGGCGAGATGTTGAGCGGAGTATGGAGGTGGCGAGGCTTGTGCCCGATATAGTTGCTGTGGAGCCACCTGAACTAATAGGTACTGGGCGCGCCGTCTCGAAGGTCAAACCGGAGGTGATAAGCGATACTGTGAGAAAAGTCCGCCGCGTCAACCCAAAAATTAAAGTACTCTGTGGGGCGGGCATAGCCAGTGGCGAAGACGTGCGCCTCGCTTTGAAGTTGAGTGCCGAGGGGGTGCTGCTCGCCCGCGCAGTCGCTTGCGCCAAGGACCCACGCGCGGCGATCGAAGACATCGTCGATGGCGTTGTCAGGTTCAAAAAAGAGAAACATGGGACCGGTTTTTAAAAGCACCGATGTCATATTGTTGTGAAGGTGCCCCGGTAGCTCAGCCTGGTAGAGCGACTGAAGGTGACTGTCGAAACTTGTAACCAGGTGCAAGACATCAGTAGGTCGTGGGTTCGATTCCCACCCGGGGCTCCAGCATCGCAGGTGAGGTTGCGAAGACCACCATGATTTTAACTTTGTGTGTGTCCTTTACTTTGGGGTCGTGGGGTAGCCTGGTCTATCCTGCCAGCTTTGGGAGCTGGTGACCCGAGTTCAAATCTCGGCGACCCCACCACTAAAAGTTTTAACATTACCTCTAAAAGCAAACGATAGCAAAACCAAGACATATTTATCTACAACAAAATTCAAAATGTTAGATTGGTGCAGAAGATTGTATACTCACGATATAGTCATTACAGCCGACGAGTCGAACATGTTGAACCATCAACTGTCATTTTTGGCAGGTTTCCTTTCATGCGTGCCACGCGACAAGGTGCCAGCACCGTTCAGACGTTATGTGGAGCGCAAGCTGTTTGCACAGCCGCACAGCGAAGATGGTATCGCCAAATTAGCCATCTTACCGCTACGAAGGCTGGAAAGTGCTTTGCGCGAAAAGGGCTTTGACGCAGTAATATGTGTGCCGAATGAAGTTGAGAAATTCAAAGCAAAGGTATGGGCCGTTTCTGCGATGGATCCGTTTGGGATTGGGCCCGCGAGCTCGACCATGGCAGGGCTATCGAGGGGCAGGGAGCCGTACAACAAGTGGTACTTTGAGAGGCTGATGAGGAGAATCAGGGCTAACAACCCCGACGCAAAGATACTTGTGGGGGGCTCCGGCGCTTGGGAATTCGATGTATTTCCTATGGAGCCCAAGAGGCTCAGCATAGATTGCGTCGTGCAGGGCGAAGTCGAGAATATCATTGAAGATTTGTTTCGCCGTGCGTTAGATGGGGGCCTGCCAGAAAAAGTTGTTGGTGGGCCCGCTGAAAGAATCCCGACGATGAGGGGGCCGTGCTATTGGGGGATGACCGAGATCGGCAGAGGTTGTGATAGGATGTGCCAGTTCTGCGACCCTTCCATGAAAGAGTTCAGGTGGTTCAGCTACGAGCAAATAGCTGCCGAGGCGCAAATTAATGCAAAAAGTCCGCTGACTGATCAGATTTGTCTGCTGTCGGAAGACGTGTTGAGATACGGGACAAAAGTTGGAGAGTGGGTGCCGAATGAAAAGGTTGTGAAATTAATAAAAATGGTCAACCAGATAGCAAAACAGAATCGCAAATCCATCGCATTTACCCACGCAACCATCGCAGCGGCCGCTTCTGCACCCGACATCGTCAAGCAGATCGCAGAAGAACTCGAGCTTGGAGGAAACAATTATTCAGGATTTCAAGTTGGGTTGGAAACGGGCTCACCGAGGCTCGTGGAAAAATACATGAGAAATAAGGCTAGACCTTGGCCACCGGAGCAATGGCCAGATGTCGCCGAGCGCGGCTTCGCCACGATGACGGAAAATAACTTTATACCGATCGCCACTCTGGTGATGGGATGCGCCGATGAAACCGACGAGGATGTCATAAAAACGATCGAGCTTGTCGAGCGGCTTAAGGACTATCCATCGATGGTAGTTCCGCTGTTTTTTGTCCCGCTGGGCGTATTACGGGAGAAGAGGGCCTTCGAAAGAAAGCAGCTCACAGCCGCACGAAAGGATTTGTTCGTCGTTTGTGCGCAGCATACCGCACGATGGAGCAAAAGATTTGCGGAGTGGGCCGGAGGAGTGTCGGAGGTCGATAAATTTATTCTGTATGCTGGATGCACGTACATTTTTGAAGCTCTGAAGGCGCTAAAGCGTGAAAACGAGAAAATCGGTAAAATGGAATTTTTGGGGATATTGTTGAAGGAGAGCGCGAGCTACTTTTTCAACCAAAAGATTATCCCCAAATTAAAAGGCAACAAGCGATCAAAGCAGCAAATTTCTAAAAATATCCCCGATTTCACTTGACGTTTGTCGGTTGCGCGTGCCTTCTCTTGCGGAGTGCATAAAACATGATGACGCATGGCAAAACGAAGAGTGCCGCTAGCAAGGCATAGGTGATCACAATCGCGGTTAGGCCTCCGAACCTGCCTAGCGCCGGCATCCTCGAGAGCGCCAGCACGACGAAAACTCCAACCGTCGTGGCCATCGCCGCTAAGATAGCCGTGCCAGTGTTCATCACAGTAGTCCTTATTGCTTCTTGTGGCGGCCGGCCGCGGGTCTTCCACTCCTCCCTGAATCGGTAGACCATCTGAATGCTGTAGTCTATCCCAGAGCCTATGATGAGCGCGGATATCCCCATGGTGAGGACATCGAGCGACCAACCTAGGAGCCGCAAAGTTCCGAGTTCAAGGGCCAATACCAAAGCCACAGGCAAAATACACATGGCGCCCATTACTGGGGACTTGAAAATTATGATCAGGACGATAAGACAGAGAACGAGCGCTATCAAGGTCGTTTTTATCATCCCAGACAAGATGCTGCCCAAAATATCGGCGATGATGGCTGGCTCACCACCCACCGCCGGATCCCCGTTTGTGGTGAGATTGAGGAACATCCCGGTGAACGTTGGCACGTGAGCCCTGACTATTTCAGTCGCTTGCTCCATCTCTTTGTCGGTCGTTGCGTTCACATAGAAAAGTATGGCGGACATGCTGTTGTCCTCAGTCAAAAACATGTTCATCTGGGTGGGGGATGTGGCCCTCAAATTATCAACTATCGCGGCGATCTTTGACTCGGTCAGCGAGGGCAAGTTTTCCCCCATAGCCAGCGCTTGTGAATAAACCATCTTGGCCAAACTCAATGAGCTAGTGATGAGCTGCTGCGGATTTCTTGGGTCAGAAAGAACCGAGTTTTCGAATTGATACATGCTCCACAAAGCACCCGGAGTCAGGAGGTTTCCTTTCGCCAGCACGAAGAGCTGCGATTGGCCACCAAACAGCTCCTCTATCTCATTTTGAGTTGTTATAGACTCCACATCGGACGGCAGGAAAGTTTCAAACGACATCGTAGTGCTGACTCCAAGAGCCGCGATTGAACACATCACCACCACCCCCGCAACCACTAGGACCACGAGTGTTTTGTGGCGTTCGGCCCCAGTTGCGGCACTAGACAACACCCGGCCGACTTTTCTCCCTCTTTTGGCCACTATTGCTTTTACCGCGCCGATTTTTTTCCTGTCCCTCAAGAAGATGATCGACGGCAGTAGAGTGGTCGCCAGAATAAAATTGAAGAGAATTCCCAACGCGGCGAGGATACCAAGGGTCTGCACCGGAGGCAGATCTGAGATAGAGAAGGAGACAAAACCGATTACCGTCGTGACCACACACATGAGAATCGCTACCCCAATCGTGCCGACCGAAACTCTGATAGCTTTCTCCGCGCGCAAGCCTTTGCCGCGCCCTTCGTAGTAGCGGTTGAGTATGTAGATGGAGTAGTCCACGCCCATGCCGAGGAGGAGAGGAATCAGCGCAACGTGGATCATGGTGAAATCTAACCCGAGGTGCCCCATCGTGCCGATCGCCCACATGCTCCCCAGGCCGATCACCATGAAGCAAAGCAAGACATCAGAAAATCGCTTGAAAGTCAGGAACAGGATAACCACCACCAAAATCATGGCAGCGGGGATCAGAACACGGTTGTCCCTGTTCATCATCGCCATGATGTCGCTGTAACTGGAATACGTGCCCCCGACGCTTGCAGTCAAGTTGGCATGGGTTTTCTCAAAATTTTCAACAAATTCCCTGAGGACAGTTGTTTTGTCCATGAGTTCTGATCTCGTGAGCCGGGTATTGATATAAATATAGACTACGGCGGCTTTCCTATCCGCGGTTAAAAGTCTGCTTATCGTCCCAGAAGTCTGGGAGTTCGATGAAAAATTTTCAAGCAGGGTTTCAACGCTTGCCTCAAGTAGATCGTCTGGCAGCAGCGCATAGTTCGGGATGTATTGTCCAACGTAGTCTACATATGAATAGTACATCTTGGCGTAGTTCTCAAGTCGCGGATCAGACCGCAGGGCGTTTTCAAGCGTGAGCATGTCTCGAATGATCTCAGCTTTCGTGACGTTATCAGCTTTCAGCAAAATCATCTCATATGAGGTGCCACCGAATTTATTTTCCAGCTCGAGCGTTGTTTTGACGGAGGGATAACCCTCGGGGAGGAATTTCTTAAAATCGGTCGTCATCGACACTTTCGTGACGCCGTACGCCATGAAACACGTGAGGAGAATTGTGGCGACGATAATCGTGCGGGGTCTCCGTTCACACGCCCGCGCCACCCCATCCATCATCTTCGCACCCTCAAACACTTCGCACGTGCGCTTCCAGCCCGCGCAACCGGCGGCGCATCTCCCCTTTTGTTGACCTGATTAGCTCGTGGGTCTGGAGTGCGAGATAGCGATAGGCGAGCTTTCCTCTTTTAGTAACCACTTTTTTTCTCCTGATGAGGCGGAGCTGCAGGAGGAGCTTCAGGTGAGCCCTTATTGCTCGTTCAGACCTCTTGCTGCGCGCGACTATTTCAGAAACTAGAAGTCCTCTTTTACTCCTTGGTAAAATACCGAGGATTTTTCTGCCGGTAGCGCAGATATTAAGAAAGCTGGCCACCTCTGTGACAAGATTGTCTGTCCTCATTTTCTCACGTTTTCCCCTCGTGAAAAGAGTTTAAATATCTTTGCCACCAAATATGCAACAAAATTTGCACCCCAGAGGAGGCTAGTATGTCTGGATATAAAGTTGTGCTCACAGCGGACAGGACGCTGATGAGCGAGTACGGTGGCCACATATTCCTGGGGTTCAGCGCCTGCATACCCAAGGGGTTAATCCCCGATTGGCTTTACTTCTCGCTCTTCTGCCCGTCCGTGGAAACGAACGGTGACGGCTCGGTTGCATGTGCGCCAAACGGCACGAGGAAAATCGAGGCGGCGTTGCTTGGGCATGGCTTCGGGCGGGAAGATGTGATCGTCGCTCATCCAGACTGCCTCGATAAAGTCATTGGTCCCGACACGAAGGTTGTAGGGATCACCGAAAATGATCCGCTGGGGATCGGGCCAGCCACATCGATCTTCACGGGACTGTTCGGTGGCGAGGCTTACATGGCGATAAAGTTGAGGGAGCTGTTGAACCATCCCTCGATCAAAAGGTATAGGCCAAAAATCGTCGTGGGTGGGGCAGGGGCGTGGCAGCTCCTGGACAGCCAGGCGCGGAGGAGGCTTGGGATAGACTGCGTGGTCGTGGGGGAAGGCGAAAGAACCACCCCCAGCCTTTTCATGGACGTTGTTAACGGCGGGAAGCTACCAGAAGTGGTGCATGGGGAGCCAGTCCCGGAGCAGGAGATACCGGTGATAGCGGGTCCCACGGTGGATGGGATTGTTGAGATAGCAAGGGGTTGTGGCAGGGGCTGCGATTTCTGTGAGCCCACGCTTCTGTGGTTCCGTGGCCTTCCGATCGATCACATCCTGCGTGAGGTGGAGGTCAACCTGCGCGCCGGCAGACAGCCGACGTTACATGCGGAAGATGTGCTGAGGTACAAAGCCAAGGGGCTAGAGATAAACAAGGAAGCTGTGGCGGAACTCTTCAAAGCGGTAAAAAACCATCCTGGTGTCAAGGGAATGGGGATCAGTCATTTTGCGCTTTCTTCTGTGATGAGTGCCCCAGATCTGGTCGAGGAGATATCCGATGTGCTCGACGCCAGCGATACCGAAGAGATCGGCGGCCAGACGGGCATCGAGACAGGGAGCCCGAGGCTGATCGAAAAGCACATGATGGGAAAATGCAAGCCTTTCAAGCCAGAGGACTGGCAGGATGTCGTCGTGAGCGCATTCGAAGTTCTATCCGAGAATCATTGGGTTCCATGCTCTACCCTGATCTTGGGTCTTCCGGAGGAGGAGGAGAAAGACGTCGAGCTGACGATAGAGCTCGTGGAGAAGCTGAAGGGATTTAAGAGTTTGATCATCCCGCTCTTTTTCGTTGCGATGGGGGCGCTTGGCGACAAGGCCAGCTCTTTCAAGATGGAGCGGATGACACCCATGCACTCTGAGCTTATAATGAAATGCTGGGAACACAACTTCGATTGGGTCCCGACGTTGCTCGAGGAAAACGTTTGCCCAAGCGTGAGGGGCAGGGGCGCCAGATTTGAGCTGAAGCTCGTCGCATCCTACGGCATCAGGCTCATAAAGAGGATATTCCGCATGTGCCGAGAGGATTATGGCGGCGACTTGCGGGAATTGATCAAAGATGCGAGGAGCGGAGAGATAAAAATAACCCCTCTGCCGGTTCGTCTGGCGTCACCCATTTTGAAAGTTGCTGAAAAGGTTGGCGAATATTCGATGCGAAGAAGGGCTGAGGCATTGGCTAATTAGTAGGTTCCCAACCTTTATTTAGTGAGACAAATGGGCGATCTAAAGGTTGCACTTATAGGTTGTGGCGCGATAGGCACGACGCTGGCGAAGGCGATAGACGCGGGCAAGACCGGCAGGGTTGGACTAAGCTGGGTCTTTGACTTGAAACCAGGGAGCTGCGAGGCATTGGTAAAAAAACTGCGCTCGAAACCAAAAATCGCCAAGCTAGCGAGGGACATCTTCACCGACAAAACGGTCGATTTGGTGATTGAGGCGGCGTCGCAGGGGGCGGTTGCCAAGTACGCGCTGGACGTTTTGAAGTCAAAAAAGGACCTGATGGTTATGAGCGTGGGTGCGCTCGGTGAGGAGAGGCTGCTTCGTGCCATCATAAGAACCGCCAAGCGGACCGGCCGCAGGGTTCACGTGCCGTCGGGCGCGATTTTGGGCATCGATGGCATCAAAGCCGCGGGAGAGGGCATCGATGAGGTAATTTTGACGACGCGGAAGCCGCCCGTTGCGCTTGCGTACAGCGAGTACGTACGAAAAAAGGGCATCGATCTGACTAGGCTGAGAAAACCGCTCGTGCTCTTCAAGGGCACGGCAAGGGAGGCGGTGAAGGCTTTTCCGGAGAGCGTCAATGTCGCAGCGACCCTCAGCTTAGCCGGCGTCGGGTTCAGCAAAACGAAGGTACGGGTCGTCGCGGACCCGTCGCTCGACCGCAACGTGCACGAGATCCATGTTAAGGGTAAGGCTGGTGAATTTGTGACCGAGGCGAGAAACGTGCCTTCGCCGGACAATCCGCGCACGAGCTACCTCGCAGCGCTCTCGGCAATTCGTACGCTCCGCAACCTTACGGAAAATGTCAAAATTGGAACATAACCATATTTTTATCCCCCAATCGTTATGTTTATAAGAGCATAACGATTAGGAAATTTGGTGTGAGTTTGAACTACAAAATAATAGCAGTGGCCGCAGTCATCGGTTGTGTTCTCGTAGGCGCGTTAGTTTACGTTGAATACCCATATCGTTCGAATCCGAAATTACAAATTTCCACCACTACAAGTTTATATGACACCGGTTTGTTGGACGCGATTGCAAGTCACTATCAGCAAAATTACGGCGTATCCTTATTTTTCATCTCTGCTGGCACTGGGCAAGCGATTGAGCACGCTAAACGCGGTGATGCTGATCTTGTGCTTGTGCATGCGCCAAGCACAGAAAATACCTTCATGCAGGTGGACAACCTTGGCGTAGTGAGAAAGATTATAGCATACAATTTCTTTATCATAGTTGGCCCTGCAGGAGACCCAGCAGGAATAGAAAATAAATCTCCAACCGCAGCTCTGTCGGCGATAGCAACTGCAGGACGCGCTGGGCATGCGAAGTGGATATCGAGAGGGGACAATTCAGGCACGCATACAAAAGAAAAAAGTCTCTGGACCAAAGCCGGATTTTCGGCTGACAATTTGAGGGAAGAATCTTGGTATGTAGAAGCGGTGCAGGGCATGGGGGCCACGTTGAACATGGCGAACCAGATGCAAGCCTACACTCTTTCCGATATTGGCACGTATCTCAAGTTCTACAAAGAAGGTTCGATAGATCTAAAAATATTTATTGAAAACTCGAAAGATTTGTTGAATGTTTATAGTGTGATGGCGATAAACCCGACATTGCATCCGGAGTTGGACTTTGACAGGGCAGTTGATTTTATAAAATTCCTAATTTCAGACGAGGGGCAGAATTTTATCGGCGATTTTGGAGTCAGTGATTACGGACAGCCACTTTTCTATCCAACTGTGAGGTTGCTCTTAGAAAACACAGACCCAATTATTGCGGGCTGGATCAGAGACTATGCGTTTTTATCGTACGGCAACAAGAAGTGGGAATGCCCGCCACCGTATCGCGCGGGTCAGGACAACCTTTACTTGTGATTAGATGTCGGGACTACTAGACATCACATTAAGATCGCTCTTGATATCGGGGTCTGCGATTTTATTGGCAACGCTTTGGAGTCTCCCAATAGCTTTGGGTTTGAGCATGCGTGAATTCAGAGGAAAGCGAGTGATCAAGAGCATATTCACAGCTCTTATCGGTATGCCAACCGTCGCACTCGGTTTGATTTTATATCTACTTTATTCAAGTTCAGGCCCACTGGGCCCACTACATCTACTGTATTCGCCATCGGGGATTATCATTGGTCAGGCAATTTTGATAACTCCGATCATCGTGAGCTTCACGGTCAGTGCGCTTGAGAGTGTTGATCCAGAGGTTAAGGATTTGGCACGGACACTTGGTGCATCTGAAGGACAAGCCTCGCTAGCAGTTCTGAGCGAAGCAAAGAAAGGTGCAACACTTTCTGTTGTAGCAGCTTTCAACCGAGCGATAGCTGAACTAGGAGTAGCGATGATGATTGGTGGAAATATCTACGGATATACACAGGTGCTAACTACCTCGATTGCGAAAGGAGTGGCGATGGGGGAAATAATGCTTTGCATAGAGCTGATGGTAGTGTTGCTTGTGATAGTCTTCTCCTTAACGCTACTGACAAACTTGCTCAGGAGGGATTAGATACGATAGTGGAGGAATTCAAGAAAGTTTACAGAGCGTATGATGATCGAGTGGTAATCAAACAACTCAACTTGAAGGTTAGAGAACAGCAGGTGTTAGCGGTTATTGGACCAAACGGTTCAGGAAAAACTACATTGCTCAGGATGATGGCATTTATCGATAAGCCAACCAGTGGCGAGATTTATTACAAAGGCGAGAAGGTGGATGATTCAAATGCAAAGGCAATTCGTGGAAAGGTCACGATGGTTTTCCAGAAGGCAGTGAATTTCAACAAAACAGTCTACAAAAACGTAGCATATGGCTTGCAACTCAAAAAAATGTCTGAAAACGAGATCAAGCGAAGAGTTATGCGAGCATTAGATTTGGTGGGCATGAAAAAATTTGCAGGTCGGCGGTCGAAAAAGCTCTCCGGTGGCGAACAGCAGCGCGTGGCCATCGCCAGGGCGCTTGTGCTTGAACCAGAGCTTTTGCTACTTGATGAGCCAACGGCGAATCTAGATCCAAAAAACACATTGGAGATAGAGCGGATAATCAATGGGATAAAGAAAAGGACTACCGTGGTCGTCGCTACGAACAATCCATTTCAGGCAAGCAGATTGTCGGATCGCGTCGTGTGTTTGTTGAATGGCCGCTTGATCGGTGAAGGCACGTCCAAAGAAATAATCGATCGACCTAGGGACGCGAGAATTAAAAAGTTTGTGAGAGGAGAACTAGTCTGATGAGCGATATGAACGAGTTACGCCCCCGAGTAAAACTTTGGATTCAAAGCGGCATGGAGCCGATAGCTGGAGAAGGTAAAGTAGAACTTTTGCTCGCTATTGAAAAAGAGAAGTCGCTGAACCGCGCGGCTCGCAAGCTTGGCATGTCTTATCGCCACGCTTGGGGCGTCATCAGGGAGTTCGAGCGAAAACTCGGGTTCAAGGTTGTGGCGGCAGCGAGGGGCGGTGCACGCGGGGGAGGAACTCACCTGACAAAACAGGGGCAAGCACTCGTAAAAGGGTACAAACAGATGAGTGAGGCGCTTGAAGAGATCGTGAAAGAAAAAACTTTTTGGGAGGATATATCCACGAAACTGTCTGCGAGAAATCGGCTGAGTGGCGTGGTCGAGAGCGTTCAGCTCGGAGAAGTTGGGGCAAATGTGAAAATTGCTGTTAAGCCAGCGATGATAACAGCTTTCATAACCAGAGAAGCTGCCGAGGCCTTGGAGCTGAAGAAGGGCGACCGCGTCGAGGCCGTGATTAAAGCTACGGAAGTAATGGTGGCAAAGCCTTAATTCTATCCTCGCTGAAAACGTTGGCTGAGGGATTTGAATGCAAGTAGCGGAGCTGAACCGCAAAATCGTGGAGTTGAAGAAAGAGCAGAACGCCGCATTACTCGTGCATAATTACCAACGAACGGAAATCCAGCTCCTTGCGGATTACATAGGTGACTCCCTCGACTTAGCGAGGCACTCGGCCAAGGTGGGTGCCGACTTAATCTTGCTATGCGGCGTGAACTTCATGGCTGAAACAGCAGCCATACTCAACCCGGAAAAGACGGTACTCATCCCGGACCCAGAGGCCAAGTGTCCGATGGCGGCGCAGCTCTCCGTCGAAGTGCTTCGCGAGGCGAAGAGAAAGCACCCAGATGCAGCGGTCGTGCTTTACGTAAACACGCTCGCCGAGGCAAAAGCTGAGGCCGACGTATGTTGCACCTCTGCGAATGCACCGCAGATCGTGAATGCTTTAGACGAGAAAGAGATACTTTTCGGCCCAGACAAGAACCTCGCTTGGTATGTGCAGCGCCGCACAGATAAAACGATCATCCCGCTTCCCGAAGACGGATATTGCTATGTGCACCGCATGTTCAGCGCCGCGGATGTAGCCCTTTTGAAGGAAAAATACCCCAAGGCAGAGGTTTTAGTTCACCCAGAGTGCGATCCAGAGGTCCAAAACTTGGCCGACCACATCTGCAGCACCAGTCAAATGTCGGTTCGTGCGAAAGCGTCGTCAGCGAGGCAATTCATCATAGCGACCGAGATCGGCATGGTCGAGAAACTCAGACGAGACTTTCCAAACAGGGAGTTCATACCTGCTCTCGAGATGGCGATATGTCAACAGATGAAGAAGCACACACTAGAAAAAGTTTACTCGTCGTTGCGCGATAGAAAATATGTGGCGACCGTGCCGCCAGAGATAGCTAGAAAGGCTCGCGTGGCGATCGATCGAATGTTGGAGATTTCAGGGAGGGCTGCGCGTGACTAACGTGCTCGTGAGAAGAAAAATCCGCGAGATGCTAGTGGAGGATTTGGGCTCGGGTGATGTGACATCAGAGGCCTTGATATCTAAAAAGTTCAAGGCTCAAGCCGAAGTTGTCGCGAAACAGTCGGGAATACTTGCAGGAGTTGAAGAAGCAGCTTTTGCTTTTAAAGAAATGGGAGTTAAGGTGAAGGTTCTAAAGTTAGATGGTGAGCGGGTCAAAAGCGGGGGTGTGATAATGCGTTTGGTTGGCCCGGCTCGAGGAATTTTGGCGGCAGAGCGAGTGGCGTTGAACTTGTTGATGCGTATGAGTGGTATAGCCACAGCGACGAAGGAGCTCATCGGTCGTGCGAGGCGAAAAAATCCAAAAGTGATAATTGCTGCAACTAGAAAGACAGCTCCACTCCTGACTTACTTTGACAAGCGCGCGGTTATTGTTGCCGGTGGCAAACCACATCGCTACAGACTCAGCGACCATATCTTGATTAAAAACAACCACATTCGGCTAGTTGGCGACGTTGTCGATGCAGTTCGTCGCTCGCGCAAAATCAAACGAATAAAAGTTGAGGTGGAGGTTAGAAAACCGGAGGATGCACTTAAAGCAGCAAGTGCTGGTGCGGATGTGATAATGTTTGATAACATGTCTCCTACTGAGATAAGGCGTGCAATAATAATGCTGGAAAGTGAAGGCCTAAGGGACAAAGTGGTGCTCGAGGCTTCGGGGAGGATCAAACCATTTAATGTAGAAAATTTTGCAGCGACAGGGGTGGATGTGATATCCTCTAGCTATATGACGCTTCGAGCTCCAGCCTTGGACATGAGTTTGGAGGTAACAAAGTAAAGAGTTTTAAACACGTGTTTCAGAAAGAAGATGGTGGGAAGAGGTGAAACAATGACTACGGATCTGACACCCGCTGGCAAGAAGGTCTACGATGCGATGAAGAAGCTCGGTGCGACGAGCCCTGAATCGCTCAAGACGGCCGATGACATCATGCGCGCGAGCGGCCTGCCAAAGGGCATGTCGAACAACGCGTTGCAGGAGCTCGTGGCGAAGGGCTATGCGAGGCGCGTGGCACGGGAGAAGGCAGCGGGCTACTACGTGATGAAGTGACTAGCAGCGGACAACCCGCATTTTCTATCATTTCTAGGCTCCGACTTGGGTCACATGTGGTTAGAATTCGACTGATTTGATAGCACAGTGATGATTACTTTCGGTGACCTCTCTCTCGAAAAGACCCTTAAAAAGCAGTCATCATGGATTAATTGGGGATCGATTGAGGAGAACGGGAGTAGCTGAGCTACCATTGCATCCTGGGAAATGCCCACCATGGTTATTCGTTATGATGAAGCATTTGGGCGGGGGTATAACTGAAGTCATCGTGCACGAGTATGGGAGACGAGAATTCATCAGGAGGATGAGTGATCCTTTCTTCTTTCAAGCCCTTGGGTGTGTGCTGGGGTTCGATTGGCATTCATCGGGTCTGACTACTACCGTGTGCGGCGCCCTGAAGGAGGCTCTGAAACCGGGGGAGCTTGGCATCGCGGTATGCGGTGGCAAGGGTAGGGTATCAAAAAAGGCGCCTCACGAAATTGAGGAGATCGCAGATAAATTTTCCTTAAGTGAGAAAAAAATCGATGAGTTAAAATACGCGAGCAAAATGTCTGCCAAGGTCGACAACGCTTGCGTTCAGGATGGTTACCAGCTCTACCACCACTGCTTCGTGCTCAGCGAGGATGGGGACTGGGCCGTGGTACAGCAGGGGATGCACGAGCAGCTGGCCCGTCGCTATCATTGGCTCTCGAGCGGCGTTCGCAGCTTCGTCGAGGAGCCTCATTCTGGCATCGCCGGAGATCGCAGAGAAGATGTTGTGCTGGACATGACCGCGCGCGATAGCGAGGAAGCGAGAAAAACGAGTGTTGATCTAATTCGTGACAAGCCTGAGCGTTTGATGAGTTACGTTCGAGATGTTGATCAACGTGTGCTGGACGAGTACCTCGAGCGCTCGCCAGAAGTGCTAAAACTCGTGATGCCGACACAACATACAATTGAGTTGACCAAGCGAACTATGGTGTCGCTTCGCAGGGCTTACGAACTCCAGCCCGAGAACTACGAGGAGCTTGTGGCGATTCGGGGTGTGGGGCCCAAGGCCGTCCGAGCGCTGGCATTGGTCTCCGATCTTATTTATGGCAAGTCCCCATCATGGAAAGATCCCGCACGATTTTCATTCGCGCATGGGGGGAAGGACGGCATCCCGTTCCCGGTCGATAGGAGAACTTATCAGAAAACAACTGAAATTTTAGAAGATGCGCTGAACGAGGCAAGGCTAGAACATCACGAGCGACTCAAAGCAGTCCGTCGGCTGCACGAGTTCCTCTGAAGATTTAAGAGTTTGAAGACTCAAATTTTATTTGGTCCCGCGGTAACTCAGCCTGGTTAGAGTGGTCGGCTGTTCGCCGCAAGGCGGGCTAAAGACCCAAGCCGCGCTGAAACCGACAGGATTTATAATCCCGGGAAATGTCGCCGGTTCAAATCCGGCCCGCGGGACCATTTTTTTGAATACTTTCGGTGACCTCTCTCCCCCCGAAAATCGCTTTAAAAATGTTTAATAACGATATACTATGGTCTGATTGGAGAAACTAACACTTACAAAAGCGAGGATTCTTGCAAAAGTGATGGGCGACGGCAATCTCACAAGACGTTATGTTCGATACAATAACACACGGCCAGAATTACTTGATGAATTTAAACATGATATGAAAACAGTTTACGGTAAGCTTCACTTCATTAGAGGCGCTGTCAATTCTGGTACATCATTTGCACAAGTCCAGAGAAAAGAAGTAATCCAGGACTTGCTCAAATATCATCCAAATTTCAAAAGTGGAGACCTATGGCTACCTGCCCAAGTTAAATGTGGTGATATCGAAATCAAAAGACATTTCATAAGGAGCTTCTATGACGATGAAGGTAGTCCCACCCTTAGACTAACAAGAAAAACTAATGAGTGGAAAAGAAGTATTCATCTAGATTCAAAATCGCTCAGAATTTTGTTGGACATCCAGAAGATACTTTTAGATAATTTTGATATTCAGTCGGGAATAAGTAAACAAGAGAAGCAAAACGATAAAAAGCGGTATTTTTGGTACAGACTAGAGATAACCAAGAAGGAGAACATTGAGCGCTTCCATGAAATTTTTCATCTTGTTTCTAAACCAAAGGCGAGGCGGCTAGAGTTGTTGTTGCTATCTTATCATGCTCCTCGTGGTAGCGAGTTATGGCAGAGGATTTTCAGCGAATTGGTACGATTAAAACTGAAAAGTTAACTTTTATAGCTTGAAAATCCAACTTACTTTGGTTGGCGGCCATGGCGGCGGGGAGACACCCGGTCCCGTCCGATCCCGGAACGACTAAAAAGTCGCGGGAAAGTTAAGCCCGCCAGCGATTTGGGCTGTACTGCCGTGCGAGAGCCGGCGGGAACCCCAAGACGCTGCCAACCACTTTGATAACGTTTAATTGTAGAGGGCAACAAAATCCTATCGGGCCCCGGTGGTGTAGCCCGGTCTAACATGTGGCCCTGTCGTGGTGTTAGCCACAGATAGGCCACGCCTCGGGTTCAAATCCCGACCGGGGCGCCAGTTTTACACGGGCACGACTTTTTGACCTAGCAAAGATAGTTAGTAGCCTATTCTTTGTCTAGCTCTGTATGGGTTCTTTTATCTAAATGGCAGAACTCCGGCGGAGGCTACGGGAATAAATTTGAATTTAAACGATGGGTGGGGGCGACTTGGTAGAGCTAGCGACTAGACACGAAACTATAAGCAACTGCTAACTATCTACCTAGATGCTATTTCTGCTCGAATTCTAGGTAATTCATAATCCAAAATCTTTACAATTTCATCTAAAGCCTTGGTAATATTTTTCAAATGATAGTTAATCTCAAGTTCTGATGCCATTTGTTTCGCTCCTTGATGGTTGGTACTTGATTACATGAATGTTTCAAGCCCATTAAGTTAACATCTATCCTTTTTAGAAAACCTTAAATGCACCTTCGTCAATTTAAAATGGCAAAAGATATAAATATGCTAAAATTTTCAGCCGCGTTTTCCACCGGTGGGGGGCCCGTAGCGCAGCCTGGTCAGCGCACCGGCCTTTTAAGCCGGGAGTCGCGGGTTCGAATCCCGCCGGGCCCGTTGGGCGGCGGGCGCGGCTGAAGCTTGGGGGGAAGCGGTGGTCGAGTTCGACGTTAGGAAGCATGTGCTCGTGCCGAAGCACGAGATATTGTCGGCTGAGCAGGCGAAAGCTGTCTTAGACCAATTCAAAGTTACGCCGCATCAATTGCCTTTGATAAAAAAATCTGACCCAGTTGCGAAGGCGATAGGGGCGAAGCCAGGGGATATTTTGAAGATAACTCGCGATAGTCAGACAGCGGGCAGGGCGATAGCCTACCGCTACGTGGTCGAGGGATAGGGGACGATTGATTGGAAGATACATGGCCACTCCTTGAAGCTTTTTTTAAAGAGAAAGGTTTAGTCAGACAACATCTAGATTCTTACGATAATTTCATCGATCACGAGTTGCAAAGGATAATCGACGAGATAGCCAAGATAGATCTAGAGATAGAGGGTGCCGAGATCAGGCTCGGAAAGATAAGGGTTGGCCCTCACGGTCCGCAGGTTCGTGAAGCGGACGGCTCAACTTCGTACATCCTACCGAACGAAGCGAGGCTCCGTAACCTTTCCTATTCTGCGCCGATTTACTTGGAGATGATACAAATCGAGCGTGGGCAGGAGCGCAAGTCCACGGAGGTCTACATAGGCGAGATGCCGGTGATGCTGAAATCCAAGCTCTGCAGGCTGCGAAACATGAAGGATGAGGATTTAATTGAAGCAGGTGAAGATCCGCTAGACCCAGGTGGATATTTCATCGTCAACGGCTCCGAGCGCGTGATAGTTACACAGGAGGACTTGGCTTCCAACGATATCTTAGTCGAGCGCGATGAGCGCATGGGCACAGAGGTAGCGAAGGTTTTCTCCACGCACCGTGGGTTCAGAGCCCTTGTGATAGTGGAGCGCAAAAAAGATGGCATTATAGAGGTATCATTCCCAGCCGTACCTGGGCACTTGTCTTTCGCGGTTTTGATGCGGGCTCTTGGCATCGAGAGCGACAAGGATATCGTTGAGGCAGTATCGGATGATCCTGAAATAGTCAAAGAATTGTTTGAGAATTTGCAGGAGGCGGCGGAGGTAAAGACGAAGGCGGATGCTCTTGATATCATCGGAAAGAGGGTCGCTATCGGACAGACTAGGGATTACAGATTGCAGCGAGCGCAGGAAGTTTTGGATAGATACTTGCTGCCCCATATCGGCTCGACCCCCGCTGATCGCGTTCGAAAGGCGCATTACCTCGGGCGCATGGCAGAACGTGTAGTAGAGCTCTCGATGAGGAGACGAGATGTCGACGATAAAGATCACTACGCTAAGAAACGTCTGAAACTCGCTGGTGATCTGCTCGAAAATGTGTTCAGGCTTGCATTCATCAACCTCACGAGAGATATAAAATATCAGCTTGAGCGAGCACATGCGCGGGGCCGCGAACTCAACGTAAAAACGGCAGCTCGCGCCGACGTGCTCACCGAGCGCATCAGGCATGCGTTGGCGACCGGCAATTGGCCGGGTGGCAGGACAGGCGTCAGTCAGCTTTTGGATCGCACTAATTTCATGGCGATGGTGTCTCACTTGCGTCGCATAGTTTCTCCTCTGAGCCGCAGTCAGCCGCATTTCGAGGCCAGAGATTTACATTCCACTCACTGGGGAAAAATATGTCCGGTTGAAACTCCCGAGGGGCCAAACTGCGGGCTCGTCAAAAACCTTGCTGTGACGGCCGGGATCTCTACCGGTACCGATGAAGAAAAAGTGGAGCGTCTGATCGGAAAACTTGGCGTCAAAGTCTTAAAAGGGGTAGAGCGTCGAGGCAAGGCGAGCGTATTCATAAATGGACGTTTGATCGGGGTAACTGAAGATGGGAAGCTACTTGTAGAAAAGCTCAGGCAGCAACGTCGCAAAGGAGCCTTGGATGAACAGGTGAACATTTCATATCATGAGGACACGAACGAGGTGACGATAAATACAGACTCTGGCAGGGTGCGTAGGCCTCTAATAGTTGTCGAGGGTGGAAAGCCGCTTTTGACCGACGAACACATCAAAAAAATCAAGGCAGCTGAGATCAGCTGGTCGGATTTGATACACTTGGGCGTGATTGAATATTTGGACGCCGAAGAAGAAGAAAACTCGTATATTGCAGTCACCCCCGAGGAGCTGACTCCAGAGCACACACATCTGGAGCTTCATTCACTTTCAATTTTGGGGATAAGCGCAGCATTGGTGCCGTACGCTGAGCACAATCAATCGCCGCGCAATACATATGGCGCGAACATGGCGAAGCAGGCCCTCGGTGTCGCTTCCACCAACTTCCAGAAGCGTGTCGATACCCGCGGTCACTTCCTCCACTATCCTCAGACCTCGCTCGTCTGGACAAAGATCATGGGCACAGTTGGGTTCGATAGGCGACCAGCCGGGCAGAACTTTGTAGTGGCGATTGCGACGTATGGCGGCTACAACATGGAGGATGCATTGGTGGTCAACAAACAATCGATAGATCGAGGCTTAGGGCGCTCCACTTTCTTCAGGCTTTACGAGGCCGAGGAAGGGCGTTATCCTGGCGGTCAAGAGGACAAATTTGAGATACCCAAAGAGGAGATCAGAGGTTACGCGGATGCTAGCTTGTACCGAAATCTCGGCGAGGATGGATTGACGGCAGTCGAGACGGAAGTGCGCGGTGAGGACGTTTTGATAGGTAGAACGAGTCCGCCAAGGTTCTTGGAAGAGGTCGATGAGTTTGGAATCGCCGTCGAGCATGGACGTCGTGAAAGTTCTGTAAGGGTCAGGCCAAGTGAAGAAGGCATCGTCGACATGGTTCTTATAACTAAGACCATGGATGGAAACAAGCTCGCCAGAGTCAGCGTACGGGACTTGCGGATTCCAGAAGTCGGGGATAAGCTGGCATCGAGGCATGGTCAGAAAGGGGTAATTGGCATAATACTCGATGCAGCGGATATGCCATTCACAGAAGAAGGGATCGTTCCCGATGTGATAATCAACCCCCATGCAATTCCTTCGAGAATGTCGGTCGGGCAGCTGCTTGAGATGATAGCTGGCAAAGTTGGGTCGATGAGTGGGCAACGCGTTGATGGCACACCATTCAGTGGAACTCGAGAACAGCATTTGCGGGAGGCTCTGCAAAAATATGGATTCAAGCATACTGGTAGGGAAGTGATGTACAACGGGATAACTGGCGAGATGATTCCGGTGGATATTTTCATCGGCGTATGTTACTATCAGAAGTTGCACCACATGGTGGCCGATAAGATTCATGCTCGAGCCCGCGGCCCTGTGCAGGTTCTTACACGCCAGCCAACTGAAGGCAGGGCGCGCGAAGGTGGGCTGCGTTTCGGTGAGATGGAGCGTGACTGTTTGATAGGACACGGTGCCGCGATGTTGTTGAAGGAGCGTTTGTTGGAAGGGTCCGACAAATACACAGCGTTGGTTTGTGGCAAATGTGGAAGTTTGGCCGTCCACGATAGGCGGCGCGATCGAATGTATTGCCCGCTCTGCGATGAGGAGTCGGATATCAATCCCGTCGAGATGTCGTACGCTTTCAAATTGTTGCTGGACGAGTTGCAGTCGATGTGCATGGCTCCGCGGCTCAAGTTGAGGGACAGAGCATAAGGTGATGATATGGCGCACGTTCCAAAACTTATCGATGAGGTCAACTTCGGATTGCTTTCGCCAGACAACATACGCAAGATTTCGGTGACGCGAGTAGTCATGGCCGATACTTACGATGAAGATGGTTATCCGATAGAGCGGGGGTTGATGGATTCACGCCTTGGTGTCGTCGATCCAGGTCTCAGATGCAGAACGTGTGGTTCTCGCGCGAAGGAATGCCCGGGTCATTTCGGCCATGTAGAATTGGCACGCTCTGTGATACATGTCGGTTATGTTGAGACAGTATACGATTGTTTGCGCGCCACTTGCAGGAAGTGCGGCAGGATTTGTCTGCCGGAGCAGAAGCTTGAGGATTACCGGAAGCAAGTCAACGAGTTGATGGCGTCAGGACAGGCGTGGTGGGGGGTTGCAGACGAAATCGTAAAAAATGTATCTACAGCTAAGCATAAAAAATGTCCGCACTGCGGTGAAGAGTTACAGAAACTCAAGTTTGAGAAGCCGACAGCTTTCGTGGAAGGTAAAAATAGATTGACTCCAAGCGATGTTCGCGAGAGGCTGGAGCGAATAACGAACGACGACGCCATTCTCCTCGGAATAAACCCAAACGTAGCCAGACCAGAGTGGATGGTGTTGACAGTTTTGCCGGTACCACCTGTCACCGTCAGGCCCAGTATAACTCTAGAGTCGGGCGTTCGCTCTGAGGATGACTTAACCCATAAGCTCGTCGATATCATCAGAATTAATCAAAGGTTGGCCGAGAATATTGAGGCCGGAGCGCCGCACCTCATCATCGAAGACCTCTGGGAACTTTTGCAATACCACGTCACCACGTATTTCACGAACGAGGTATCTGGAATTCCTCCTGCTCGGCACAGGTCAGGTCGGGTTCTACGTACGCTCGCGCAGCGCTTGAAGGGTAAAGAGGGACGCTTCCGCGGAAACCTTTCAGGTAAGCGCGTCGACTTTTCCGCGAGGACTGTCGTGTCACCAGATCCTTACATAAGCATAAATGATGTTGGTGTGCCGGAGTACATTGCCAAGACGTTGACCGTTCCTATCCGCGCTACGAGCCATAACGTTGAAACGCTGCGAGACTTTGTTCGTCGCGGTCCAGATGTCCATCCCGGTGCAAATTATATCCTGAGCCCAGATGGCAAACGTTATGATTTGCGCTATGCGGATCGCGAGGAACTTGCGAAGACGTTGGAACCAAGTTTCGTCGTCGAGAGGCACTTGATGGATGGAGATATCGTACTTTTCAACCGACAACCTTCCCTTCATCGCATGTCGATAATGGCCCACGAGGTCAGGGTCATGCCAGGCAGGACATTCAGGCTTAACCTGTGTGTTTGTCCGCCATACAACGCTGACTTCGATGGCGACGAAATGAACCTGCACGTACCACAGAGCGAGGAGGCCCAAGCTGAGGCGCGCATTCTAATGAAGGTACAAGAGCAGATACTATCGCCACGCTTTGGTGGTCCAATCATCGGTGGTATCCAGGAGCACATAACTGGCGCCTACCTATTGACTCACAAGGGCACTTTGCTCACCCGCGATCAGGCCCAACAGTTGTTGGCAACAGCAGGCTTGATGAAGGACTTGCCAAAACCGGCTGTGAAGGAGGCAGGTGTTGAGTATTGGACGGGCAAGCAGATATTTAGCATGTTTCTGCCGAAGGGCCTGAATTTGACATACAAAGCGAAGATATGTGAAAATTGTGTTCGTTGCAAAAACGAGGATTGCGACATCGATGCGTATGTCGTCATACGAGATGGGCAGTTGGTTCAAGGGGTAATAGACGCACGCGCGTACAAAGCTCTCGATCGTTGTGAGGTGTTGGATAGGATTGTGAAAGATTACGGCACAAGTGCGGCTAGGGAGTTCTTGGATCATGTCACGCGGCTGTCGATAGCGATGGCGGCCAAGTCTGGGTTCACCACGAGCATAGACGACGAAGACATACCGGAGGAGGCGAAGGAACGCATAGATGAGGTGCTCGACGATGCGTCCAAGGAAGTGAGGAAGCTGATAGGTGTCTACAACCAAGGTGAGCTCGAACCATTACCTGGACGTTCTTTGCGTGAAACCCTTGAAATGCGCATAATGGAAGTTCTGGCTGAGAGTCGAGATAAAACTGGGGAGATAGCTGAGAAGTACCTAGGTTTGGACAACAACGCGGTCATCATGGCCAGGACGGGCGCGCGCGGCAGCATGCTCAACCTCACACAGATGGCGGCGTGCGTGGGCCAGCAATCTGTCAGAGGGGAGCGTCTCAGCAGGGGTTACAGAGGTCGTACCTTGCCGCACTTCAAGCCCGGGGATCTCGGCGCCGAGGCGAGGGGATTTGTTAATTCGAGTTACAAGCGTGGCCTCAAACCTTTGGAGTTCTTCTTCCATGCCATGGGTGGGCGCGAGGGTTTAGTAGATACGGCTGTACGGACTGCCCAGAGCGGTTACATGCAACGAAGGTTGATCAATGCATTGCAAGATCTTCGTGTTGAATACGATGGTACAGTGCGAGACGATAGAGGCATGATGATCCAGTTCGTGTACGGTGAGGACCAAGTCGACCCAGCTCGCAGCGATAATGGAAAAGCTGTGAATGTCGAAAAAATAATTGATCGGATAATCAGAGCGGAGAAATAAGAATGGCGGGAGTTTCTGAGGACACCATAAAGAGCGAGGCCGACAAGCTGAAGGGAATCTTGCCAGAATCTGTGACCAAGGCGCTCGAGGGGAGCCTCCTGCGCGTGAGCAAGGAGAGGGCGATAACGCGCAAGCAACTTGATAGCGTATTGGGTACGGTAAAGCAAGCGTATATCGATGCGATCGTCGAGCCAGGAGAAGCTGTGGGTACAGTCGCCGCGCAGTCGATAGGTGAGCCTGGCACTCAGATGACGTTGCGAACTTTTCACTATGCAGGTGTTGCAGAACTCAACGTCACTTTAGGTCTTCCTCGAATTATCGAGATAATTGATGCGAGGAGGGTGCCGTCCACAGCTCTGATGACGATTTATCTCACAGGAAAATTTGCCGAAGATAAAAACAAGGCGCGCGCTTTCGCTCAGGAGATAGAAGCCACGACAGTTGAGGATATTGCCTCCCAGACTGAGATGGACCTCATCAATATGGAGTTCGTGGTGACGCTCGATCGAGGCAGGATGCAGCAGAAGGAGCTGACACCAACCCAAGTGGCCTCCACAATCCGCGAGGCGTTGAAAATTGAAATCTCGGTGGATGGAAACAAGTTGCGGATCAAGCCTTCGACACAGACCCTCTCGGAATTGCGGCGCGTAGCGACCAAGGTGAAAGGGGCGCCGCTTCGAGGTATCAAGGGGATAAATCGAGTTGTGGTTAAGATGGAGGGCAGCGAATATGTTATCTACACGGAAGGTTCAAATCTTGCGGACATTCTCCAGTTGCGCGGTGTTGATCAAACGAGGACGGTGACCAATAACATAAACGAGATTGAAGATGTCCTCGGTATAGAAGCCGCGAGAAATTCAATAATAAACGAGGCTGTAAAAACGCTTGAAGAGCAAGGCCTCGATGTAGATGTCAGGCACATCATGTTAGTCGCAGACATGATGACCCATGATGGTGATGTGAAGCAGGTCGGCAGACATGGCGTCAGCGGAGAAAAGGCCAGTGTTCTGGCCCGTGCCTCATTCGAGGTCACGACCAAGCACCTTTTGGACGCCTGCATAAGGGGAGAAAAAGACAAGTTGGATGGGATAATCGAGAACGTCATAGCTGGTCAGCCAATACCTCTCGGTACGGGTTCAGTTGAGCTTGTGATGCGGAGGGAAGGGAAAATTGGACATCAATAGGGAGATCCGTCAGGCCGTGGACACAGGGAAGGTCATTCTGGGTTCTGATAAATCGGTAAAATCTGTGAAGCTTGGGCAGGCGAAGCTCGTTATTTTGGCCTCAAATTGCCCAGGCGACGTTCGATCGGATGTGGAACATTATGCGAAGTTGGCGAATATCCCGATCCACATTTATGAGGGCGATAGCTTGGCCCTCGGCCTCGCATGCGGTAAGCCATTCCTCGTGAGTGTTGTGACAGTTTTGGAGCCAGGAAGTTCAGGGATACTGAGCTTGGGGGCAAGTAGATGAGCGTAAAATTGAGCGCAGATGAGATGCGGTACATTGCGCTGTTTGAGAGCATTACTGGAGCTAGCGTAGTTGATTGCTTGATAGGCGAAAAAAGTAAAAAAATAACTTTCATTGTTCGTCCGGGGGATATTGGGCTGGCGATAGGCAAAGGAGGCAACAAGATAAGGAGGGTCAAGCAAACGATGGGTAAGAGCATCGATGTCGTAGAGTATTCGGAGAATCCAGTTGAGTTCTTAAAAAACGTTTTCTCGCCAGCTAAAGTTGTTGGAGTCAATGTAGTCGAACGTGAGGGAAGGAAGGTGGCCCTCGTCGATGTTGACAGCTCAGACAGGGGTTTGGCGATAGGCCGAGGCGGCCAAAACATTCAACGCGCGAAGCTACTTGCGCTCAGACACCACAATATCCACGATGTGTCCTTAACGTGAGTTTTTTAGGGCTCAGGAGTAGAACATCTTACTAATGGTGGAATAATGAGCAAAGGTAGTAGAGGCGAGTTCGCGGCTCGTAAGCTCAGCCGTGGGAGGCAAAGGTTCAGATGGAAGCTTGCGGCGTACAAGCGGCGCGTGCTACGTTTGGACGAGAAGGCTGACCCGCTCGAGGGGTCACCCCAGGGCAAGGGGATCGTGCTCGAAAAGGTGGGCGTCGAAGCTAAGCAGCCGAACTCTGCGATAAGAAAATGTTGTCGCGTGCAGTTGGTCAAAAATGGACGGCAGGTCACGGCCTTCACTCCCGGCGATGGTGCGATAGGTTTCATCGATGAACACGATGAGGTAGTAATTGAGGGCATCGGCGGTGCGAAAGGTGGCGCATATGGAGATATCCCAGGTGTTCGCTACAAAGTGACATCCGTGAACAACGTTTCGTTGAGAGAACTCGTCTTAGGACGCAAGGAGAAGCCGAAGCGGTGATATCTTGACTTTCAAGTATTTCGAAAAGTGGGGAGCCGAGGGTGTGTCGGTAGCCGATCCCGGACTTCAGAAATACATTCGGTTGGAACCGCCCTCCACAGTCCTGCACAGTGGAGGTAAACATGCAAAAAAACAATTTGGTAAAGCTGAGTTGACGATAGTCGAACGTCTGATGAACAAGTTGATGCGCTCTGGCCCTGGCGCGAGGAAGCTTGGTGGCAAGGTCATACGAGGGGCAGGGGCCTGTGGGAAGAAGCATAAAGCCTACAATATCGTGCGGAGGTCGTTCGACATAATAGAACAGAAGGCGAAAAAGAATCCATTGCAAGTCCTGATAAATGCAGTTCAAAATTCTGCTCCACGAGAAGAAACTACGAGGATCAGCTATGGTGGTATAACCTATCACTTGGCGGTTGACTCGGCCCCGCAGCGCAGGTTAGATATCGCATTGAAGAACATCGCAGGTGGAGCCTTCGCAGCATCTTTCAGAAGCAAGAAAACTATCCAGGAGTGCCTCGCAGATGAGTTAATAATGGCATCAAACAACGATATGAAGAGCTTCGCCATCGCGCGCAAGGAGGAGACCGAGAGGATAGCCAAAGGGGCTAGGTAGGCCGTAAGGCTTTTTAAAGCGCCTATAGAATTGTATTGAGTCATATAACGGAGGGATATTTCATGGCAAAACCACACATGAACATGGTCGTAATAGGCCACGTGGACCACGGCAAGTCCACAACGCTAGGCCGACTCTTATTCGAGAAGGGTTTGGTCGATGCATCCGTGATAAAGAAATTTGAAGAGATGGGCGATAAAGGCAAGACCTTCAAGTTTGCATGGGTCATGGACAGCTTGAAGGAAGAGCGAGAGAGGGGTTTGACCATCGACTTGTCACATCAAAAATTCGAAACGGACAAATACTATTTTACCATAATTGATGCTCCAGGACACAGGGACTTCGTCAAGAACATGATTACCGGAGCTAGCCAAGCGGACGCTGCTATCCTAGTTGTGGCGGCCGACGATGGAATAATGCCACAGACGAGAGAACATGCCGCGCTCGCATTCACCCTCGGCGTCGGGCAGATGATCGTAGCCATAAACAAGATGGACCTCGTTGGATACAAGCAAGATGTGTACAACAAGTTGAAGTCAGAAATAATTGAGCTGCTGAGGGGGATAGGCTATCGTAACGCCGAGAAGTTTGTTTGTGTGCCGATCTCCGGCTTCAATGGGGATAACATCACGAAGAGGAGCGATAAGATGGCGTGGTACACTGGGCCGATATTTGAGGAATCCCTGAACACATTCGTCGTGCCCGAGAAACCGGTGGACAAGCCGCTGCGCCTGCCCGTTCAGGATGTCTACTCTATTACAGGTGTAGGGACTGTGCCAGTCGGTAGGATTGAGACGGGGGTGCTGAAGACCGGCGAAACAATAATCTTCGAACCCGCGGGCAAAACGGCTGAAGTCAAGTCGATAGAGATGCACCATGAGGCCATACAGCAGGCGATGCCAGGCGACAACATCGGCTTCAACATTCGCGGCTTGAGCAAGGCGGACATAAGGCGAGGCGATGTAGCTGGGCCAACGAACAACCCGCCGAAGGTTGCAAGCGAGTTTACGGCGAGGATAGCGGTACTGCAGCACCCGACGGCGGTGGCAGCTGGCTACACACCAGTGTTCCACGCACACACTGCGCAGGTCGCGTGTACCATAAGCGAGATATCGCAGAAGCTCGACCCGAAGAGCGGTCAAGTGATCGAGGAGAAGCCCGAGTTCATAAAGAAGGGTGAGATGGCGACGATCAAGGTGACGCCCACCAAACCGATGGTCATCGAGAAGGCGTCCGAGATACCGCAGCTGAGCCGCTTCGCCATACGCGACATGGGCATGACGATCGCGGCTGGCGTCTGCGTCGACCTCACGCCCGCAAAGTAAGCAGCCTGAAATCTTTTATCCCTTGCTTGCCCCTATAGAGTGGGGACTAAATTGCAGAAGGCAAGGATTCGTCTGTCGAGCGTAGATGCAAAGAAGCTCGATGAGGTATGCAAGCAGATCGTGGGCATAGCTGAGCGCACTGGGGTAAAGATATCTGGGCCTGTACCGCTCCCGACGAGAAGGATAATTATCCCCACGAAGAAAGCTCCGGATGGCGAGGGCACCATCACCTGGGATAAGTGGGAGCTGCGCGTGCACAAGCGCCTCATCGACATGGAGGCCGACGAGCGAGCGATGCGGCAAATAATGCGCGTTCAGGTGCCCGAGGATGTTCATATTGAGATTGAGCTCAAGACCTAGTTTTGTTCACCAATTGTTTTTTAGTCGAGTTGCGAGAGACTTTTACTCGAGCCGGGGTAGCCAAGCCAGGTAAGGCGCCGGATTTGAGATCCGGTTACCCTCTCGGGTATCAAGGGTTCAAATCCCTTCCCCGGCGCCAAAACATACCCTTGGACTTTTAGGGTGATGTTAGAAACTATTAACAAGTGTCAATCCGATTTAACATTAGTGATTGCATGAAGCGCTTCGAGTGGGTCGAGCATCCGAGCGATATAGGTTTTCGCGCGTACGGCCGTGACCTAGCCGAGGCATTCGAGAATGCCGCGCTCGCGTTTTTCGAAGTCATGGTCGATACGAGCAAAGTGCGGCCGCGCGAGGAGGTCAAGGTCGAGTTGGAAGCCGAGGATGAAAAAGCGCTGCTGTACGACTGGCTCGGACATTTTCTTTACCTGCGTGACGCCGAGGGACTGGTCATGTCGAAGTTTAAGGTGCAGGAGCTAAAACGCTCGGACGGCGGTTTTAAGATCATGGCTCGAGCGCGGGGCGAAAAATTCGACCCAAAAAAGCATGAGCCCAAAGTCGCGATAAAAGCTGTGACATATCACATGATGGAAATCAAACGTGAGAAGGGCAAATGCTCTGTGCAGGTGGTAGTCGACATATAGTTTCCAAATGTTTTTCATATCTTGTTTGTTGCACGTGTAACAAATACGAATACTTTCGGTGACCTCTCTGCGGGCAATTCACTAAAA
>Ga0315268_10001203_pt1 | contig 29793 bp, 38 predicted proteins | sample C1_top_MG_FD_204535 | JGI IMG/M metagenome (GOLD analysis project Ga0315268, IMG submission 204535) | Sediment microbial communities from Yellowstone Lake, YNP, Wyoming, USA - C1_top | ecosystem: Environmental > Aquatic > Freshwater > Lake > Sediment | place: USA: Wyoming | collected 2017-08-01
AGCTCATGGGTGACGTCCCGCGCATCGAGCTGTTCGCACGCGAGGCCGCCCCGGGCTGGAGCCGCTGGGGGCTCGAGGCGCCCGCCGGCGATGGGCTGGTGACGCTGTGAGCGAGGCGAAGCCAGCGAAGACCCCACGCAACGCGCGTGTGCACGTTCCCGACGCGACGCATTCCGCGGCGAAGGCGTTCTGCGCGGCGAACGGCAGAGACATGAAGCGGTGGCTCAGCAAGTTGGTGAAGGCGGCCGTCCGCGACGGGTGGCAGCCATGAGGCGCACGCTCGCCATGCTGCTGGTCGTGCTCGCGTACTGCATCGGGTTGCTTGTTGGGCTGTCGCGCTCGGCTCCGTGCAAGGCGCAGCTCGTAACGTGTCTCGCGCTGGCGCGCGCCTACGAGGCCGAGGCGTGGGAGTGCGTGCGCGTGGTCGACAACTTTGTGAAGGGTCCGAACTGAAAGGCAGCGGGCGATGATGCGACGCTACGATAGCAGGATGCTGCACGTGAGGCCGGACGTGCACGAGCGCGTGAAGCGCTTCTGCCAACGCAACGACATCCGAATGGGTACCTACGTGATGAAGGCCCTGCGCCGCCAGGTGACCGAGGATGAAGAGCGCGAGCAGGAGCGGCTACGCAACGTGCGTTTGCGTGACGAGCGCGAGCGCCAGCTCTACACGCGTGAGGTCATCGCGGTAGACGCGGGCGATTCAGCTATCGGACGGCCGCCGTTTTGGTCCAAGGTGAAGGCATGAAGCGGAAAGCGTCAACGGCGTCAGAGAAGAGCAGGAAGCGCTCGGGAGTGGTGCGACGCCGGCCGTCTTCTCCAACACGTCGAAAAAGGCCACAGAAGCGCGACCGCTTCCTTGCCGAGTACCGTCGAACGGGGAACATCAAGGCCTCGGCGCAGTTCGCGAACGTCGACCGCAGCACGGTCTACGACTGGCAGAACACGGACGAGGCGTTCTCCGCTGCGCTGCACGTCGCGCTCGATGAGTACGTCGACACGCTCGAGACCGAGGCCGACCGGCGCGCGGTAGAAGGTGTGGACGAACCCGTGTTCTACCAGGGGGCCAAGTGCGGCAACGTGCGGCGCTACAGCGACACGCTGCTCATGTTCAGGCTCAACGGTTTGCGGCCCGAGAAGTATAAGCGGGTCGAGCGCCACGAGCTCACTGGGAAGAACGGCGGTCCGATCAAGACGGTTCCGACTTTCGATCTATCGAAGCTGAGTGGGAAGCAACTTGAGGCGCTCGATGTCATCCTCGTCGCGGCCGGCGAAACTCCCGACGCGGGATGACATCGCCGCCGAGCGCGCGCGGCGCTCACTATCGCAGTTCATCCGGCAGGCGTGGTCGCAGGTCGAGCCGGGCACGCCGTACACGCATGGCTGGCACGTCGACGCCATCGCCGAGCACCTCGAGGCCGTGAGCTCGGGCGCGATTCGTCGCCTCGTCATCAACATCCCGCCGCGGCACGCCAAGTCGCTGACCGTGGCCGTCTTCTGGCCCGCGTGGGATTGGCTCAGCACACCCTCGCGACAGTTCCTCAGCGCGTCCTACGCCATCGTACTCTCTCGACGCGACGCGGTGCGGGCACGCCGACTCATCGAGGGCCCGTGGTACCAAGCCCGCTGGGGCGGCCGATTCGTGCTCGCTGAAGACCAGAACGAGAAGACGCGCTACGAGAACGACAAGGGCGGCTACCGCATCGCCACGTCGACCGGCGGCTCAGCGACTGGCGACGGCGGCGACATCCTCATCCTCGACGATCCGCACAAGGTGCAGGACGCGCAGAGCGATACCATCCGCGAGAACGATCTCGACTGGTGGCGCGAGACCTGGTCGACGCGACTCAACGATCCGCGCAAGAGCTGCGAGGTCATCATCATGCAGCGGCTGCATGAGCGCGACGTCACTGGGCACGTGCTCGCAGAGGTCGGAGGCTTCGAGCACCTGATGCTTCCGGCGCGCTTCGACCCCGAGCGACGCTGCACAACCTCGATCGGGTGGTCGGACCCGCGCACGAGCGCCGGCGAGTTGTTGTGGCCCGAGCGCTACGACAGCGCCGAGCTCGCGCTCATCGAGAAGAAGCTCGGCAGCTACGGCGCCGCGGGGCAGATGGCGCAGCAGCCGGCGCCCTCCGGCGGCGGGCTCTTCAAGTCCTGGTGGCTGCGGTTCTGGATCCCCGCTGATGCAACGGTTCCACCGGCGCCCGAGCGCGTGCGCAAGCCCGATGGCTCGTGGCACGAGTGCCAGCAAATCGCGCTGCCCGCGGACCTCGGCACGCATCGCCAGTCGTGGGACTGCGCATTCAAGGGCACGGCGTCGAGCGACAACGTCGCGGGGCAGCTCTGGGCCGAGCTCGGCGCTGACTCGTTCCTGCTCGACTCGGTGGTCGACAAGATGGACATCGTCGCTACGATGCAGGCGATCCGCATGATGGCCGAGCGCTGGCCGCAGGCGCACGAGAAGCTCGTTGAGGACAAGGCCAACGGATCGGCCGTGATCCAGATGCTACAGCACGAGGTCCCCGGGCTCATCGCCATCGAGCCGCAGGGTGGCAAGGTCGCGCGCGCGAATGCGGTGGCGCCTACGGTCGAGGCCGGCAACGTCTACCTCCCGCACCCGGCGCTCTACCCCTGGGTGCGCCCGCTCATCGCCGAACTGACGACCTTCCCTGCGGCCGCCAACGACGACCAGGTCGACGCGCTGACGCAGTACCTGAACCGCAGATACGGCACGACCGGCTTCGTCTTCGTGTGAGCCGGTACAAAAACCGCCATCCGCCGCGAGCCTCGGGAACCGCCTATTTGCCGCGTCTTGCCGACGCGCCGAGCTGGTGCGACTTGCGCCGCGCGGCGCTCTTCGGCTGACCTCGGGCACGGCATGGCGCTACCGTCGGCGTATGTTCGATGGAATCCGCGCCCGCCGGGCACAGACCAAGGCCCGCAAGGCCGAGAGCACGCGCGCCGCCGAGACCGCCACCGTCGCGCAATTGCTCGCCAACCGTCAGCCGCCGAAGCGCGGCACTCAACAGCTCGCCGAGGCCTACAAAATCTCGCCGGCGCTGCGCATGGTCTGCGGGCGCATCGGCTATGCCGTCGCCTCGACGCCCTTCACACTCGAGCGCGCGGTGACCGGCAAGGGCGGCAAGGTGCTGCACCCGTACGCGCTGCAGCGCGCGAGCTTCGAGCACCGAGAGCGCATGGCCGCCACGATGCGCAAGGCCGGCAATCTCGAGCCCGTAGCAGACGAGAACCATCCGCTCTTGCGCCTGCTCTCCAACGGCAACCCGCACCTGCCGGGCACCACGTGCATCAAGATCGCTCAGCTCCACCTCGACATCCACGGCGAGGCATTCTGGATCTTCGAGCGCGACGGGCTAGGCATGCCCGTCGAGATCTGGCCGGCGCCGCCGGCATGGTGCGTGTCGATCGCAACGCCCACCGAGCCGTTCTTCCTCTTTCGCTGGCAGGGAAGAGAGCGCCGCGTGCCCGAGGCCGACGTGGTCTACTTCCGCGACCCCGACCCGGCCAACCCATACGGCCGCGGCACTGGCATCGCCGAGGCCCTCGGCGACGAGCTCGACACCGACGAGTACGCCTCCAAGTTTATCAAGAGCTTTTTTTATAACGACGCCATCCCTGCCGCTGTCGTGAGCTTCGATGGCGCCGACGAGAAGCAGGTGATGGCCGCCGAGCAGCGATGGCTCGCCAAGTTCCGCGGACACCAGAACGCGCACCGCGTTTCGTTCACGAACAAGAAGATCGACGTCAAGCAGCTGACGCAGTCGTTCGCGTCGAACCAGATGACGCAGCTGCGCGAGTACGAGCGCGACATCATCATCCACACCTTCGGCGTGCCGCCCGAGATCTTCGGCATCCTCACGAACAGCAACCGTGCAACCATCGACGCCGCCGACTACCTGTTCGCGCGATGGGTGATAGTGCCTCGCCTCGACTTCATCCGCAGCACCCTGCAGCACGCTCTTGTGCCAATGTTCGACGAGCGCGCCGTGCTTGGCTTCGTGTCGCCGATCCCCGACGACCGAGAGTTCTGGCTCAAGACGGCGGTAGCGAACCCCGCAGCGCTCTCGCGCGGCGAGTGGCGCGAGTCGCTCGGCAAGGATTCGCATGGCCCTGTCGACGACGTGTACGTGATGACGCTCGGCGCCATCGAGCGCCCCATCCGCGGCAGCATGCCGACGCCGAGCGCACCCGCCACGGCTCCGACGCAAGACGCGCCGCAGGTCGAGACGCCGGACACACCGCCACCCGAGTCGACCGCGCCGGCGAAGGCGAAAGCCGTGCACAAGGACAAGCTTCGCCCTGGTGACGTAGACGCCATCCTCGAAGCCCTCCGGCCCGAGCGCCTCACCGTCGACATCGACAAGCTGTTCCGAGACGAGATCGAGAAGTGGGGCAGCGACGCCCTGGCCGAACTCGGCGTTGACCCAAGCTTCTCGATGCTCAACCCTCTCGTGACCCAGCACCTCGAGAAGCTGTCGCTTGAGCACCTCGGCGGCTTCGTACAGGAGACGACCAAGCAAGAGCTGCGCGACGCGCTCACCGAAGGCGTGCAGGCTGGCGAGAGTAGCCGTGAACTCGCCGGCCGCGTCGCGGAGGTCTTCGACGGCGCTGATAGTTGGCGCGCGACCAACATCGCGCGGACCGAGGTGCTTGGCTCGAGCAACTTCGCCACGTTCACGGCCTACGGCCAGAGCGGCATCGTCGACGGCAAGCAGTGGGTGGACACGCCGGATGACCGCACGCGTGACACGCATCGAGAGCTCGGCGCGCAGCCGCCCATCCCGCTCAACGATCCGTTTGTCGTCGATGGGAAGATGGCGATGCACCCGGGCGACTTCGGCGATCCGGCGGAAGATTGCATGTGCCGCTGCACTACGACGGCGGTAGTCGGCGGGGAGCCGAAGAGCGCCGAGGCCCGCGCCGCCATCTGGAAGGCCTACGACCGCAAGCTCGTGCCGTGGGAAGACAAGACCATCGCCGCCTTGCGCAAGGGCTTCTCCGGCCAGCGCAACGACATCATCGCAGCACTGCAACGCCTGGCTTAGCCAGCGAGAGGAGACCCATGCGCCCCATTGACCAAAACCAAGAGGTCACCGGCCTGTTCATCGAGAACGGCAAGATCTACATCATGTTCAACGGCGTGGCGGTCGGTGCGTTCGCGACCGCGGCCGAGCTCGGCGCCGGCGTGTGCGCCGCGGCGCTGAGTGGTGACCTCGCAGTCAACGCCGCCGGAGTGGTGACGCTCGCCAATCCGCAGCGCGTGCTCTCGAGCTCGAAGACCATCAACAAGGACGGCACCGGCGTGGACGGTGCAATCGTCGGAAGCTCCGCAGGTCAGCTCGGCGAGGCGAACGGCGTCACGCTCGTCGCTGCGGTCGCGAACAAGGTGATCGCTCCGCTCGCCATCCTCGTCAACTACGCCCGCGACACGGCAGCCTATACGGGCGGTGGCAACGTCACGGCTGGCTACGCCGATGGCGCGGCAGCCACGGGCCTCGTATCCGCGGCGGCGCTGTTCGGTGCCGCGGCGAGCTCGATCCAGGCACTCGCGCCGCTCTCCGGCGCCGCTCTGGTCAACAAGGCGCTGGTGCTGCGCGCTGCCTCGGCCTTCACGCAGCCGGGCACGGCCGCCGGCATCGCGGTCGTCACGACCTACTACCGCCTCATCGACGCCTAAACCTTCCGGTACAAATTTCACTGACCGCCCGCACGCGAGCGCGAGCCATGATTACGGGCGTTCGCGCGCCACGCCCGGCGTTGCCGCTCGCATCGTTCCGGCGTTTCGCGTGGTTCGCGGCCGCGCCGTTTCGTACCGTGGCCTGGTGAAGCTCAAGCGCTACAGCCTCGACGAGTTCAAGCAGGCCGCCAAGTCCGCGCCGGCGACCGTTGCCGATGCGGCGATCATGAAGGCCTACGCTTGCGACGAGGTGCGCGCACTCGACGTGCAGCCCGGTCAAGAGGCCGAGGCCAAGGTCTTCGACTTCGCGATCTCGAGCGAGGTCCCCGACCGTCAGACGGACGCCATCGCCCTCGACGGGTGGAAGCTCGACAACTACAGAAAGAATCCCGTCGTGCTCTGGGCGCACAACGCCATGGAGCAACGCCCGCCGATCGCCACCTCGCCGGCAGTGTGGCCCGAGGCGTCGAAGCTCCGCGCCAAGGCCGACTTCTCGCAGACGTTCGACATCGACCCCTTCGCCCGCATGATCTGCCAGCTCATCGCTCGCAAGGTCATCAACGCGTGCTCGGTCGGCTTCCAGCCGATCGTGTACACGTTCAACGAGGCGCGTGGCATGTTCGCGATGGACTTCCTCGAGCAAGAGCTGCTCGAGTGGAGCCCGTGCCCGGTGCCAGCCAACCCCGACGCACTCCAGGGCGCCAAGTCGATGGGCGTCGACACGAAGCCGCTCGTCGAGTGGGCCGAGAAGGTGCTCGACGGCGAGCGCGGCGCTGGCCTGTGGGTGCCCAAGGAGCTCGCGACCATTGCGCAAGTCGCCAAGGCGCGCGGCATCGCCGCCGGTTCGCCCGTGTCGGTGAGCGTGCCCGCTGCCATCGTCTCGAAGGCCGGCCGCGTGTTGAGCTCGACCAACGAGCAGGCGTTGCGCGACGCCGTCGCCGCCATCGAATCCGCGTCAGAGTCGATCTCGTCCGTGCTCGACCAGGTCAACCCGGCAGGCGCCGATCCTGCTGAGCCTGGCGAAGAGCCAGTTGCGGGCAAGGCCGCCGAGTCAACGGTCACCGCATCCGCCACCGCCACCATCGTCGAGCCTACGCCGCCGAGCGCCGCGGAGATCGCCGCGGTCATCAAGGCCGAGCTTCCCAATCTCATTCGAGAGATCACCAAAGACAGCATCGAGAAAGCCATGCGGAAGGCGCATGGCCGCATCGACTAGGAGACTGCAATGGCCGAAGAGAGCAAGACCAACCCGACCGTCGAGATGTTCCGCAAGGAGATCTTGCCGATCTTGAAGTCCGAGATCGAGCCCGTCGTGGCCGAGATCGTCGAGCGCCAGCTGCGCAAGTCCATCGAGGTCAAGCCCGCCGGCGGCGCGCAGACCACCATCGGCGACCTGGGCGCGGGCAAGGCCGCCGACGTGGCGAGCTCCGATGGCATGGACCTTCGCACTCGTCAGCGCAAGTCGGCCCGCTTCCTGCTCTCGCTAGCCGCCTCGGGTGGTGACCGCAACAAGGCCCTCGACTTCGCCAAGGGCATGAAGGACGAGCACGTCACGAAGGCGCTCGGCGAGTCGACTGGCTCGGCCGGCGGCTTCTTGGTGCCGCAGCAGATGGGCGAGTTCATCGACTCGCTCGGCGCGCAGGCCATCGTCCGCGGCATCCTCGGCGCGCGCACCGTGCCGATGCCCCTCGGCCAGATCTCGTTGCCGCGCGGCGACAGCGGCGCAACGATGAACTGGGTCGGCGAGAACACCAACGCCCCGAGCAGCCAGCCGGCGACGGGCCAGGTCGTGATGACCGCCAAGAAGGCGATGGTCGTCGTGCCCATTAGCAACGACCTGCTCAAGGACGCCGGCGCCCCGGCCCAAGATTGGGTCGAGCGCGAGGCGAGGCGCGCCTATGAGCGCGGTGAAGACCTCGCGTTCTTGCGCAGCGTCGGCGGCGAGAACAGCCCGCGTGGAATGTTGAGTCGGGCGCTCGCGGCCAACGTCTTCAACATCACCCACGCCGGCGCGACGGCGACGCTCGCAGAGGTCTACGCCGACCTCGGGCGCGTCGTGCAGCGGTTGGCCACGCAGAACATCCCGATGGTCAAGTGCGGCTTCGCCTTCTCGAAGCGCACCGAGTGGTTCCTCAAAACGCTGCTCAACGCCAACGGCATCCCGGTCTTCGCCGACCAGATGGCGAAGGGCCAGCTGTGGGGCTTCAATTACGGGTCGACCACCCAGATCCCGAACAACCTCAACACGTCGACCGCCGGCACCAACGACGAGTCGGACATCGAGTTCGGTGACTTCGAGTCGCTGGTTATCGGCGACACGGGCGAGCTCGAGATCGACGTGGTCAAGGGCGCGGCCTACTACGACAGCACCAGCGGTGCCGTCGTGTCGGGCCTGAGCCAGGACCAGACCACGCTGGTGCTCAAGAAGCGCATGGACTTCACGTCGCTCTACGACGGCAAGGACATCGCCATCCTCCGCAGCGTCGACTGGCAGTAATGTAGACGGCGGCCTAGCGGCTGACCTTTGACAAGAGTTCGTGACGGGCCCGGGGAGACTCGGGCCCATGCAAGGAGAGCACAGATGAGCATCCGACCCACTACCGACATCGGCGGCCACGTCTCGCACGCCTACGCAGGCGCGTCGAGTACCACGGGCGCGCCGGTCCTGATCGTCGCCGCGGCTGCGACCGACAACGTCAAGCGCACGGGGGCGACCGTCGACCGCGCCACGCACAACATGCCCGAGAGCGCCGTGCTGACCATCGCCGGCCTCTTCACGCTCGGCGACGCCGCGACGTGCAAGTTTGCCGCCGAGATCCTGGAGTCGGATGACGGCTCGAACTGGGGCTCCGCGGTCGCACTCTTCGCACTGGCTGATGGCCTCGCCGGCACGGGCCCGGGCGGCGGCGGCAACGTCACGTGCCTCAAGACGCTCGACATGGTCCTCAAGGGCCGCAAGCGCTACTTCCGCGTCGACATCACCTGCGACCTGTCGGCAGGCAGCGCGGACACGGGACACTACACGGCGCAGTACGTCTTCGGTGGCGGCAGCCCGCTCCCGGTGTAAGCCGTGGCCGAGCTCGTCACCGTCAGGTTCCTGCACGCCTCGCCGCCCTACAACGGCGGCGAGGAAGCTGGATTCGAGGCACAGGCAGCGCGGCACCTCGTCGAGAGGGGCGTAGCCGCCTACGCCGTGCCCTTCTCTTCCCCGTCTGTCGTCGTCGATACCGTGGTCGCGGTTCAACCTGACCCGACGGTCGTGACGATCTCCCCGCCGGAGGCGGTTCCTGCTCCGGTTCCGCAGCCGGCGGGGAAGTCGAAGCGACGCTAGTGATGTCAGGCACGATCGTCGCCGCGTCGAAGCGAAAGGCCGACACCGATGGCACTCGCAGCAAACGCACTCACGACAATCGCCACCGTCAAGGATGAGCTCGCGGTCACCTCGGCCGCCGATGACAGCTACATCGAGCGACTGATCAACGTCTACTCCGGCATCATCGAGCAGCTCTGCGACCGCAAGTTCGGCCGCGCCGTCGACTGGACCGAGAAGAAGCCGGCCGAGGGCGCCACGCACCTGGTGCTCGAGCGGACGCCCATCGAGGGCATCAAGTCGATCACCTACTACGGCGCGACCATCGACCCGAGCGTTTACGAGATCGACGACGCCACGGCCGGCCTCGTGCGCTTCATCAACTCGACCTACGAGGCCAACCTCGGCGCACGCAACACCACGGTCGACTCGCTGCCCGGAACCTCGCGGCTCTTCTACCTCGTGACCTACACGGGCGGCTACGTGCTGCCCAAGGACGAAGCAGCGGCGGTAGGCGAGACGCCAGCAGTCGTGCGCACGCTGCCCTACGACCTCGAGCAGGCCTGCATCCTCGGCGCCGTCTCCGCCTACCGCAAGCGCGGCCGAGACCGCACGGTGCAGTCCGAGAGCTTGCTCGGCTACAGCGTGACGTTCGCGCGCGGCGGCGCCGGCGGCGATTCTCTCCCGATCGAGGCGATGGCAATCCTGCAGAGCTACCAGCGAGTCATCGTATGAGCCTCGGCGGCATGCTCGACGCCACGGTGACCTTCTCGCCGCCGGCGTCCGTGAGTGCGGCTGGCGACCCTACGTTTGGAGCGCAGACAACGGCACGCGCGCGCGTGGAGTACGGCACGAAGTTCATCTACGGCCGCGACAACACCGAGCTGCAGTGCGAGGCGGTCATCGCGAGCGACGTCGAGATCCCGATGGGCTCGCGCATCTGGCTCCCCGGCACCAACCCGTCCGACAACAACGCGGCCAAGCGCCCGCTGACGGTCAAGCGCGCGTCGTCGCCTGGCGGCACCTTAACCGTTTACGAGACCTACCTGTGAGCACGCCCCTGAAGCTCAGGGGCCTCGAGAAGGCCAGGAAGAAGCTCGAGGCGCTTCGGCAGCAGTACCCACGCGCCGCCGCGGCAGCTCTCTTCGCCGAGGGCCTGGCGATCGAAGCCGAGAGCGTCAAGCTCGTGCCCGTCGACACGGGGCGTCTGCGCGCCACGCACTACTGCTCGCCGCCCGAAGATGGTCCTGGCGGGCCCGTCGTGCACGTGGGCTACGGCACCGACTACGCGCTCGCCGTGCACGAGCGGATGCACGCCTACCACCCCGTTGGCGAGGCGAAGTTCCTCGAGATCCCGCTCAAGGCCGCGAGCTCCGGGTTTGCGTCGCGCATGGCCGACCGCATCAAGAGATTCGTCGCGAGCGGCAAGGGGATGGACGTGCTCTCGTCCGGCTCGAGCTCGTCGACGGCCGCTGCAGCATCAGCCGCCGGCGCCGCGCGCCAAGCAAAGTCGAGCGCCTCACGCAAACCAGGGGCGGCCAAGCGCAAGCGAGCTCGCATCGCGAAGAGCCTTCGCCCGCGGAAGGGCAAGTAAGCCATGGCCACCGCACCCGATTCCGACGTTGTCACGCAGCTCGTAGCCGCGGGCATCGGTCTCGTCTCCGGTACAAATTTGTGGCGCGGTCCAGAGCGCGCCGCCGGCACCGGCGTGCCTGCCAAGTCCGTCTTCGTGCTCGCGTCAGGTGGCTACCCACCACGGCCATTTCTCGGCCCTTCCAGCACCGACATGCGCCGCTCGACCGTGCAAATCACCGTGCGCTCGGACGCGCAGGACTTCGACGGCGGCCAGACGCTCGTGCGCGCCGTGCGGAATGCGATCCACAAGGCTGCCGTCGCGGGCTACGTTGATATTCGCGTAAGGGAATCCGAGCCCAACTACCTCGGGCAAGACGAGGCGGCGCGGCACCTGTGGACGGTGAACGTCGAGATGGAGCACGAGCAATGAGCGAGCCGAAGCACGTGACGATGACCGATACGGCCCGCATCGAGCGGCCCGACGGCTCAACCATCACCTACCCCAAGGGCGCGCTTGCGCTAGTCGACAGCGAGCTCGCCGATGCGTGGACCGCCGATGGCCAGGCCGTCGAGTGGCCGCCCACCGAGAAGCCGATCGAGACGCCATTTACCATCACCTACCCCACGCCAAAGGAGTAGCCCATGCCTCGCACCGTGATCCCCCTGCAGGAGGCCGGACCCAACGGCGGCGGCATCGATAGCGTCACGATGACCGCTGGCGACAGCGGCAACGGCATGTACTTCGACAACACGAGCGGCATGGTCGACCTCCTGGTGCTCAACACGAACGCCGCCCCCAAGGCCGTCGTCGTCAAGGGCGTCACCGACGAGAACGGGCGCACCGGCGACAAAACCCTCACCTGCCCGGCAACGACCGGCAAGTCTTCGGGCGGCCCCTACCCGATCAAGCTCTTCAACCAACTCGGTGCGGCCGACCTCGGCAAGACGTTCGTCGACATCGCGGACGCCACCAACGTCACGATCGCGGCCATCAAGCGCGCTCGGTAGCGGAGGACTCCCATGGCAAAGGTAACTGGTCGTCTCGGGTTCGCAGCCATCTCGACGGACGGCGGCACGGTCTACGCCAACATCGGCAGCTCGAAGACGGTCAAGCTCGGCAGCAAGCGCGCGACCATCAAGCGCACGACGCACGACTCAGGCGACAACGAAGAGTACGGCGCCGGCCGCAAGGACGCGACGTTGAGCGTCGACTGCGCCTACGACGAAGCCGACACGGGGCAGGCCGCCTGCTGGACGTCCTACGAGGCCGGCACGACGGTGTGGTTCCGGTTCCGCCCCGACACCGGCTCGGGAAAGAAGCAGTACCGCCAGCAGGGCATCATCACCGACATGTCGGACGATTCGCCGAACGACGATGACAACGCGCTGAGCATCCAGATCCAGCTCAGCGGCACGCGCACCACCGACACCCAGTAAGCGGCTCGGGCCGCGAGGTAGCACACCATGGCGAATGCTTGGCGCGGCGAAGCGACCATCCACATCGACGGCAAGGACCGCACGCTGGCGTTCACCCAGAACGACATCGCGGACCTCGAAGATACTCTTGGCGGGTGCTCTGTCGTCGGCATCCTGCGCAAGGGTGAGGCGGATTCGATCTCGTTCCTACGCGCCGCCATCGCGGTTGGCTTGCGTCGCGAGGTCCGGCTGACCCCGCGTCAGGTCGGTACCTTGCTGGGCAAGGAGTACGGCAAGACCTCGGTCTTCGTGGCCGCGGTAATGAAGGCGATCGTGCTCGCGCTCCAGGGGCCCGGCGTCGCCGAGCGGTTCAGGCAGATCGAAGACGACGAGCAAGACGAAGCGAGCGCCGATGACGACGAGCAGGAGGCTGACGATGCCGACCACCCTCCTCTGGCGGGGGTTGGGACTGGGAGTCCCGCCTCCGCACCGCAGCCCGAATAGGGCTCGCATTCGACCGCTTCTGGGCGATGACGCCCTACGAGTTCTCCCTCTACCTGCAGGGCCGAGGCGAGGCAGCCGACGATGTGCTGCGCTCGAACGCACGGATGGCGGCTTGGATCATGACGCCGCACTACAAGAAGGCCATCAACCCCGCTCACCTCATCGGCAAGTCGCGCTCCTTCGAGGGCATGACGCGAGAAGAGATCCGCGAGTACTACCGCAAGAAACGAGCGCAGGCGCGCGCGCGAAGGTGACGCATGTCTACTAGCGCGGGCGATCTCGACGTCACCCTCAGTGCCATCACCGCGGAGTTCGATGCCGCGATGAAGGGCGCGATGGACGCCATGGAGAAGTTCGGCGTCTCATCGACGGAGGTGAGCACCACGCTTGCCGGTCTAGGCGCGTCGGCAGAGAAGAGCGCCACCTCGCTCGAGACGCTGTTTCGTGGACTCGGCGACACGACGGCGCATGAGAAGTTCCGTGCCGAGGTAGACGCCGAGGTCGCGTCAATGAAGGCCGCCGAAGACGCCGGCAAGGCCGCCGGGGACGCCATCCGCAATCAAGCGTCCGGGCTCACGTCGACATCGGAGGAACACAAGACACTCACCGAGCGCTTGAAGGATTATCGCTCGGAAGAGGTCAAGGCGGGGAGAGAGGCGCGCTTCTTCGCCAACGAACTATCGGAGCTCACGGGCATGAGCTCGGGCACGGCCGGGGCCCTAGCCAAGATTGGCGTCGCGATGACTGAGGGACCGTTCGGCGTCGGCGTCGAGCTGGCCAAGCTCGCGGTGGGAAAGCTCGCCGAGCACATCACCGAAGCCATCGCGGAGGCAGCGAAGCTCGACAAGCAGAAGTTCGACAACATCGCCAACGCTCTCACGAAGCTCAGGGATGGGGCTCAGAGCGCCAAGGACAAGTTCTCGGCGATGCTCGGCATGGATGTCGAGGGGATGGGACTGCAAAGAGCCTACGACTCGGCGAGGAGCTCGCTCGATGCCTTCATGAGCGACCACGCCGAATTGGCCGAGATACCACGAGAGCAGCTTGAGGCGTTCTCGGAGAACGCCGTTGGCACCGTGTCGACCTGGGGCTACATCTCGTCGGCGCAGGCCGCGGCGTTCATCGAGATGACGGACAAGACCAATGAGGCGAGCAAGGCGCTCGACGACTATCGCAGCACGCAGGCTGCGATAGCCAAGCAAAAGGCGTGGGAAAACCAGATCAAGGAGACAGAGGAGTACAACACCAAGCTCAAAGAGACCCGTGCTCTGATCAAGGGCGCCCACGAAGAGATCGCGAAGAAGGCAAAGACTGCTGACGCCTTCAACTTCTCCGGTGAGTCCGGCAAGACGCCGATGAACGTCATGAGCGACACGAGCATCGACGAGATGACCCACCGCTACGTCAGCGCGGACTCGGAAAAGGCGCAGTCGGAGGCGATGGACGAGTACGGACGCGTGAGCCTCGCGGCGTCAAAGGCATCACAGAAGGCAAGTGATGACATCGACAAGGCTGCCGCACAACTCGGCAATAGCGTCCTGTCGTCCATGGGAGACGCCGGCGACATGATCAACGCGGCCATGCAGGGCGCATCAGCCGGCCCGATTGGCGCCGCCGTCGCGGCTGTTTTGGCGCTGCTCATGAAGGCGCCCGCGTTTGGTGACATGGTGCAGATGATCAACGACATCGTTGGCGAGCTCGTCATGGCTCTGAACCCAGTGCTCGAAGCGCTCAAGCCGCTTCTCGGCATAGCCGCGGGCCTCGTCTCTTTGGTGATCGACCTGCTCGAGCCGGCGCTACAGGCGATCGCGGTTGTGATTCAGTACATCGCCAATGCCATCGGATCGGTGGTCAATACGGTCCTCGATATCGTGGCCGACGTTCTCGATTGGGTCCCTGGAGCCGGAAAGGCAGCGAAGAAGGTCCGCGCCAAGAAGATGAATGTCGATTGGGATGCCGATTGGAGCATGAACGATCGACAGAAGGTGCCCGATACCTCGGGTGCGGATAGGATCAAGAAAGAGCATGACGCCGTCTTCAAGAGCATCGAAGACGAGATGAAGCTCGTTGCTGCAGGCATGGCCGACCACAGCGAGGGCGAAAGCGTCATCAAGTCGGCCAAGCGAGCGGCGGTGCTCTCTGGCGATGCAGCATTTCAGGAGCAGATCAACTCGTTGACCAAGCAGCTCGAGGCGATGCTGCCGGCCGATGTCGTCAAGGCCCCAAAGGACCTCGCTGACAACCTCAATGAGGCTGGTGACGCCGTGGCCGATGTCGCCGAGAGCCTGTCCAACGTCCCGAGCGGCTACAAGGTGGCGCTCGCGCGCTTCAACGCGACCGACTTCGGCCAGATGACTCCGGCGCTGGCTGGCGCGACGGCGGGCGGCGGCTCGACGGTGATCGACCAAGCGCCACGCATCGAGGTGCACAACATGACGGTGCAGGCGCCCACGGCCGAGGTCGCCGCGGCCGTCGTCGAGACGCTCAAGCGCGACAACGTCATCCGCACGGGCTCGAACCTCACCACGACCTCACCGTACGTTGGCGGCAGGAAGACGCAGGAGCGCTGATGGCCTTCCTTCAAATCGACGGCATTACGATCCCAGTTGCAGACAGCCACGCGAAGCAGGTCTACGAAGAGATCGGCGGGCGCTCGCGCGCGTTCAGCGGTGCCGCGCTGTCGGGCGTGCGCGCGGTCAGGCGCGGATGGGATGTCGTGACGACGCCGATGCCCGAAACTGAGGCCGAGGCGCTAGCGTCCATACTGCAAGCGAGCGGCGTCCACTTCCCGTTAACCGCGAACGCCAACAGCTCGTCAGGATACATCGCCCCGACACCAGCGAACGTCAACCACCTACCTGGATTCAGCCCGTACGATCTGTTGTCCAGCGGGTGGTACGCCAGGGTGAGCGACGTTCCTTTTGGTGAGTACCTGGGCAACAAGTCGCTGCGGCTCAACTATCCGACGACGAATCTGCTGAGTGCCGAGACGGCATCGTTCAACACCACGATCGGTAGCGCCTACTCGACATGGGGCGCTGTCCTTTCTCGTGACGGGAACGTGTCGCTCGATACCGGCTCAGGCGCGCTCAAAATCGCGTACAAGAGTTCGGGCAACGCGTTCATCGACACCGTGATCTTGCCGAGCACCATCACCACGGCAGGATCCTACGTCGGTAGCGTATATCTCAGGGCCGAGTCCGGCACGCCAACGATCACCGTGCGCATCAGTGACGGTACGCATCTGTCGGCAGACGTTGTGGTCACGCTGTCGTCGACACGCTGGACCTACATTTGCCCGCCGCTCGTTACCACCACTGCCGGACTGACCGCTGGCATCTATATTCGGGAACCATCAATAAACTCTGGCGTTACCATCTACGTCGACCGTGCGATGATCCAGGCAGCAGCAGGGGCGCCGACGATCTGGACCGCTGGAGGTTCTTCGATCGCGACTACGGGCCGCCTGCAGCTCGTCGACTCGACGCACAATCCATTCGCTGGATGGTCGGGCGACTGGGCGGTCAATGTCTGGTTTCGCCCAGACAAGATGCCAACGAGCTATCGCCAGTTTCTACTCTATGGCGGCGCCACGTTCTCGATCGGGATCTCGGCAGCGGGGACGGTCAACCTCGTCATCGGCATCATGGATCTTCCGGTCGCGGGAGTGTTCGCGGTTAATCAGGCATGGCACATGCTGACGCTGGCCCACTCACCGGTGCTTGCAGACGGCGGCGTGATCACCGACCTGTATGTAGACGGGGTTTTGATCGGGAGCACCTCTACGTCTTCGGTGATCTCCTTCCCTTTGAGCGGCCTCACGACGCTTGACGTGGGATCGACTGGCGGGGCCACAGTCGGCGGCTACACGCCAGACGTGACCACGTTCACCGGGCCGATTGGGCCGGTGACCTTCCTGCGATGCCGACCCCACGCGTCGACAGTGGCCAAGATGTATTCGTCAGGTGCCGGTGCTATGCTCGGGCTGTGGCCGAAGCACAGGGTCACGGGCGACATCATCAGCGGAAGGGCGGCGGTCGATGCGTTCGTTCAGGTCAAGGGCTCTGATCCTTCCAGCTTTGTTGACAACTCTGGCGTGTGGCAGTCGTCCGGCCGAGTCCTCAACTTCTCCATCACCGAGATCTGACGTGCGGACACTCACGGCGCAAGAGTCCGCACTGCTCGCGCTCGGCGCGTGGTCGACGCATGTCAGGGTCGAGATCGACCGCGATGGCGCCGGCACCTACCAGGACCTGACCAACCTCGTCGGCTTCGACTGGCTCGTGTCCGCCGAGCTCCGCGAGAACGTCGACGACCCGGTCGCGTCCTCGACGGTGACGCTCGAGCGCGAGATGCAGCCGCTTGGCGGCGTCTGGTCGCTCTCTCCGTTCGTGCGCGCCTCGCCGCTCAACATTGTTGGCGGCGTCTACACGCCGATGATCGACATCGGCCGGCGCCTCAAGATCTCGACGGCGATGATGCCTCTGATGATGAGCCCGAGCGCTGCCGACTGGCGCCTCGTCTTCGACGGCTACATCGACTCGCTCGACATGGGCGGCGAGTCGCTGAAACTCGAGTGCAGAGATCTCGGTGCCAGGCTGCAGGACGCCTTCATTGAGACGGATGACGTCTACGGATCCGACGCAGGCACGAGCGTCGAGGGTCAGATGCAGGCGATCATCGACGCGACCATCGGCACCAGCGTGGTCACGCTTTACACCCCGTCAAGCCCCGGGTGGAACGTCCACAAGTGGATGCAGGAACGGACGTTCGTCGGCGATGCCGTGCGAAAACTCGCGCAGCAAATCGGGTGGGACGCCCGCTACAAGTGGGACTCCGGCGCCGGCGCCTTTCATTACACGTTCTGGACGCCAGACCGCGCGAAGACGACCCCCGACCTCACGCTCGGGAGCTCTCAGTACGTGGCGTTGCCACGTGTCGGGCTCGCGATCTCCGGGATCCGAAACGCCATCACGGTGCAGTACACCGCCCGTTCTCCGGTGGGAGAAGGAAGGGCGACCACAACCGATTCCACGAGCATCACACGATATCGCCGCCGGCCGATGATTGTCGGCGAGGCCTCGACGAGCAACATCGACTCGTCGACCGAGGCAACCGCCTTCTCGAACGCGATGCTGTCTGACCTGAAGGACCCGGTCATCGAGCAGACTGCCGAGACGCCCTACATCTACAACGTTGAGATCGGCGACCTCGTGCGCTTCTCGGCCAACGGCACGCACTTCGACGTCGACACCGACCTTGCGATCACCACCATCAACCACTCGTTGACCAAGGACAGCGCGAAGACAACGCTCGGGCTGCGCGGCAAGCCGAGCGGAGGATGGGATCGGTGGCTAGCTCTCGACATTCGCACCGGCATCTCCACTCGTAAATTCGCCAGCGCCAAGGGAAGCAACACGTTGATCGACGCCCCAGCGGTGGTCACCAGCGGGACCTGGGTGCTCGGATTCGACACGGCCATCATCGACGAGGCTGGCCTGGTCGACGCCACGAACAAGGCGATCAAGATCGTCGAGACTGGCGTGTACGACGTGACGTGCCACTACCGGTGGCGCGCCGGTCAGGCCTCAGGCAAGACCGCTTCGTACGTGCACTATGTCTATGCGAATGGCCAGAACCTCGAGCTGGGACGAGTGGAGTATCCGAACATGGGTGCGAACCAGTACCCATGCGATGGTGGCGCTCAGAACTTCTTCGACTTCACCTGGCGCGGAATCTTGTTCGGAGGCGATTCGATCCAGGCGAAGATCGGCGTGACGTGGTCACCAGCAGCGCTGAACGCATGGACGTTCGCCTTTGACGGCACGGTGAACTCGTTCCTGTCGATCAATCGCGTCAGGTAACCGGTACAAATTCAGAGCCCGCCATCCCCGCATCGCACGGCCTGATTGCGGCCCCTCCCGGGGGCCGAGCGCACTTTGCTACTGACCTCCGGCGTACGCGCGTGCCTGATGGACCTGCTGACACCCAGGAGGTCCCCCGTGCGATTCGCCCGCCTGCTTAACGTCCTGCTCACCCTGCTGCTCTTCGTTCTCGCGTCCGCCGCGCAAGCCGCCGTCCCCGGCCCGGCTCCGATGTCGCAGTACATGCTACCGCTCGAGGCCGCGCGGCTGACCACCCAGCCCGTCAACGTGGCGTGCGCGGCCGACATCGGCAACACCGACACGCCGCTGTGCGCGAGCTTCGAGCTCGACACCCGAGGCTACAAGCAGGTCGTGCTCATCATCCGCTACGTGCGCACAAGCGCGAGCGCGGTGCAGCTCTACAAGGACGACGCTTTGGTCACCGACGCTGGCGGGCTCGGTGGGCCGCCCTGGGGTATCCAGCAACTCGGCGATGCGTTGGCCCCGCCGACCGTGACGATGGGCGCCGAGGCGCGCGTGTGGGCGGTAAGCGCGAGCGACACGTGGCAGGTCAAGTTTGCAATCACGGCGCCGTACACTCGCTTTCGCTTCACCGCGACCGGCGCGGCCGCGGGCGACACGGTCACGGTCTACGCCATCCTCATCGGGGGCTAGCGCGTGACGACCGTGCTCTTGCTCGCCGCGCTGCTCACCCAGCCCGCGGCCGTTGACGACGAGGGGCTCTATCGCGGGCTACCTCGCCTGGCCGCGCCGCTCGTCTCGAGCGTGACGGGCTCACGAGCCGAAGCCGCGACGTTCACCAACACCGGCCCTGTGTTCTACTGGTCGGGCGGGCTGCTCGTCTCGAGCGCCGACGACGCCCCGATCTTCGCCGCTCAAATCCCGGTCGGGCTCGCCGGCGGCGGCACGACGACGGCGGGGCTGCTCGTGCATCAGGCCGTCAAGAACAACGTGCTCTACTCGAGCGGCAGCGTGACGGGGTGGTCGCAGGACGTGGCCGGAGCCTACGTCTGCGGTAACACGAGCAAGAGCCCCTTCGCCGACGCGCGTTCCATCTGCAAGCTCACCGACGCGAGCGCGGTCTATGTTGCTGACCTCTATCAAAACGTCGTGTTTGCCAGCGCTGGCATCGCCAATGGCGAGACGATGTCCTTGTGTGTGTGGGCCGCGGCCGACGACTCCGCGCAGTACATGAGCGCCAGCTTCCTCGAGAACACGGGCTGCACGTCGAACGATGTTCAGGCGAGCAAGGCGGTCGTGCAGACCGGCTCTCTTCTGCGCTGGACGCACACGCGATCGGCTGGAGCGTGCACGGGCGTCTACGTGATCATGTACCCGACGCAGGGCGTGGGAGGCGCTGGCGAGCAGGGGCACAACTACATCGGCTTCATGCAGGTGGTCAAAGGCTCCCTCTGCCCGCCCATCTACTGTCACACGGCAGCGGCAGCGGTGACGTGCGGAGCGGACACCGACAGCTACGCGCTCGCGACGCCCGTGGTAGACGGCTCCGGCAACCTCACCGGCTCGTGGCGCGTCACCGTCGACTGGACGCCGCTCGTGACCGGCGCGCCCGGCGTCGGCAACATCCTCTTTCTGAGCAACGCCGGCGCGACGCAGTGGGTGGGCGTCTACACCAACGGCTCGGCCGTGCTGCTCGGCTCGCAGCCAGGTGGTGTGCCGCTCATCACCAGCGGCGCGCAGTCGTACACGGCCGGCGTGCCTGTGCGCTTCGACGTGCGCGGCTCCTACGACCGCGACCAGTACGAGCTACGCATCAACGGCGTGAGCGCCGGGACCGCAACGACGGCGCTGACCTCGCCAACCGGGCTCGTGCGCGTCTACCTAGGCACCGACACGGCAGCGGCCTCACAGATGCCGGGCGGCGCGTCTCTGAGTAACTTCCGGGTGATTCGATGAGCCGTATTCGCACAGTACTCGTAGCCGCGGCTGCGCTCGTGGTCGGCAGCGCCGTCGCGCTCGGGATCGCTCTCACGCAGGGCGCGCAGACCGTCGCGCCGCCGATGAACTGCAACGAGTGGGCGACGGCCGTGGCCAAGTACGCCGACCCGCAGCATCGCGAGACCGTCTACCTCGCGGTGCCGATCGGGACAGCAGTCCCCGCGGCCTACGGTGATCGCATCCTCGGCGACTGCGCGGCCGGCGTCTGCACGATCAAGCCTTCGGCGTGCGACGTGTCGGCCTACTGGAGCTACAAGACCGGCGCGGCTCTCGGTGGCAAGGTCATCGTGCGCGTGGTGGCGCCGCTCTACATCGCCGAGGGCGCGCGGCAGTGGGTGGGATCGGTCGTCGGCGGGCTGTGGCTCGGCAGCTTCGGCCAGGCGGTGACCACGTGCCTCGGCATCACGACGCGCGCCAACTGCATCACGATGTTCGCCGGCGTCGTCGACTGCTGGCTACAGGGCAACGGTACGCTCTGCCGCTACGGCCTGCTGTACGGCCCCGGCGAGGGCGGCAAGAACGCTTGCACGCCTGACGCTGGCGCACTGCCCATGCCCTGCGAGGTGTCGCGCGGCGCCGGCAGCGAGCTCGTCGATGTCGCTCGAGCGTTCACCCCTGAAGATCTGGCCGCAGCTCAGTAGGAGACGACGATGGCCCACGCCGAAGCACTCCCCGCATCCCACGCCCCGCGCGACTCTAGCACGCCTTGGACATGGAGCAAGCGTCTGTTGTGGTGGATCAAGATCCTGGCGATGCTTGGCACAAGCCTGGTCGCAATGGCCGGCGCCGCGAACCTGATCGGGATCAGATGGGACGTGTTCACGCGCGAGGAAGCCAGGCAGACCTTTGACGCCATCCACGCCGAGATCCGTGCTGGTGACGACGCGACCAAGGCCGAGGTGCGGGCCGGCGATGCGGCGACGCGGGCCGAGGTGCGAGAGGCGATCAAGGAGTCCTTCGATCGCAACGACCGCAAGCTCGACCGCATCTACGACGTGCTGCTCAAATCCGGGGGGCGCAAGCCGTGACGCTACAGCAGCGAGTGATCGCGGCCGCACACGCCGTTCGCGTCTTCGTCGATGACGACGCTCGGCTGGCGATGATCGGCGTCGCGCTGGCCTTGATCGTCATCGTGTGGGCCTCGGGCATCTCCTGGCGGAGGCGGCGCCACCGATGACCGTCACCAACCGCATCGCCGAGTGCATGGCACCCAACCCGCTCCCGGTCGTCCACCCGCTCAAGTGGATCGTGATCCACAAGACGAGCCTCGCCGAGCTCGAGCCGCACAACCCGAAGCCGATCGCCGACGACGTGCTCGACGGGCCGTTGCTCGTGTCCGCGTTCTGCCGTGGACCGATGGGCTTCTACACGACGAACCGCGCGCCTTACCACGTGCTCGTCAGGACCACCGGTGCCGCCGAGCAGATGCTCGCGCTCGACCGCGTCGGGGCGCACGCGCGCCGCTACAACTATGCCTCGCTCGCCGTCGCCGTCGTCGGCGAGACTCCCAACCGCGCGCAGTACGAGTCGCTGGTGCGTGTCTGTGCCGAGCTGGCCCTCTACGCCCGCGCGCCGATCGTCGGTCACACCGACTTGCCCAACGCTTCGGTCGATCCCGCCAAGCGCTGCCCTGGCGGCGGCCTCTCGATCCCTGAGCTCACGCTCGCCGTGCGCTCCCGGCTCCAACTCAACGCAGGAAGTTCGTGGCGTGCTCTGCCCACTCGCGAGGTTGAGCGGCGAATGTTTGCCGCTGGCTATCAACTGTTGTCGGCGATTTCGCCGACGTAGGAGCTCCATCATGCTGGACCAGATTCTTGCGTACGCAGTCCCCGCTCTCGTCATGGCGCTCGTGCCCTACGTGGGCATCGGTATCCACGCGCTCGTGTCCCTGGTGCGCAGCAAGGCCAAGGTGCAGGAGACCGGCGCCGCGAGCGACATGCTTGACTTCTTCTCTGGCGCCGCCGAGCAGGCCGTCAACCTTGTCGCGCAGACCTACGCCAATGACATCAAGGCCAGGGGGCCGGAGGCGTTCACGAAGTCGGCGCAGCTCGAGTCTCTCCGCAAGGCGGTCGACGCGACCAAGGTGCTCGGCGCCGCGCAGCTCCCGGCGCTCACCGCGATGCTCGCCAAGAGCGGGCTCGACCTCAACGACTACCTAGCGCGCCTGATCGAGGCGAAGCTCGGCGAGCAGAAGCAGGCCACGAGCTCGCCCGGGCTGCCGGCGTTCTACGCCTCGCCCGAGGTCATCGCGAAGTTGGCATCCGAGGCAGCCGCGAAGCTCAAGGGCTAGCTCATCACGCAGTAGGAGATCACGACAATGGCACTCGTACTTTCAGACGTTGGGGCGAACGCCCTCTTGGTCGCCTACTACAACAACACCCGGCCGGGCGGCGGCAACAATCACACGCTCAAGCTCTACACCAACGACTACACGCCGCTGGACTCGAGCACGGCCGGGAGTTTCACCGTTGCAACCGGCGGTGGCTACGCCGACAAGGCGCTGACCAACGGCTCGTGGACGCCCTCGCAGGTCGGCGGCATTCAGCAGGTGGCCTACGCGCAGCAGGTCTTCACCTTCACCGGCGCACTGACTGGCAACCCGACGCTCTACGGCTATTATGTGGTCGACGGCGACGGCGTGCTTGTCTACGCCGAGCGCTTCGCGATCAACTTCACGCCGGCGAACAACGGTGACCATGCCGACGTGACGCTCAAGTTCCAGCTCTCGAAGGGCACGCCCACCTAGGAGCCGACAGCCATGGCCGACAACGTCAACTACAACCCCGCGGGCGCGACGCCGATCGCCACAGACGACATCGGCGGCGTGCAGCACCAGCGCGTCAAGCTCACGCTCGGCACCGACGGCGTCAGCGATGGCGACGTGTCTCTCACGAATCCGATGCCCGTGCACCTCGAGCTGCAGCACACCGTCATCGACTCGAGCACGACGCCGCTCAGCAACGGCGCGAGCTACACGACGCCGTGGTTCGATGCGCAGCACCAGGGCCAGAACTTCACGCTCGTCGCCGTGACCGACAAGGCTGGCAAGGTCGAGCATGAGGAGTCGCTCGACGGGTCGACCGTGGCGTGGTCACACGAGACGCCGTACATGGCTGGCGAGTCGTACCGCGTCCACCACGATTCGTTCGCGCGCTACTCGCGCTTTCGGTTCACCAACGACTCGGGCTCGGCACAGTCGTCGCTGTTCTTCTCGGTGATGCAGTCGATGAGCGCGCAGGCTTCCGTGGCGCAGAACGCCTATGCGATCTCGACCTCGCAAACGCCGCTCGGCATCGCCGGGGAATGGACCTCGCAGGCCTACGACACAAAGATCGGCGGCATGGCGTTGACGATGTTCTTCGTGGCCGACGTCGCGGCGACGCTCTATCTCGAAGAGTCCGTCGACGGCGTGACGTGGGACGTGACCGCGTCGGCGCCGTATCCGGGGACCATCGTCTTCAATGAGATGCACGTCGCGCACGCCAACTTCTTCAGGGTCCGCGTGGTCAACGGCGGTACGGGCCAGGCGTTCATGCGCGTCCAAGTCGTGCAACGGTTCAGCGGCATCCCGTGGAAGATCAAGCTCGACGAGTACGGCAACGCAGTGACCCAGGGCAGCGACGCGCCGTGGGAGGTCACGGGCACGCGGGACAACAACTCGTCGGTCCCGGGCACAGCACTGACCGCCGTAGCTGGTGCGCTATGCCGCGCGTCGGTTCCGACCTACAGCGACGGCAACCTAGTGCTGCCCACGGTCACGACAGCGGGAGACACGCGCGTCACGCTCGACGGCGAGACGGTGGCGCTCGCGGCGGGGACAGCGAACATCGGCGATGTCGACGTGCTCACGCTCCCCGCAGGCACCGTCGCCGGTGGCACCTCGCTCCCGAGCGGGTCCAACAACATCGGTGACGTGGATGTCGCGACCCTCCCTTCAGGCACCGTCGCCGGTTCGGCCACCCTGCCCGCGGGCAGCAACAACATCGGTGATGTCGACGTGCTCACCGTCCCGGCCGACCCCTTCGGCGTCAACGCCGACGCTATCGTAGCCGCCGGCGCGGCCGGCAGCATCCAGGGCAAACTCAGGCGCGCGACCCAGGGGCTCGAAGACCTCAAGAGCTTGATCGTGCTCGCGGCCGGGACCGCAGCGATCGGCAAGTTGGCCGCGAACAGCGGCGTCGACATCGGCGACGTTGACGTTCTCACGCTGCCCGCGGACCCGCTCGGCGCGAATGCGGATGCCATCGTGGCGGCCGGCGCCGTCGGCTCGCTCTCGGCGAAGATGCGACGGATGACGCAGGGCCTCGAGGACCTCAAGACGCTCATCGTGCTCGGCGCGGGCTCGGCGGCCATAGGCAAGCTCGCTGCCAACTCTGGCGTAGACATCGGCGACGTGGACGTGGCGAGCTTGACGGGCGGCACCATCGCGCACGACGCGGCCGACAGCGGCAACCCGATCAAGACGGGAGCTCGAGCCGTCTCGAGCTTGGCCACGGCAACGCTCGTTGCGGCGGCCGACCGCTCCGATGCGATCGCCGACCTCGACGGCGCGCATATCGTCAAGCAGCTCTGCCCCTCGGCCGACATCAAGAATGAGCGCATCGCCGACACGGCCGGGACCTCGGCGGCATGCACCGTCTTCGCGGCGGCGGCGAGCTTGCGCAACTACATCACGACGATCGCGATCTTCAACAGCTCGGCGACGGATGCATTTGTCGACTTCCGCGACGGCGCGGCGGGTGCCATCCTGTTCACCGCCCCGGCGCCGAAGGGCGGCGGCTCGGTCATCACGTTCCCGGTGCCGTTGCGCCAGCCCACGGTCAACACGGCGCTCGCCTACGACGTGAGCGCGGCGATCACGACCATGTACATCTCGCTCGTCGGATTCCAGTCGAAGGCCTGAGCGATGGCAACGCGGCTCTACATGCCCGCGAGCGGCTCGCCGCCCATGGCGAGCTTGGCCTATGACGCCAACTGGGAGTTGCCGACAGGCTCAGCGCCGAGCGTCGCGCGCCTCCCGTGCTTCACAACCAAGCAAGACACCGCGCTGGCTACGTCGACGCTCGCATGGACCGCTGCGACCACGCAGCAGTGGTGCTGGTGGCAGTACCAGAGCGACACGCTACAGGACGCGTTCTCATTCACGACGGCGCACACGATCTCGATGGTCGTCGGGAAGTGCGCCGAGACGACGACGAGTGGCGACACGCATCTCGCCTTCTCGCTGCGCGTTGTCAGTGGCGACGGCTCGGTAGTGCGCGGAACGCTGTTGCTCTACCACGCGACCTCGACCGAGTTTGCCTTGATGGCCGCCGCGGCCACGGCGATCCACTCGGCGCGCGCGTTCGGCGCCAACGTCAACGCTTTGGCTGGCGACCGGCTCGTCATGGAGATCGGGCTCCACGGCTTCACGCCTGCGCTCGAGAACATCCAGATGCGCGTCGGCGACCCGACCGCGGCAGCCGACTTCGCGCTGACCGCCGGCCTCACGACTGACCTTTGCCCGTGGTGGGAGATTTCGCCCACCGTGACCTTTGGCACGCCTGCCGCTGGCGGGTTTCCGGGCAGCCTTGGCTTGCTCGGCGTAGGAGTCTGACCATGGCCGGGACGCTGAAGTACATCTCGCAGCAAGAGGACAACCAGTCGATCGCCGTGACCGTCGAGTACGCGACGAACGACGCCGCGGCCATCACGTGGCAGGAGGTCGAGAGCTTCCCGCGCGAGCGCTTCACCTCGTTTTCGAGCGCATCGCAGTTCCACACCGAGGTCATGTTGCCAGGCGCCGCGATCAAGATCAAAGCGCGCCGAGCTCTGCGCATCGCCCGCGACGCGGCAGCGACGGCCATCACGGCTGCGACCGTCTACACGGTGCCCGACACCTAGGGAATAGCCGATGCCTCTTCTCCCTCTACTCGCCAGCGTCACCATCCAGGTGCTCACCCTCACAGGAGACGGCGGCGCACTTGCCGGCGGCGAGGCTGGCGTAGCCTTCGGTACGGCTGGTGTGCAGTCGCTAGTTGTCGACGGCGACGGGGGCGGGCTCGCCGGCGGCACGGCTGGCGTGTTGTTCGCCGTCCAACCGGCCACCTCGGGCGGCGGCGTTGTCGGCGGCGCGGCCGCGCAGCTCCGAGCGGTCGTCGTGTCGTCGGCGGGCGGAGGGGTAGCCGGAGGCGAGGCGCTGGTCGCCTTCGAGCTCGCCGGCGCTCAGTCGCTCGTCGTTGTCGGTGACGGCGGGGCGGTCTCTGGCGGCGCTGCGGTCGTCGCTGTCGGCCGCGTGCTCACGGTCACCGGCGCGGGCGGGTGCGTCGCCGGCGGGGCGGCTGACGTCATAGTGCCGACTCCGTTCTACGTGCCGATTCTGCCGACCTCGGCGGCCGTGACTCCGACGCCAATGTTCGCAGACGCCCGAGCGGGCACGACGGTCGCCGCTACGGCTGGCGGCTTCACGGTGGAGGTGGGTTGATGAGCACGATCCAGATCACGCAGGGCGACACCTACCCCCCTTTGCGGGCCACGCTCTCCGACAGCGTCGGGCCGATCGACCTCACCGGCGCCACCGTGACGCTCGTGATTCGGCCGCGCCTGTCGTCTGGCGGTCCCGTCGTCGGAGGGGCATGCGCGATCACTCCCCCCGCGTCGTCTGGTGTCGTCACCTACGACTGGCAGACCGGCGACACCGACACGCCTGGCGAGTATCTCGCCGAGTGGCACGTGCTCAGCGGCACCGATCAGTGGACCGTGCCGAGCTCGGGCTCGCTGACGTTGACGATTCGTCCGCAGCTCGCGGGAATTGTCGCCCCTCCGTAGCCCGCCGCCTCGCTTGCGGAGCGCCACCCACGGCGCGTTTTCGTGGTCGTGTCCTGGTGCTGAGGTCGGCTACGGCTTGCGCGCGTCCTGGGGCAACGTGGTGCGATTCACACGTCGCTGGCTGCTCGAGCAAACGTCTCTGCCTCCGGCGCCGAGCGACCGCTCATCGACCGACCTTCGCCCGCGGCATGACGATGACCACGCCGCCACCCGACGCCTCGCGCTGTGCCTCAGTTGTGCCTGGGCGCATCCCATATTCGCGATTTCGCTTGTACTTTCGGGGAGGTGGCAGTAGTTCGTTGGTGGACTTAAAATCCCCTTGAGGAAACTCAGTGCGGGTTCGAGTCCCGCCCCGGGCACCACTTTTCGCGGACTTACCCTCGCTCGTGGCGTCCGCCGAGTCCGATGAATCCGTCTGGGGTGCATGAGTCTGTGCCTCAGTTGTGCCAGCGATTGCCGCCATGCGCGCGGCAAGAACGTCGGGCGGCATGCGGCCGTAGACGCGCTCGAGCATCTGCGTCGAGCCGTGGCCCATGGCCGGCGCAATGAGTTCGAGCGGCACTCCGTCACGGCGCATCCACTGCGCGAACGTGCGCCGCAGATCGTTGCTCGAACAGGGCACGAGCTTGGCGTCGGCGCATGCGGCGCGCAGCGCGTCGTCGAAGCTCTTGTAGCTCGAAGCGAAGAGCAGCTCGCCATCGCCCTGGCCGTGCTCGAGCGCGTAGGCGAGCAGGCGCCGCTGCCACGGGAGGATGATCGGGACGATGCGCCGTCGACTCGTGCGCTTGGTCCCGTGCACGCGGACGCCGAACGGCATCTCGTCGTCGCGGCGGGCCCGCGCCGTCTCCCCCCAATTCGCCGAAGTCGCTATCGCGTAGGCTGCTCGAGCGGCGTGGTCGGCGGTGAGGTTCGCGAGCAGCGTCTCGAACTCGGCCGGAGTCAACGCGCGCTCGCGCGGCTTGTACTCGGGAGCGAAGCGGACTGGCATCACCGCATCGATGTCGCCGTGGTAGCGGCCGGCGCGCTTCGCCAGCTTGAGTGACGCGCGCAGCGTGACGAGTTCCTTGGCGATGGTGTTCTCGGCCGCGCCCTCTCGGCGCCGCTGTGCGATGAACTGGTCCACGTGGCCGGCCTTGAGCCCGGCGAGGCGGAAGGGCACCTCGTTGCCGTTGCGGTCGACCTCGAAGATACGCTTGAGGTGGCCGGCCTTGAGCCGGTACATCCTCGCGGTCTCGATGCTGCGCTTGCCTACCGCGGCGAGCGCTTCGCGGTCGTCGATCAGCAGCCCGAGGGCGTCACTGAGCGTGGTCGGGTCCTCGGCTGCGTCACCGGCACCCTGGGCCTCTCGTTCAAACCGCCTTGCAGCAGCCTCGGCCGTGCGCTTGTCGACGCACTTGGTTGACGCCTGTCGTCGCACCCCAGCAGCGTCGTAGAACGTCGCCCGCCAGTATTTGCGGCTGCCTGTCTTGTCGACGCTTGCCATTCAAAGGCCCCTTTCGCGTATCGCTCCCACGTTCGGACGCTCACGCGCAACAGTCCGCGCGATCCTGGAGGTCGGCCGGCCGCGCTCCGGAGGTGCTCATAGGCGGTCGATCGCGAGCAGTGCAGCGCGACCACGACGTCGGCCGCGGTCACGTAGCGGTCGAGTTCGAGCGCGTCAGCCACGGCCCGCCTCCGCAATGTCCGGGCAGTCGCCACCGGTCTCGCAGTTGGCACAACCTGGCGGGCACGCGAGCGGTTCTGCGATCGTCCGGTGACAGCGCTTGCACAGGGGGATGGCCTTGCCGCTGCTGCCCTTGACGGACTTGAGCGGCCCGAGGTCGCCACATAGTTCGCACCGGCCGGTCTTCATCGGTGCCTCTTGCGCCAGTCGCCGGCCTCGGGGCACGTCGCGAAGTGCGAGCGGTAGCGCTTCGCGCCAGGCTCGCAGAACAAGACCGGCTCGGAGTTGAGCGGCTGCTTGCCGGCCGGCACAGCGTGCAACTTGCCGCCCATCGTCACGAGTTCGAGATTGCCGTTCTCGGCCGGCTCGGCGTCGAGTGGGGTGGTCTTGCCGTTTTTCGTGGTCGCCCACAGCACCGCCGCGCCACAGATCTTGCACGTGTCAGCCATCAGCTCACCCGCATCGTGAACGACTGCCACAGCGGAACCATCCACAGGAGTTGCGGCACGCGAATGGACACGGTGCGCGGCAACTGCTCACGCCGCGACAACCACGCGCGCAAGAATGCCTCGAGGTGGACCGGGCGCCAGGGGTAGTCGGTCATGGCTCCACCCCATCGGTATCCCGAGCCAGGATCTCGATGTCGCCCTCGATGTGTCCGCTCGCCCACTCCTCCCAATGATTTTCCCGCACCCACTCGGTGAGATCTTCCTCGTCGAGCCCGTCCGGGGCATCGTCGATCTCGATCGTCTCCCGATGTTCGGCGCCGCTGAATCCGATCGATAGAGATAGCTCGGCGGTGATTTTCATGGCTTCACCCCCAGCGTCACTCCGGCCAGGGTGTCGGGCGCGGGCTCGGAGCGGAGGGCGGCGCAGGCTCTATCAAGGGCGCGTCGTAGGTGGTGCTGGACGCAAAACGACAGCGTGTCGCATGGGGGCGGATGACGATGCATCACAGGCGATGCGTGCCCAG
>Ga0315268_10001204_pt1 | contig 29776 bp, 22 predicted proteins | sample C1_top_MG_FD_204535 | JGI IMG/M metagenome (GOLD analysis project Ga0315268, IMG submission 204535) | Sediment microbial communities from Yellowstone Lake, YNP, Wyoming, USA - C1_top | ecosystem: Environmental > Aquatic > Freshwater > Lake > Sediment | place: USA: Wyoming | collected 2017-08-01
CGATCGCTTTCAATGCGCATCTGAACCGTCGATGGACTCCGGCGCAGCGTCGAGCGGCGCGGCGGTCGAGGGCACGCGCACGACCAAGGTGCTGCAGCACGACGGCCACACCATCGCCGGCACTGCTGGCCGCGGCATCTGGATCGACGCCAGCCAGCCGCTCACACCGCGTGACCAGATCTGCTCCAATCACATCGTGGCCATCGCCGACTGGCGCGGCCGCACCTGGTTTGGCAGCTTTGACAACGGCCTCTGCTCGTACGACGGCAGCCGTTTTGCAGAGGCTGCGCTGGCGCCGCGCCTGGTCAACGACCTGGTCGCGACGCCGGACGGCCTGTTCGTCGCCACCGCCGACGGACTCTTTCGCAGCGCCGACGGCCGCCGCTTCGAGCGCGTGGCCGCGGTCGACCGCGCGATCAATGACCTGGCGTTTGATCGCGAGCAGCGCGTGCTCTATGCGACCAATCCGGCGCTGCTGTTCCGGCTTCCGCTGAGCAAGAGCCGCATCAAGCCGCGCCAGTTCTGGCTGCCCGGCGGCTCGCGCTCGCTGCAGGCGGTGGCCGCGCGCAACGGCGACGTCTGGCTCGCCAGCGAGGATCGCGGGGCGCTGCATTTGGTGCGCGGCAAGTTCCAGATCCATGACCGGGCAGCCGGCCTGCCGAGCAGCTGGGCCGTCGATGTGGCAATCGCCGACGACGGCACGGTCTACCTGGCCACCCTGCGCCACGGCGTGGTGCGCATTCGCGGCAACGTGGCGACCGCGCTGCCGCAATGGTCCGACCCCTGGACGCTGTTCGTCGACGTCGACCGCGGCGAGCTCTGGATCGGCACCCAGCACGGCGCAGCGCTGGTCAGCGGCGACCAGGTGCGCTCGATCGGACCGCTTGCCCAGCCGTGCGCCCACGTCGTGACTGCGATCGGAGATCGCATCTGGATCGGCACCGAGCAGGGTTTGCTCACCCTCACGCCGGAGCGCACATGACAGCTCTGCAACGATTCGCTCGGCGTGGGATTTGCGGCGCGGTCGCCGCTGGTTGCATGCTGCTGCTCGCTGCGGGCGCCGCTTTCGACTCCAAGCAGTTCAACACCAACTCGGCACCGCTCAAGCTGACGGGCGTCTCGCCGGCCGGCCAGGATGTGCCGGTGCAGCGCCAGATCGTCTTTCATTTCAATCGACCGGTGGTGCCGGTCGGCCGCATGGAGCGCAGCGCCGACGAGATCCCGATCGAGATCACGCCGGCCCTCGCCTGCGAATGGCGCTGGCTCAACACCTCGGCCCTGGCCTGCCAGCTGACCGAGCAGCAGCAACTGCGGCCCGCCACGCGCTACGCCATCCTGGTGCGCCCGGGCATCAAGACCGAGAGCGGCGAGACCATCGCCGGCCCGGTCAATCACGAGTTCATCACCGAGCGGCCCCGGATCGTCGGGACGAACTTCGCGCCCTGGCAGGCCCCCGGTTCGCCGCAGATCGTCGTCACCTTCAACCAGGATGTGCTGCCCGAGAGCGTGGCGCAGCATCTTCGTCTGGTCATTGCGGGTCAGCCGTCGCTGCCGGTCTGCGCCGAGCCGGACCCGGTGGCGCTGCAAGCGCAGGTGACTCTGCGCGAGCACGAGCAGGCAAAGAACCAGAGTGAATCCGTGGTCGGCGCGTTGTTCGATGGCAACCAGGCGCTGCTGTTCTCGGGTCATGGCGCGACCCGCGACGACCTGGCGCGGGCAGCCCAGCGTACCTGGATCATCCGACCCAAGAACGAGCTTGCGGGTGACACCTCGGTGGTCTTGCGGGTGGAGCCGGGCGTGCGCTCGGCCGTCGGTCCTGAGCCCGGGATCGAAGCGCGCGACGTGCTGGGCTTTGACACGTTTGCGCCATTTCGATTCAACGGCGTCCGCTGCGACCTGGGCTGCGACCAGCGCAAATTGATCGAATACCAGAAAGATAACCACAGCGCCGACAGCGCCACCTCGGTTGAAGAGGCTCAATGCAATCCGCAGGGCGTCATCTGCCTGTCGTTCTCGGCGCCGTTCACGCAGGTGATGCTGGCCAAGCATCTGCGGGTCGCGCCTGACCTCGGTCTGGGACGCACCGATCTGGAGCCTTGGGGACAGAGCGACGGCGAGCTCTACCAGGTCGAGACCGACCGCAACTGGTGGCAAGCCCACGGGGAGAATGAACCGCACCGCAAAGGCCGCGAGTACGTGCGCTGCTTGCCCGCACAAACCATCAAGGCCGCCACCAGGTACCGCATCCGCATCGACGCTCCCGACTTCGCCGACCAGTTCGGCCGCAAGCTGCCTGCCCCGTTCAAGATGGCCTTTGCCACGTCGCACCGCACCTCGCAGCTGCGCGTCGAGCATGCGGTGGCGGTGCTCGAAAAGGACGTCGACACCCACATCCCGGTCGTCGTCACCAACCTGGATGCCATCAATCTGGGCTACAACACCTGGTCGCAGCGCGGTGTGAAATCGGTGTCCAACACCAGGCTGTTGGTCGGCCAGGCGCCGGACATCGCCTATCACTTTCCGATCAAGATCCGCGAACTGATCCCGGGTGGCGTCGGCGCCATGAGCGGTCGCTGGTTTCCGGCCGGCGACAACGTCTGCAGCGATCCCTGGGGCTACTTCTTCTGGCAGGTCACCCCGTTCGCGGTGCACGCGAAGATCGGCCACTTCAACACGCTGGTCTGGGTCACCCGGTTTGCCGACGGCGCGCCGGTCGAGGGCGCCCGGGTCAAGCTGTCGCGCGGATTTGACAACGACAATCTCCAGTTCATCGCGGACGCGCCGATCCTGGCCAGCGCCACGACCGACGCCGACGGCCTTGCCTCGTTGCCAGGCACGGTCGGCATCGATCGGGCACTGGAGATGTTGAACTACGGCGACACCAGCATGCTCATCCAGGTCGCCAAAGATGGCGACCTGGCCTTGCTGCCGACGAACTACCCCTTCAGGGCGACGGCCGAAGAAGCCAATGGCACCCAGATCGCGACCAATCTCAGGCCCAAGTACGGTCACATCCACACCTGGGGCTTCACACCGCAGGGGGTCTACCGGGCGGGCGACGTCGTCCAGTACAAGCTCTACGTGCGCGACCAGGACAACCTGCGCTTCATCGCGGCACCGGCCAAGCAATACAGCCTCGAGGTCTACGATCCACGCGGCACGGTGGTCCATGAGGAGAGCTTTGATCTGTCGGAGTTTGGCGCGCACAGCGGCGAGTTCACCGCGCCAGCGCAGGGCGCGGTGGGTTGGTATCGCTTCGTGCTGCGCTCGGCGACCGCCAACGACACGTGGGAACCGCTGACCGTGCTGGTCAGCGATTTCACGCCAGCGCCGTTCCGGGTGACGACGCGCCTCAACGGCGAGACCTTCGGGCCGGGCGACCAGCTGCGGGTGGCGACGCGGGCCGAGTTGCATGCCGGCGGTCCGTACGCCAACGCCAATGCGCGGGTGGCCGCCGTGGTCGAGCCGCGCTGCCTGACTGCCGACGATCCAGTGGCCAAGGGGTTTGACTTTGGTTGTGAGGTGCTGCCGGAGAGCCAGAACATCTACTCGGTCAACGGCCAGGTCGATGCGCAGGGGTTGTACGACGCCGAGACGATCCTGGCCGAGGCGAACGCCGTCTTCGGGCAGCTGGTGGTCGAGAGCGCGGTGCGCGACGACCGGGGAAAGGACGTCGCGAGTCGCGCGATCGCGACCTACGCCGGCCGAGATCGGTTCGTCGGACTGCTGCAAAAGGACTGGCTGCTGCAGAGTGGAGTGGCGGCCGAGGTCTCGACCGTCGTGGTCGACCAAAAAGGCAAGGCGACGGCCGGCACTGCGATCGACGTCGAGATCAGTCTGCGCGAGGCCCAGGCGGCGCAGGTCAAGGGTTCGGGCAACGCCTACGTCACCCAGTACACCGAGCGGCTCGTCAATGTCGCCAGCTGCCAGCTCACGGCGGCCCTGCAGCCGACTCCCTGCCGCTTCACGCCCAAGAAAGCCGGCTCCTACGTCATCGCCGCCACCATCAAGGACACCCGGGGACGCGTCCACACGTCGTCCGTCCAGCGCTACGCTATCGGGCCCGAGTACGTGCTGTGGGAGACGCGACCCGGCTACACGCTGACCATGCGGCCTGACAAGACCGAGTACCAGGTGGGCGACACCGCGCGCGTGCTGGTGCAGAACCCCTACCCTGGCGCGCGTGCGTGGATCACCGTCGAACGGTTCGGGGTGCAAAAGCATTGGTCGAAGATCTTCAACAGCAGCATCGAGGTCGTCGACATCCCGATCAGCGCCGACGCACTGCCCGGGCTGTACGTGTCGGTCGTCGTGGTCTCGCCGCGGGTCGAGAAACCGCTGGGCGAGAACCAGGTCGATCTGGGCAAGCCCGCCTTCAAGATGGGCTATGCCAGGCTCGCAGTGCGCGATCCGGCAAAAGAGATCGCGGTCACCGTCAAGCCGAAGAAAGGGATTTACAAACCGCGCGACAAGGTCAAGGTCGACCTGGTTGCCCACCCGCGCGTCGGCAAGAAAGTTCCAGTCGAGCTCGCCGTGGCCGTGCTCGACGAGTCGGTGTTCGATCTGCTGGTCAAGGGGCGCAAAGGCTATGACCCCTACCAGGGATTTTATTCGCTGGACGAGCTCGACCTCGTCAATTTCGACAACCTGATCCAGCTGGTCGGCCGGCAGAAGTTCGAGAAAAAAGGGGCCAGCCCGGGTGGCGACGGGGGCGGCGACCTGGCCATGCGCTCGTTGTTCAAGTTCGTCAGCTACTGGAATCCATCGATTCCCGTCGACCGGGCCGGCAAGGCGTCGATCGAGTTCGAGGTCCCGGACAACTTGACCAGCTGGCGCGTGCTCGCGGTCGCGGTGACGCCGGACGACCGGATGGGGCTGGGCGACGCCAGCTTCAAGGTGAATCAGCCGATCGAGCTGCGCCCTGCACTGCCCAACCAGGTGACCGAGGGCGACGCCTTCGAGGCGCGCTTCACGGCCATGAATCGGACCCCGAAGAAACAGAAGCTGCAGGTCGAGGTCAGCGCCAGCGGCGCAATCCAGGGCGTTGACAAGGTACTGCGCAAGAGTTTCGAGCTTGAGGCCAGGCCATATCAGCGGCAGACCTTTGCGCTGCCGATCAAGGCGGGCAGCTCGGGAGAGATCAAGTTCAAGGTGCGCGCCACCAGTCCGACCGACAGCGACGGGATGGTCGCGCAGTTGACCGTGCGCAAGCTGATGGCGCTGGAGGCAGCCGCGACCTACGGCACCACCACCGCCGCGCAGATCAGCGAGAACATCCTGGTGCCGCGGGACATCCGCACCGACGTCGGTCGCATCAGCATCGTGGCGTCGCCGACGGTGATCACCTCGCTCGAGGGCGCGTTCAAGTATCTGCGCGACTACCTGTACATCTGCTGGGAGCAGAAGCTGACCAAGGGCGTGATGGCCAGCCACTACCGCAATCTCAAGGCCTACCTGCCAGCGACCTTCGAGTGGCCCGGGAGCGAGGCCTTGCCGCAGCAGACCCTCGACGCTGCCAGCTCGCACCAGGCACCCAACGGCGGCATGAGCTACTTCATCCCAGTGGACGAGCACGTCAGCCCGTACCTCAGCGCCTACACTGCCATCGCCTTCAACTGGCTGCGCACCAGTGGCTACCGGATCCCGGAGACGGTCGAGGACCGGCTGCACGCCTATCTGCTCGGTCTGCTGCGCAGCAACGTGTTCCCGAGCTACTACAACGAGGGCATGGGCTCGACCGTGCGCGCGGTGGCGCTGGCCGCGCTGGCCGAGCGCGGCAAGGTGACGCTCGACGACGTGCTGCGCTATCGCACGCACGTCAGGGAGATGAGTCTTTTTGGCAAGGCGCACTATTTGATGGCACTGACCGCAGTACATGGACCCGAGCAGGTCCAGACCGAGGTTATGGAGCTGATCCGAAGTCACGGCAACGAAACCGGCGGCAAGCTGGTCTTCGGCGAGTCACTCGATTTCGCGTACCAAAGAATTCACGACTCGTCGTTGCGGACCAACTGCGCAGTGCTGAGCGCCTATCTGGCCTACGAAGGCTCTGGCCAGCACGGCGCCAGCGACGTGCCCTTCAAGCTCGTACTGACCATCTCGCAGAGCCGCAAGCAGCGCGACCGCTGGGAGAACACGCAGGAGAACATGTTCTGCATGAACGCGCTGATCGAGTACGCGCGCGTCTACGAGCAGCAAAAGCCCGAGCTGACGCTGAGCGCGCGCGTCGACGCCGAGCCGATCGGGCAGGTCCAGTTTCACGACGTCAAGGATGCGCCGCACGACTTCGAACGGCCGCTCCGGGCCGACGATCCGGGCCAGAAACGGGTGGCCACGCTCGAGCGCGAGGGCAGTGGACGCTTCTACTATGCGGCGCGCCTGTTCTACTCGCCGCGGGTGCTGAAGCAGGAGCCGATCAATTCAGGCGTCGAGGTGGCGCGCGAGTACAGCGTCGAGCGCAACGGCAAGTGGGAGCTGCTGGCCAGTCCGATGCGGATCAAGACCGGCGAGCTGGTGCGCGTCGATCTCTTTGTCCGGTTGCCGGAGGCGCGCAATTTCCTGGTCGTCGACGATCCGGTGCCGGGTGGTCTGGAGCCGGTCAACCGTGACCTGGCGACAGCTTCGACGGTGGACGCGGCCAAGGGCGACTTTCAGCGCGGCGGCGGCTCGATCTGGTTTCGCTATCAGGACTGGCACGAATACGGCGTGACCAGGTGGAGCTTCTACCACCAGGAGCTGCGCCATTTTGCTGCGCGCTTCTATTCGGAATATCTGCCGCAGGGCAACTACCACCTGTCCTATGTCGCGCAGGCGATCGCACCCGGCACCTTTGCCGTCATGCCGCTGTACGCCGAGGAGATGTACAACCCGGACACCTTTGGCCAGGGCGTGCCCGCGGTGCTCGTGGTGGAGCCGACCAGATGACGCGCCGGACGAGACGCGTGCGCCTGGCGGCTGGCGTCGTCCTCGCGCTGGGCGGGGCAACCGGCACGGCGTGCGCGACGCTGACTTACCTGTCGCTGCAACCGCTGCCCGGCTCGCTGGATGTCGGCGCGAGCGAGGCGCAACGACCGCAATTCGTCGATCGCAACGGACGGCCGCTGACCATCACCTACCAGAACAACTGGAACCTGACCGATCTGGTGCCGCTCGAACAGATGCCGCCGCTTTTGCTGTGCGCGTTCGTGGCGGCCGAGGACCGCAGGTTTTACCAGCACCACGGCGTGGACTGGCCGGCGCGGTTGCATGCGATCGCGCAGAACCTGACCGCGGGCCGCGCGGTGCGCGGTGCCAGCACCATCACCGAGCAGGCCGTGCGCCTGCTGCACCCGCGGCCGCGCACCCTCTGGTCGCGCTGGCTGGAAGGCTTCGAGGCGATGGCGCTCGAGCGCCGGTTTCCCAAGTCGGCCATCCTGGAGTTCTACCTCAACCAGGTGCCCTATGCGCACCAGCGCCGGGGAGTCGCGCAGGCAGCGCGCTTCTATTTCGACCGCGACCTCGACACCCTCGACGTCAAGGAGCAACTCGCGCTCGCGGTTCTGGTGCGCGCCCCGGCCCGCCTCGACCTGGCGCGCGGCCCCGACCGGGCGGAGCACGCGATCCGGCGGCTGTCGGCCCAGCTGCAGACCGAGGGCGCGTTGACGACCGAGGAGCACGAGCAGGTGGCAGCAGAGCCGCTGCAGCTCGCGCGCTCGCGCTTTGACGTCGACGCCAGTCACTTCGTGCAATTTGTCGAGGTGCAGCAGCCGGCGCTGCACCGCGCTCGCGTCACGACGACCCTGGACAGCGTCCTGCAGAGCAAGCTGCAGCAGATTCTCGACCAGCGGATCCGCGCCTTTGCCGGACGCTCGACCAGCGACGGCGCCGTGGTGGTGATCGACCACCAGCGCAATCAGATCCTGGCCTGGGTCAACGGCGGAGGTTTTGATCGGGGTCAAGCCGGCGGTCAGATCGATGCGGTGCTGATCCCGCGGCAGCCTGGCTCGACACTCAAGCCGTTGTTGTACGCGCTGGCGCTGGAGCAGGGCTTCACGGCGGCGACGCTGATCGACGACTCGCCCCTGGCCCAGTCGGTCGGGTCCGGGATGCACAGTTATCGCAACTACAGCGGCCAGTACTACGGGCCCTTGCGACTGCGCGAGGCGCTTGGCAACTCGCTCAACATCCCGGCCATCCGGACGGTCGACGCGATCGGCCGCGGTCTCTTTCTGCAGCGCTTGCGGGAGCTGGGAATCACCAGTCTCAGGCAGGGCGCTGACTATTATGGTGACGGGCTCGCCCTGGGCAACGGCGAGGTGTCGCTGTTCGAGCTGGTGCGAGCCTACGCGGTGCTCGCCCGGGGCGGCGTTTCGGCGCCGATCGCCAGCGTGCTCGACGACGCACGGCGGGCGGAACCGGCGCGGCGCGTCGTCAGCGAGGAGGCAAGTTCGATCATCAGCGACATCCTGTCCGACGCCAACGCCCGCAGGTTGGAGTTTGGGCGCGGTCACCTCTTGCGCTTTGCCACACAGACCGCGGTCAAGACCGGGACCTCCACCGACTACCGCGATGCCTGGGCCGTGGGTTATTCGAGCCGCTATACCGCAGGGGTCTGGCTCGGCAACCTGGACCTGACGCCGATGCGCGAGGTGAGCGGCTCGGTTGGCTGCGCCTTGGTGTTGCGGGCAGTCTTCAACGAGCTCAATCGCGACGACGCGACGCGGCCGCTCGCCATGAGCAAGCGCCTGCAGTCCGAGCACATCTGTCTGGTCAGCGGCCAGAAGGCCGGCCCGACCTGCCCGATAGCGACCGAGTTTTTCGCCCCGCACACCGCGCCGACCGAGACCTGCCAGCTCGATCATCACCGGCAAGAAAAGCCGTCGGCATCGCACGCGCGATCCGACAGCAAATCCAGCGCTGGCATTCGCTTCATGCAGCCGACCGCAGGCCTGCTCCTGGCGCTGGATCCACGCGTTCCGGACGAGCTCGAGTCATTTGTCTTCACGCTCGAAGACCAGATTGTTCCGGCGCAGACCGAGTGGCTGGTCGACGGCGAGGTCGTCAGCCGCACTGGCGGCGGCATCGCGCAGTACGCCTGGCTGATGCGTCGGGGACAGCACAGCGCGCAGGCGCGCATCTGGCTTGCTCAGGGCATGGACGCGGTCGAGACCGACACCGTCACTTTCGTCGTCAAGTGACAGCGCGGGATGACTACTTGGTGGCCGGAGCAGGCGCGGGCGGCGTCGGCCCACCGGCGGTGGCAGGCAACTGGGGCGGCATGGCCGGCATGGCCGGCGGCGGCACTGCTGACGCACCAAAGCGCTCGATCTTGGCCGCACTGCGCATCTCGGACACCAGCGCGTCGACGCGGGCGCCCAGCTTCTGCTCGGTCAGCTGCTGCTCGATCTCGGCCTTGACCTCGTCGAGCGTGCGGGTGCCTGCCTTGCGCAGTCCCTGGCCGCGGATGACGTGAAAGCCGAACTGGGTCTTGACCGGGTCGCTGACCTCACCCGGCTTGAGCTTGAACGCGACCTCGGCGAACTCGGGCACCATGGTCTCCTTGGCAAACCAGTTCATGTCGCCGTGGTTGCGCGCGACCGACGGGTCCTGCGAATTCTTGTCGGCCAGTATCGCAAACGCCTTGGCATCACCCTTGCGCGCCTCGGCCACCAGCCCATCGGCCTTCTTCTTGACCTCGGCCACCTGCTCCGGAGTGGCGGTCGGCGCCACGCGCAGCAGGATGTGGCTGGCGCTGGCCTGATCGGGCGTCGTGTAGCGCGCCTTGTTGGCGTCGAAGAACTGCTTGATGGCCGCGTCGTCCGGTTTGAGCTCGCCGCGCAGGCGCTCGATGATGCTGTCGATGGCGACGTCGACCTCGAGTTCCTTTTTCATCTGCTCGGCCGTCGCACCCAGCAACTTGGGCAGGTCCTTCTCGCTCGACCCCGGAGGCAGCGAGCCGATGAAAGCCTGGTAGCGCTGGTTGACCTTCTCACCGTCGATCGCGATCGAGTTCTTGGCCGCGTACTGCTGCAACAGCGCGCGCGAGATCGCGTGGTCCTCGGACTTGGCGCGCAGCTGCGCCTTGATCTGCGGCGGCAGCATCTCGACCGGCGCGCCGCTGGCGCGCGCCATGCCCATCATCACCTGCTGGATCTTGGCCTCGCTGATCTCGGTGCCGTTGATGTTGAGCGCCGCCTTGGCCATGGCCGGGTCGTCCGGGTTGAACGGCAACCCGCCAGCTGCGGTCGGGGCGCTCGCTGGCTGCGAGGCCGGAGCCTTGTCCCCACCCTTGCAGCCCACCCCAATCGTCGCGATCAGCAGTGCCGCCACCAAGAGACGTGACCCTGTGAACATCGAGAACTCCATGCGCACGTGGCGCCGTTGAATAAAGCGCGCAACCCGTTGGAACCGGGCGGCAGCGTCGCAGATGGATCCGGCCTGGTCAAGCGCGCGGCATGACGGCGGCCAAAATAGTGTTGTCGGCAACACGGCGCTGGCGTATGTTTTCTGCTGGATCGAGGTCATTGGCTCAAGGGGGTCTTCCGGTCGTTGTCTCTGGGAGCGGGTCTCCGCGGAACACGCCAGCTGATTTCCATGCCGCCTTTGACACCAGCGCGGGCGCTGCTGACGGGCAGCGACGAGCAAGGAGCAAACGTCGTATGGGACAGAAACTGTATGTGGGGAATCTGAGCTGGAACACCACCAACGAGGGGCTGCGTCAGGCATTCGAACGTTTTGGCACGATCACTGACGCCACTGTGATCACCGACCGTGAGACCGGGCGGTCGCGCGGCTTCGGCTTCGTCACGTTCGAGCAGGACGGGCAGGCATCCGAGGCGATGAACAAGATGAACGGCGTCGCGCTCGACGGCCGCAACATCCGCGTCAACGAGGCCCAGGAGAAGAGCCGTGGCGGCGGTGGCGGTGGCCGCGGCCGGCGTGGCGACGACGATATGTAACACTGCGCTGGTGGTCCCGGCAGCGGCGACGGGCCGCACCGGATCGTGCCGCGTTCTTCAGCTTGGCATCATTGTCCGTGTCGGCTTGAGACCCGGAAACAGGTAGACTTCGGCCCCGTCCTCGGTCACATCGACCCGACAGAAACCCGATTGCACCAGCCGCTCGAGCTCGGACTTGGCCTGCACCATGGGCAGCCCGGTTTCAAGCGCCACCATCGCGATGGTGACGTTGCCACCGCGGTCTTGCGCCAGCCGTAAAATCTTTTGTTCTGCCACCAGCGACGGATCCGCGGTCGCTGCGGGCGGGCCTGGCGGCAACTGCGGCACCAGTCGCTGCCGGCTCATCAGCTGGGCCAACCTGGCGCTGGCGTCGGCGTCGCCGTGCAATCCGAGTGTCGGATCGACGCCCGTCGTCAGCAGCCGCAGGTTCTCGGCAGCGACCAGATCGGGCATCTTGATCAGGTCGATCAGCGTGCCGATTCCGACCAGGCCCCAGGTGAACAGGTAGAGCAACCCGGTCACGGGTTTGCCCAGGTAAAATCGGTGCAAGCCGGCGAAGCCGAACAGAAACCCGAGCGACAGCAGGTACGAGACCCAGAGTTCCTTTTTCACAGCGCTCCCTCGGCCACGTTGCAGCAGCGAGAAGTATCACATATACCGACGACATCGTGAACCGTCGTCCCTGGCCCAACCGCGTGCTGCTCAAGTATGCCCTGCTGCAGCTGCCGGGCGGCGTGCTATTCGCACTGGTCCTGATCGCCGTGCAGCGCTGGATGCCGCTGGCCAGCTGGTTCATCGTGCTGGCGGTGGCGGTATGGGTCGGCCTCGACGTGCTGCTGTTTCCCTGGGTCTGGCGCAGTTACGACGACGCCCAGCCGTCGACGTTGCACTCGCTGACCGGCCTGCGCGGCACGGTCAAGACGCGGCTGGCGCCAGCCGGCCACATCGTGGTGCGCGGAGAGCTCTGGGAGGCACGCTTGCCGACGGGCAGCGCCCCGCTCGACAGCGGCGCCAGCGTCGTCGTCACCGCGGTCGACGGACTGGTGCTGCACGTCGTGGCGGGGGACGCAGGCGCGCGCGATCAGAAGTAGTCTGGCAGGGCCAGGATATCCAGATCGTACAGCGTGCGACCGCTGGTATCGAACATGAAATTGACGAACAGCGGGATGCGGGGCGCGATGCGCACGCCTTGACAATCGCCGTCGGCGTACTCGTAGGCCACCGTCTCCTGGACGCCGTTGTTCTCGACCGTGATCTGGTCGAGCCGGCCGCTCTTGTCGTACTCGAGCGTCCAGTGGTTGTCGCCCTGATCGAGGCTGGTCAATCGCTGCTGGTCGTCGTAGCCGAGTGCGTAGTGCAGATCGCTTTGATTTTCGACCACCACGTCCACCTGTTCGAGTCCCTGGTCACCCCAGGCGTAGTGGACGTCAGTACTGGCACCGTCGAGGTCCTGGACGCGACCGTTGTCATCGTAGCTGACGACGGCCCGCTCGTTGCTCTGGAAAATCCACCAGCCCCACTCCCAGATCAGGCTGTCGTAGTGCCCGTTGTCCAGGTAGTTGGCCTCGAGGTTGATTTGGTTGGTGTTGTTGTGCCCGGCATCGGTCTCGATCATCTTGATGCGGTCCTGCTCGGTGTAGCGAAAGTTGACCGTGCTATCGAGGGCATCGTTGGTCGAGGCCGTGGTCCAGCGCTGCAGTACGCCATTCTCGTCGTACTCGAAGCCGTAGTCTGCGTAGTCGTCGGTGCCACCCGGATCGGTGGTGATGGTCAACGTACCCTGGTCCAGCTCGCGCGCGCCGAACAGCCGCGCGTCTGCGTAAGCAAAGATCTGGGTCGTGGTGGTCGTGACCTGACCATTGGTCTGGGCACGGGTCACCCGAGAAACGGCGTTGCGGACCGCAGTTGGCTGGCACTGGCAAGCGCCGAGAGTGCACACCAGCAACGAAAAAATGGTCGTGCGCATGGAGACTAAAAGCGCATCGCGATCGGTAGGCCCACCGGGCAGGCCAGCGGAGCCGGCATCGCGTCGGAACCCGCACCCGAGGTGCTCGCCGGAGCTGCACCAGCCGGGTCGAGCGTCACCTTGGTCTCGGCCGGGTATTTCATGCCGCCCGCGACAAACAGCAACGGACCGGCGAGCCACAGAATACCGGTCCACGAAAGGCAAACGCACAGCGCGGCCGAGCCCAGCGTCGGCATCAGGTCGAGCTCGTTGCGCTTCACATCGACGTTTTTGTCCTGGTAGCCGTCCTTCTTGAGGGTAAGGGTGTTGGTCTCCCACAACCAAGCCGAGGTCTTGTACTCGAACGGCGTGGCGCCCAACTCGGTGCCGCCCTTGTCATAGACCTTGGCGCCCGGCGGCTCGCTGACGATCTGCGTCGCAGTGGCGCAACCGAACACGGACAGGACCAACAACACTGAGGCCAGGAATTTCCAGTTCATGAAACCCTCCAGCTCCTCGAATTGGAGTTGCGATGGTGCGTTCGTAGCACAGCCGATCGGGGATCGCCAGTGGGGATCTTCACCGCAAGTGTCGCCGCGCTCAGTCGACGCCAGGCTCGCTGTCGTCGACAGCGCCGGCACGCTTGTGAATGGCCAGCACCTTGGCATAGGCCGCGCGCGACGACAGGCCGCTGCGCTGGGCCACCTCGCGCGCCACGTCGCGCGGCCGGGCGCCGGACCGCAGCTTCTCCGCGACCGCCTCTTCGTCGATGCCCTGGCTGGCGCGCACCGCCGCCGCCCCCTCGACCAGCACCACGACCTCGCCGCGCGTGCCCAGGCGCGCGCGCTCGATCAGCGTGCTGATGGTGCCGCGCACCACCTCCTCGTGCAGCTTGGTCAGCTCGCGGCACAGCACGGCCCGCCGATCGCCGAAGTGCCGCAGCAACCGTTCAAGCAGGACCTCGAGCCGGCGCGGCGACTCGTAAAAGATCAGGGTGCCGGCGGTGCTGACCAGCTCGGACACCGCATCGTCGGCGTGCTTGTTGGTGCGCGGCAGAAAACCGACGAACGTGAAGCGGTCGGCCGGCAACCCCGACACCGTCAGTGCCACGATCGCGGCGCACGGGCCGGGAACCGAGACCACGTCGTAGCCGTGGTCGGCCAGCGCCGAAACCAGCTTCTCTCCCGGGTCCGAGATCAGCGGTGTGCCGGCGTCAGATGCCATGGCGACGTCCTTGCCAGCGTCGAGGATCTGCTCGACCTCGCTGATCTGGGCCGCCTCGTTGTGGCCGTGCACCGAGATCAACCGCTTGTGCAGGCCAAGGTGGGTCAGCAGCTGGCGCGTGTGCCGGGTGTCCTCGGCCGCGATGACGTCGGCCGCAGCCAGCACCTCGGCCGCGCGCTGCGAGATGTCCTTGAGGTGCCCGATCGGTGTGGCGACCAGAAAAAACGTGCCGCGCGAATTCACAGCGCTCCCTCCGCATCGAATGCGTTGCGCACGATCTCGGCGTCAAAGGCGCCGTCGTCCAGCGCGCGCACATCCACCACGTCGAAGCGCATCGGCCGCTCGCCGACCCGACGCTGCAGACAGTAGGCGCGCGCCGCGGCCGCGATCTTGCGCCGCTTGCGCCAGTCGACCGAGCTGCGCCCGTCGACCAGCGCTCCGGCGCGGCGGGTTCGCACCTCGACGAAACAGAGCGTGCCCTCATGCTCCGCCACGACGTCGATCTCGCCGCGGCGGCAGCGGTAGTTGCGCTCGAGCAGGCGGTAGCCGGCGCGCAGCAGCACCTCGAGCGCGGTCTCCTCGCCCTCTATGCCACGCTGGTGACGCTGGTCAGTCACGGCACCACCTCGGCCGTGGCGGCGTCGGCCAGCAGTGTGCGCACCGGTTCGAAGCTGCGGCGGTGCAGTGGCGTCGGCCCCAGCTGTCGCAACGCCGCCAGATGCGCGGCCGTGCCGTACCCCTTGTGCCGGGCAAAACCGTAGCCCGGGTACTGCTGGTCGAGCGTCAGCATGTGCGCGTCGCGCGCGGTCTTGGCCAGGATCGAAGCGGCTGCGATCGGCGCGCTCAGGCCGTCGCCACCCACCAGCGTCAACTGCGGCAACGACAGCGACAACGGCTGGTTGCCGTCGACCAGCACGCCGTCACAGGCGCCGACCAGAGCCTCGACCGCACGCAGCATGGCCAGCTTGGTCGCGGCCAGGATGTTGAGCCGATCGATCTCCTCGACCTCGGCGCAACCGATGCCCCAGGCCAGCGCCTGCGCCCGGATCTGCGCGGCCAGCCGCTCGCGCTGCCGGGCGGTCAACCGCTTGCTGTCATCGAGACCAGCGATCGGTTGTTGCGGATCGAGCACGACCGCCGCCGCATAAACCGGACCGGCCAGCGGACCGCGGCCTGCCTCGTCGATGCCGGCCACGCGCTGCAGACCATGCGCCGCCGCCCAACGCAGGCCGGGATCGGCAGCGACATCGATCCCTCTCACAGATCGATCCGGTTGTCGGCCTGGGCCGCAAAGCTGGCGGTCGACGTGAAGTGGATCACCTGGGTCAGGCTGCCGATGTACTTGAGCATCTTGGCCGCGAGCGGGTGCTTGAGCTCGGCAAACGACGCAAACGGATCGTTGAGCAGGATCGGCAGTGGCATCTTGCGCGCCTGTGCCTCGAGCACGGTGAACTTGAGCGACAGGTAGGCGACGTCGCGCTCGGGCGGCGCCAGCATCAGGAACGGCACCTTGCGGCCGCCCTCGCCGATCAGGGTCAGCTCGCCGCGGCTGCCGAACGCGACCTGGGTGTAGCGGCCCTCGGTGAATGCGGTCAGGTACTGCCCGAGCCGGGCCGCGATCTGCTCTCCGGCCTGCTCGACCGGACAGCCGAACAGCTCGGCTGCCTTGTCCATGATGCGGCGCGTGATATCGACCACGACGTTGCCAGAACCGCCGCCACCGCCGCCGAACCCATACTCGCTGCCGCGGCCGCCGCCACCACCGCCGCCAAAGAGCGTGCTGCCCGAGGCCAACAGCACGCGGCCGCCGCCCTCGCCCCAGGCCTGCGTCGGTGGCCCGCCGCCGCCGGTTCCGCCCATTCCACCCGCGCCCGGGCCGTAACCTGGCTCGTAGCCACCATAGTCAGGGCCGATGGTCTCGGCGGCCGCCGTCGACGGTGGCTGCAAATCGTTGAGCAGCTGCTGGATCTGCGACGCCAGCTCGACCATGTCGGCTTTGGCCGGCGCCAGCTGATTGATCCGGTCCTCGAGCGCGACCACCTGCCCGTCGACCTGCTTGAGCTCGGCCTGCACCTGCTCGAGCATGCCGCCGACGCCCGCGCGCGTTTCGTCGGCCACCGTGCGCTGCTCGGCGATCTCGCGCTTGGCCTGGGCCCGCATCTCCAGCTCGACCTCGAACGGATCGAGCTTTTTGAGTTCGATGTTGTGGCGCTGCAGCACCTGGCGCACGCTGGCCGTGTCCAGCTCGAAGCGATTGACCACCCGCTGCTTGCGTTCCTCGAGCTTGCGCTTGGCAAAATCGGTGTCCGAGTTGTTCTCCCAGGCCGCGATGCGCCGGAGCAGGACCCAGCCGACCAGACCGAATGCCGGGATGTCGAGCAGCGAGATCAGCCACAGGTTGGGGTCGCCGCCGCGCGCCGCCACGGTGCCGATGACCAGTGCGAGCACGCCGCCGGCCAGACCGCCCAGGAACAGCCGGTCGGTCTGCAGCGGCGCCAGCTTGTTCTTGAAGCTACCGGCGCGCTGCGCCGTGAACTCGCGCTCGAGCAGGGCGATGTCGAAGTCGCGGCGCTCCATCTCCTTGCGAAACCAGGTGAGCTTGTCGACAAAGTCGTCCGCCACGTCCTTCAGGTGGGCAAATTTCTCGAGCTTGCCATCGACGTCGTCGAGTTTGCGCTCGGCGTCGCGCAGCGGCCGGATCTTGTCATCGAGCTCGAACTTGCGGCGGTTGAGGCCGTCCAGCTCGAACTCGGCCTCGCGCAGCTGCTCGTTGGCCTCCAGCGCCTGACGCAGCTCGGCCAGCTTGGCCTGCTTCTGCTCGGTCGACAGGTCGGCAAACGGGCTGCGTTTTTGCGGCTGCTGGTAGACGAACCCCGGCATCGGCATCAGGCTGCCGTCCGGTCCGATCACCATCGGCGGCGCCATGCCCGGTGGCATGCTCGCGGCCAGTGTGCCCGGCGGCATGCTCCCTGGCACGTAGGTCACTGGCATGAAGCCGCCCGGCACGGCCGCCATCGCCACCTGCATCCCGCCCGGCGCAGTCATCGGCATCATGCCGGGCATGGACACGCCAAAGCCGGCCGGCATCCCGGTCGGCGCAGTCGCCTGCTGCAGCGCCTCGAGCGGCGACGGCGCGGCGCGCGACGGCATGTCGGTCAGCTGGGTCAGCAGCAGCAGATCGTAGACCTCGGACGACACGAATCCGACCTGCGCCGTCAGCAGCTGTTCGACCTCGTTGGAGGTGCTGGCCAGTGCCTGGTATTTGCCACCGCCGGTGTCGATCGCGAGCGAGACGCCGCCGGTGACGAAGTCGCGCATGATGCGGTAGCTCTTGCCGTCGCGCCCGACCAGGCCGACCGCGGCGCGGGCGGACTTGGCCCCGGGTTCGGCCAGGTCGGGCCGGGTACCGTCGACACCGGACTGATAGAGCAGCGCCCGCAGCATCTTGATCAGCGTCTCGGCGCGACCGTCGGGCGGCGCAAACAGCGCGTTGTTGCTCCTGGTCAGGGCGATGCGACGCATCTCGGGGAACTGGCGGACACCCTGGACGATCAGCTCGCTCAAGTGCATGCCGCGTACGCTAACGCGTCACCCGGAGCAGGGCAAGCGCATCGCACGTCGCTGCGCGGGCTTAATCCATTGACATTAGACTTCCGCGATCATTAAGTCGGTGCTGGTTGGGTGAAGAAAAGGAGCAAGCATGTCGGTCGGGATCGTCGGCTACGGCGCGTGCATCCCGCGCAACCGGATCAAGGTCGAGGAAATTGCCAAGGTCTGGGGTGCGGACGCGCCAAGCTACAAGAAGGGGCTGGAGCTGCGGGAGAAATCGGTCCCGTCGCCGGATCAGGACGTCATCACGCTCTCGGTCGAGGCTGCGCGCAACGCGCTGCTGCGCGCCGAGCATGTCGATCCGACCGAGATCGGCGCGCTCTACGTCGGCAGCGAGTCGCACCCGTACGCGGTCAAGCCGACCGGCACGGTGGTGGCCGAGGCGATCGGCGCGGTGCCGATGTGTCACGTCGCCGACCTCGAATTTGCCTGCAAGGCGGGCAGCGAAGGCATGTTCATCGCGTCGCAGCTGGTCCTCGCTGGCAGCATGAAGTACGCGATGGCGATCGGCGCCGACACCTCGCAGGGTGCACCGGGCGACGCGCTCGAGTACTCGGCGTCGGCCGGCGCGGCGGCGTACATCTTTGGCAAGGACAAGCTGCTGGCCGAGTTGTTGGACTCGTGCTCGTACATGACCGACACGCCGGACTTCTGGCGGCGCGAGTACCAGCACTATCCGCTGCACGCTGGACGCTTCACCGGCGAGCCGGCCTACTTCGAGCACACGCTGGGCGCCAGCAAGGCGATGTTCAAGAAGGCGGGCGCCAAGCCGGCCGACTTCGACTTTGCGGTGTTTCACCAGCCCAACGGCAAGTTCCCGATGCGCGCCGGCAAGATGCTTGGCTTCAAGCGCGAGCAGATCCTGACCGGCTGGCTGGTGCCGCAGCTGGGCAACACCTACTCGGGCGCCTCGCCGCTCGGTCTGACCGCGGTGCTCGACGTGGCCAAGCCAGGCAACAAGGTGTTCATGTGCAGTTACGGCTCGGGCTCGGGCAGCGACGCCTTCATCTGGAAGGTCGGCGACCGCATCCTCGAGGTGCAGGACAAGGCGGTCAAGACGCGCCAGATGCTGGACGAGAACCTGCGCTACCTCGAGTACGGCGAGTACGCCAAGTTCCGCCGCAAGATCTTGAAGGCGGAGTAGGAGAAACCACATGCGAGATGTCGCAATCATCGGCGTCGGCCTCACCAAGTTCGGTGAGCTGTGGGAGTGCACGCTGCGCGACCTGTTCGTCGAGGCGGCGCTCAAGGCCATCGACGACGCCGGCGTTGATCACATCGATTCCATGTACGTGGGCTGCATGAGCGGCGGCCTGTTCGTGGGCCAGGAGCACATCGGCGCACTGATGGCCGACTACCTGGGCCAGGGACCGATCCCGGCCAGCCGCGTCGAGTCGGCCTGCGCCTCGGGCGGGCTGGCGCTCAAAAGCGGCTGCATCGAGGTCGCCAGCGGTCTCTCCGACATCGTGCTGGTGGGCGGTGTCGAGAAGATGACCGACGTCGGCGGCGATGAGTGCACCTATGCGCTGGCCACCGCGTCCGACCAAGAGTGGGAGGCGTTCAACGGCATCACCTTCCCGGGCCTGTACGCGATGATGGCCGTGGCGCACATGCACAAGTACGGCACCACGGCGCGTCAGCTGGCGTCGGTGCCGGTCAAGAACCACGATAACGGTTCCAAGAACCCGACCGCGCAGTTCCCGCAGAAGATCACGATCGAGGACGTGCTGGAGTCGGTGATGGTGGCCGACCCGCTGCACATCCTGGACTGCTCGCCGGTCACCGACGGCGCCGCGGCCGCGATCGTGGTGCCGGCGGACCTGGCCAAGAAGCTCTCCAAGAAGATGCCGGTCAAGATCATCGGCATGGGCCACGCCACCGACACCATCGCCCTGCACAGCCGGCCCGACATCACGACGCTCGGCGCCGTGGTCAAGGCCGCTGCCAACGCTTACAAGATGTCAGGCAAGGGGCCCAAGGACATCCAGCTGTGCGAGGTACACGACTGCTTCTCGATCGCCGAGATCATGGTGACCGAGGATCTGGGCTTCTTCGAAAAGGGCAAGGGCGGTCCGGCCGTCGAAAAAGGCGAGACCCGGATCGGCGGCAAGATCGCCATCAACACCTCGGGCGGCCTCAAGTCCAAGGGCCACCCGGTGGGCGCCTCGGGCGTGGCGCAGGCGGTCGAGATCGTGACCCAGCTTCGCGGCGAGGCCGGCGATCGCCAGGTCAAGGGCGCGCGGATCGGCATGACCGAGAACATGGGCGGCACGGGCGCCAGCGCGATCGTGCACATCATGGAGGTGATGTGATGTCGTCACCGCGTAACTGGAGAGAGTATCCGCGCCGCTATCGGTACGAGGCCGCGGTCTGCAAAAAGTGCGGCAAGTGGTTCTTCCCGCAGCGGCTGGTGTGCGATTCGTGCGGCCACCGCGAGTTCGAACCCAAGCGGATGAAGCGCACCGGCACCATCGTCACCCACACCATCATCCGCACGCCGGCCAAACCGTTTGCCGACCAGGCGCCGTACGCCATGGCGATCGTGCAGATGGACGACGGGCCGCGCCTGACAACCCAGGTGGTCGACCTCAACGAGGGCCAGCTGAAGATCGGGCAAAAGGTGCGGCTCGAGTTCCGCAAGGTCAACGAGGAAGGCAAGAGCGGCATCATCCACTACGGCTACAAGGCAGTTCCGGCCTAGGCTCACCCGGGGATATCCGATGCTCGTTTCGCTGTTGCTCGTCGTCGCGAGCGCGATGGCGCAGCCTGCGCCCACCTTCGAATCGCTGGTGCAGCAGGCCACCGCCGCCGACCTGCCGATCGTGCTCGACATCGTCACCGACTGGTGCGCGCCCTGCAAGATGATGGAGCGCAACGTCTTTGCCGACTCCAAGGTCAAGGCGGCGCTGGCCCGGGTAGTCTTTCAGAAATACGACGCCGAGGAACCGCCTGGCAGCGCGGTGGCTGCCCGCTTCGGCGTCAATTCCTACCCGAGCGTGTTCGTGCTCAGCCCGGATGGCGTCTGGGTTGGCGCCGTGTCGTCCCAGGATCCGGCCGGCTTCGTGCGTGAGCTGACCGACCTGCTGCCGCTGGCATCGGTGCGCGGCCCGTTCACCGAGGTCTCGCTGACCGAGCGCAAGGCTCCGGCCGCTGCCTGGCTCGTGGCCGGCATCCGGGCGCGCGAACAGGTGCCGCTTGACGCGGCGCTGGTGGCGCGGCTGTTCACCCGGGCGATGGAGCTGGATCCAAAGGACGCGGCCGGCATCGGTGCGCGCGCCGGAGTCGAGCTGATGAAGAGCCAGCTGGCTGACCACAGGCGGCGCAGCCGGCTGACGACGTGCCTCGACTTCGCCGAGCGATTTCCGGCTGCCGTGCAGGCCGTGCCATGCCTGACCTCGTGCGCGGCGCTGGCCAATCTGGCGCCGGCCGACCGGGCGCGCGTGGCCCTCGCCGTGCGCACGTCGGCCGAGGCCATGGCCGCCGCCAAGAATTCCGCGCAGCTCAATCAGCTGATCTACGTGCTGCTGGCGCTGCGCGAGAGCGCGGCGGCGACCCGCGCGGCGGAGGCGCTGCGCCTGCAGGCTGGCGAAGACGTCGGTCTGCTCGACACCGTGGCCGAGACCTTTTTCCAGACCGGCCGCCGCGCCGAGGCCGTGGCGCTCGAGCAGCAACTGGTCGGCCGCTCGCCTGACGACAAGAACATCGAGCGCAACCTGCGGCGGTTCAAGAAAGAGCAGCCCAAGCCGTTGCCCATCGAGGCAGGCGAAGAAGATCCGGATGCGCGACCGCTGGGGGCGCCGCAGATTCCACCCGAGGTGCTCGCGCGCTTTGGCGAGCAGCGCCGGCTGAGCAGCGCACTGGCGAGTGCCTGCATGGAAAAAGCCGGCCAGGCGACGGCCAGCTACCTGCGGTTGTACTTCGTCGACGACAAACTGAAGCGGGCGGTCGCCTTCGACCTCGAAGCGCCCAAGGCCTTGCGCAGCTGCCTCGAGGCTGCCGCGGCCAAGCAGCAGTACCAGCTGCTGGCCACCAGCCCGATGACCGAACTGAAGATCGAATTCGCGGTGGCCGCGGGCCACTGAGCCCGGGTTACTTCTTGCGGCGCCGAGCGGTCGAGTTTTCCAGCTCGGACAGGATGTCGGCCAGCTCGGCCTCGGGCGGAATGATCTCGAGCACACCCTCGGCCGGAGCGCTGGGCGCAATTGCCGGTACGCTCTTGGCCAGCGCTGCTTTGGCCCGCTGGGCAACTCGTGCCACTCGACGCGGTTCGGCCGAACGCGGCGGCACCGGCTCGGCCTCGGGTTCACCGGCGCTGGCTGGCGGCGGAGCGCGGTACCAGTCGCGGCGCGCCTCGACCCAGGTGCGATAGCGATCCCAGGTCCACATGCCCTCGCTGGCGCCGGTTTCCATCGGCCGCCCCAGCTTGAACCACTCGGACTGGCGGATGTTGTTGCGCACCGACGAGGTGGCGATCAGGATCTCGCACTCGGGAATGCGCAGGTCGAGTTCGGGTCGATAGCGCAGCCGCTGGCAGATCACGGCGGCCAGGCTGTCGGCCAGCTGCGCCGCGATCGACGCCTGGATCTCGGCCGGGAAAGCCAGCACCAGCCGCTGCAGCGCCTCGTTGACGTTGGCCGAGTGCACGGTCGCCAGTACCAGATGGCCGGTCTCGGCTGCGTTGAGCGCCAGCCGCATGCAGGACGGCTCGCGCAGCTCGCCCAGCATGATGACGTCGGGGTCCTCGCGCAGCGCATCGAGCAGCGCCTGCTCGAACGACGGCGTGTCGCGCCCCACTTCGCGCTGCCGGATGAACGACAGCGCGGGTCGCAGCGAGTATTCGATCGGCTGCTCGATGGTGACGATGTGGCGCGCCTGGCGCTGGTTGATCTCGTTGAGCAGCGCGGCCAGCGTCGACGACTTGCCGCAGCCGGTCGGCCCCGAGATCAGGATCAGGCCGTGCTCGCGCTGTACCAGCTGGCGCAGGTCCGGATGCAGGTTGAGCGTCTCGAGGTCGGGCTGTAGCGCCGGCAGCAGCCGGATCGCCAGGCCGTGGCCGCGCATCGAGCGCAGTGCGTTGATGCGGCAACGCACGCCGGCGATGGTGCGCGCCAGGTCGAACGAACCGCGCGCCTGGTAGTCGTCCCAGCTGTCGTCGCCGACCGCCTCGCGCGCGAGTTCGCCGGCCTGGGCCGCGCTGATCGCGTCGCCCGCCGGCCTCAACTCGCCCACGACGCGAAAGGTCAACCGCAACCCTGGTTCGATGTGAATGTCCGACGCCTTGTGCTGCGCGGCCAGGGCAACCATCTCGTGCAGGGTCATGCCAGGGTCTCCGTCGACGCAGGGGTGACGACCCAATCTAGCACGCAGACCTGCAGGCTCGAGCCTACGATCGCGCACCTTTACTGTCGGGCCAACACTCGAGTCGAGCAGCCCATTCCGCGAGAACACTGCATTTTTTCGCCGGTACGGCGCTTGCAAAAAGACCGTACAGACAACCTGGGCTCGATGGAGGAAACGTGCGCGAATGGCTTTTGGCACCTGGATCGATCGTGCTGGGCATGGCGCTGCTGTCCGGCTGTGTGGACGAGGTTTCGCTGGAGCAGCGTACCTCCGACAACGGAAGGGCAGACACCGATCCGACCACCGAGCAGGTTGACCCGGGCGACGACGTTGACCAGGTCGAGCAAGACACATCGACCCTGTTCGACTCCAGCCGCGTGGTCGAGGTGCGGATCGAACTGGCGACCGCCGATTGGGACGCCATGCTCGCCGACCCGCGGGCCGAGGAGTACCACCCGGCCGACCTGATCTTCGACGGCACCACGGTCAGCAATGTCGCGGTCCGGACCAAGGGCAACTCCTCGCTCAACAGCGTGGCGCAGACGGGGAGCCACCGCTTCTCGTTCAAGCTCGATCTCAACAAGTACGTCTCGGGCACGAGCTTGCACGGCCAGAAGAAATTCGTGCTCAACAACGGCTTCAAGGACGCCAGCCTCATGCAGGAGCACCTGGCCTACCGGCTGATGCGCGACTTCGGAGTGCCGGCGCCGCGCACGGCGTTCGTCGACCTGTGGGTCGGGGGCGAACACATGGGGCTGTACACGCTGGTCGAGGCGGTGGACGGCGACTTCGTCGACGATCATTTCGCGATCGCGGACGGCGACAGCTACAAGCCCGAGGTCGGCACCGGCGAACTCAGGGATCAGGGAGACGACATCACGGCGTATCGGCAGCTGGAGCCTGAGAGCAACCAGGACACCACCGACCACGGCGCGTTCCTGGCGCTGATCCGCGCCATCAACCGCGGCGAGTCGTTGACCGCCGCGCTCGACGTCGCCGAGGCGATCGACTACCTGGCGGTGAGCACGGCGCTGGTCAATCTCGACTCGTATCAGGGCATGGGTCACAACTATTATCTTTACGAGCAGGAGAGCGTCTTCACGGTGATCCCGTGGGACCTGAACGAGGCCTTTGGCACCTTCAACTGCGGCTGCGGCATCGACGGCCTGATCGGCTTTTTCGTCGACGAGCCGACCTGCGGGCCGCTGGCCGAGCGGCCGCTCATCCCGCGTCTGTTCGAGGTGGCCGGGCTTGACGCCTACCACGCGCGGCTGCAGCAGCTGATCGACACGCTCTTCAGCGCCGCAGCGCTGGCGTCGCAGATCGACCAGGTGGCGCAGCTGATCCGTCCGTACGTCGAGGCCGATCCCACCAAGTTCGCCAGTCTGGCCTACTTTGACGCGCGCGTCGGCACCGACGACGCCGCCCGCGCCAACCCCGGGACGTTGATCGGTTTCGTCGCGGCCCGCGCCGCTGCCATCCGCTCCCAGCTCGCCGGCAGCCAGGCCGCGACCAATGGCGGTCAGGGAAACTGTGGCGGCACCAATCCCGGACCGGGGCTGCCCCCTTGCAGCCAAGCCGCGGACTGCGCCGCCAATACGATCTGCGCGCCCATGGGCTTCTGCGTGCCGGATTGCCGCAGCGCCGGCTGCCCGCAGACGACCTGGACCTGCGACCAGAGCAGCGGGCTGTGCGCGACCAACTGAAAGGATCTCACTTCCCCATCCAGCGCCGAAGTTGTATGCCTGCGCGCCATGAAAACTCTCACTGAGCTCAATGGAACCATGATCCGGATGGCGGCCAAGGCGATCGAGGAGGCCAGGCGGTCCCTGCCGTCGGACAACTCACCAACCCCACCAGCAGAGGCTCCGGCGCCAGCCGCCGAACCGCCTGCCTCCGAGGCCGCCGAGGGTGCGCCGGCGGCCGAGGTCGAGGCCAAGCCCGCTGCCGACAAGAAGCCGGCTGAACCGGCCGAGAGCGAAGCGGTCAAGACCGCGCTCGACGCCGCGGTGGCGGCGGCGACCGGTCTCGCCGGCGACCGGCTGGCGCGGCTGCGCGACGCGATCAAGCTGGTCGGCAAGCGTACCGAAGACGTCCGCCTGGTCCGGGTGTTCGGGCCAGAGGAAGAGATCAGTGGCGCCAAGAAGCTGGGCGAGTTTCAGTTCTTGATCGACTACAACCAGAGCACGTCGCAATCGGACCGCGATCCGCGCAAGCGCGGCGGCCACGGAAAGGGCGGCGGCGGCGGCCGTGGCTTTGGTCACGGTGGCGGCGGTGCTGGCGGTAGTGGCGGCGGTGGCAAGGGCGGACCGACGGCCGGCTTCTCGATGGACTCGCTGCGCGATGACCGCAAGGGCGAGCGCGGTCCCGGCGGGCGCCCAGGCGGCCGCGGGCCGGGCGGTGCTGGTCGTCCCGGTGGCGGTGGACGCCCAGGCGGTGGCGGTCGACCTGGCGGCGGCGGCCGGCCGGGTGGTGGTCCACCCGCTGGTGGACCACCCCGCTAACCAACCTCTTCGTGCACAGTGCCCGCCGGGCGGCGGTCGTGGCTCACGGCGCGAGCCAGGCGTGCATCACCTCGGTGTCGAGCGGATTGGTGCCGGCCAGGATCTTGGTGTAGCTGAGGTGCGGCCGTTGCGTCAGCGGGTCCACGGCCAGGCTCCACAACATCCAGTCGTCGACGCTGGCGCTGCTGGTCACGTTGCGCGGCGCGGACCAAGATGCGCCGTCTGCCGACCAGGTGAAGAAGATGTCAAAGAAGTTGCTCGCGTTGCTGCGTTGAAACGCGACCAGCACGCGACCGCCAACATCGACCGCCAGCGCTGGCGCCTTCTCGTCGTCGACCGCAGCAGAGGTGCTTGTGATGTGGACTGGCGCCGCGGCCGTGCCGTCGGCGATGCGCGTGTAGAACAGGTCACTGCAGCTGTTGCCGCCGCACGCCAGGTCGCCGACCCAGACCACGTGCAGGGTCGCGCCGTCCGGATCGATCGCCATCTGCGGCGAGTAGCCGGTGCTGGTGCTGCCGGCCGGGATCGGGGTGACGACCCAGCTGCCGCTGCGGTCGGTGGCGTAGCGGACCGTGCCCTGCAACATCGGACCGCAGCTCGCCACGAGGTGCAGGTCGCCCTGCCGGTCGTAGGCGATGCGCTGGTCGTCGCAGAACTCATTGGCTGGCGTGGCGATGGCGGTCTCGGGCGTGCCCGGTGACGTCGGCGCAGCGAATCGCAAGACGCGCACGTCAGCCGGACCCGTGCTGTCGCCGTTGCCGTCGATCGGATTGGAGAGATAGGCGACCGCGAACTCGCCGCCCGGGCTGATCGCCAGCTCGGGGTGGTAGTCGCTGCGGGTGGCGCTCGCCTCCGTCGAACTGGTCAGATCGAAATGGTCGGTAAAGGCATTGCCAACATCGGCACTCGACCAAAAGATGTCGTTGTCGCCGCCCGGATAGCCGTTGAACACGAGGTAGGCGGTAGTACCGCGCGCGGCCAGCCGCGGAAACGAGTTTTGCACGTCGACGTCGCTGGTGAACGGCGCGCTGGTCCAGCTGCTGCTGCCGTGGCTGCCGGTCCAGATATCCTGGTCGCTGGTCTGGGTCGCCAGCGGTTCGGACCAGGCCACCCAGAGCGTGCCGTCGTCGGTGAAAGCAAGTGCGCCATCGTGGCTGATGGTGCCCGTGGTGTTGCTGACGTTTTCGATCTGCCACGTCCCCTGCTCCAGGTTGGGTAGGTCGCCGTTGTCCGGCCGCAGGGCGTCTTGGCTGCCAGCGTCGTGGCTTGCCGCATCGACCCCGCTGTGCGCATCCGCGCCAGCACCACCGTCGTCGACCGGTGTGGGTTCGGGACAAGCGACGAGCAGAGCGAGACTGCTCGCGATGGTGATCGTGCGCGCGTTCATGAGGTGCTCCGCTGCTGCTGCGACTTCACTGCCCGCTATACCACGCCTGCTTGAGCGACTGCAGCAGCCCGTCGCGCTGGCCCGCGTTCTGATCCGAGCGATAGCCGCCGGCCAGCTCCCAGATGATCATGCCGCCGATTTCCTTTTGCCGGACATAGGTGACCTTGGCCGCGGCCGTGTTCTCGTCGTCCAGGCTGATGAACCTGTCGTTCTGATTGAGCGCCTCGTCGGTCGACAAGTAAGCAGCCTTGGCCACGTCGTCCCAGTGGTAAACCCCGCTGGAAAAGTAGGTGAACATGATCTCGTGGTACGAGAGGCTGACCACCGACGGTGCCGTGGTCCAGCCCTGGCGCGGTCCGGTCACGCCGCCGTTCACCGCGCCGCCGCCGCCGCGCCAGACGTAGCCGTAGAAATCGATGCCGATGCCCAGCTTGCTGGCCGGAATGCCGGCACTGACAAACTCGTCGACCATCAGATCGGCGCACGGCAGCGGTCCGCTCGTGCTCGGAAAGGTCCAGCCGCCGTTGTAGATCGGCGCGTTATACCAGGTCACCCAGCCGTCCCAGGCGCCGCTCATGTCGTAGGTCATCAGGTTGATCTGGTCGAACTTATCGTGGACCGGCGCAAACGCCGACGCCGGGCCGACGGCCGCCGTCAACAGCGGGCGGTCGAGCAACGGTGTGGTCAGGCTGGCCAGCCGCGTGGACAGCGCGTTGACCAGCGCCTGAAAGTTGGCCTCGTCGCCCGAGTTGATCGGCTCCAGGTCGAGGTCGATGCCGTCGAAACCCCAGGTCGTCAGGATCGAGATCAGATTGTCGACCAGCGCCGCGCGCGTCGCGCCGCCAGCGATCGCGGCGGCGAACGTGTCGTGGTTGCCGGCGCCGCCCACGCTGAACAGGATCGGTTTTCCCGCGCTGTGGGCGAGCGGGATGATGGCGTTGAGGCGATCGCTGTTGAAGTTTTGCCAGTCGCCAATGCCGGAGAGTGCGCCGTCGCTCTCGACGCCGAGCGCAAAGAAGATCAGGTGCGAAAATGCGGTGAAGTCGATCTGGTCGGGCGGCAGGTTGCCCCAGTTGCCGCCTGGCTCGACGTACAGGTTCCACGACGCCAGATAGGCGGTCACCCATATATCGGCCGGCGGCCCGCCGTCGGGCGAGGTCGCATGATCGGCGGCCGTGGTGTGGTCGGATGCAGCGGCGTGATCGGATGCAGCGCCGTGATCGATGGCGGCCGCACCATCCATGACCGCTGCATCGCCATGGACCGCATCCGGGTGCACACCGTCCGCTCTGTTGCTGTCGCGCACCTGACCGGCGTCGCTCGATGCATCGGCCACTCCCGCAGCATCGACGTTTGCGCCACTACCGTCCGGCCGGGACGCTTCGGGACAGGCGGCGACCAGCAAGACAAAGGCAATCGCAAGGTGTCGCATGCGGGCTCCGGCCAGGGTAAACGACCCACACGAGCATACTCGATCGGCTGGATGGCGAGGTGTCCGCTGCAGCGTCGACTCGCGGCGCGGCCGCTCGATTGACTTTGCATGCTCGCGATCAATAATGCGGCCCTGCTCCGACGAGGCTGGCATGGCTGAACCGTACACAACCATCAAGGTGCAGCGCAGCGGACCAACCGCCGAGCTGTGCCTCAACCGACCCGACAAGCGCAACGCCTTCGACGGCACCATGGTGACCGAACTGCGCCAGGCCTTGCGCGCCGCGTACGCCGATGCCGAGGTTCGCGTCGTCGTCCTCACCGGCAGCGGCAAGAGCTTTTGCTCGGGCGTCGACCTCGAGTGGTTTGCCGCCGGCAAGCAGGTTGCCAGCGACCAGAACCTGGCCGAGTGCCAGGAGCTGGCCGCGCTGTTCCGCGAGCTGTACAGCGGCCCCAAGGCAGTGATCGCCGCCGTCAACGGATCGGCCATGGGCGGCGGCATCGGCTTCGTGGCGGCCGCCGACATCGCGATCGCGGTCGAGGGCGCGGTGTTCAGCCTGTCGGCGACCCAGATCGGGGTGGTGCCCACCTGCGTGGCGCCCTACCTGATCAAGCGCTGCGGCGAGAGCCATTGCCGCGAGCTGATGCTGACCAGCGAGAACCTCAATGCCCGCCAGGCGCACGCCATCGGCCTGATCCACCGCTACGTCGACGAATCGGACCTGGCAGCTGCGGTCGACGACGTGGTCCGGCGGCTGGTGCGCGGTGGTCCCGAGGCGAGCGCGCTCTGCAAGCGCATGATCGTCGAGCTGGCCGATCTACCGATCGAGCGCGCGGCCCGCGTTTCCGCCGACATGCTGGCGCGCCTGCGCCGCAGTGACGAGGCAGCGGCCGGCATCGACGCCTTTTTGCACAAGCGCAACCCGCCCTGGTGGCCACAGCACGAATAGCTCCACCATCCGCCATATTGCTGGCCAGCAACGACGAGATGGCGCGGCGCCGCGCACCATGAGTGCCGATCGCGAAGGCGCCCGGTGCGCACGGCAACACTTTTTGCAGCGTCGAGCAGATCGCAGGTTGACGGGTACCCGGTAGCGACTAAGTCTGCGCCCCGTGCACATGGCGTGCACCGCGATCACCAACGCAACAGGGAGGGCACCATGTACCGTTTCATGCGCAAGACGACTCTGAAGAACGGCGCTTACACCCCGCTGGCCATGGGCTTTGCCACCGAGGTTGTCGGCTACCTCAACAAGAGCTACGGCATCAACCTGCAGTGCGGCATGGAGATGTTCGACTCCTGCACCATCCACTGGCACTTCGACACCGACTCGCTCGAGAAGATCAGCGACGTCAACATGAAGTTGATGCAGGACAAGGGCTACTGGGCGATGCTCGA
>Ga0315268_10001205_pt1 | contig 29765 bp, 28 predicted proteins | sample C1_top_MG_FD_204535 | JGI IMG/M metagenome (GOLD analysis project Ga0315268, IMG submission 204535) | Sediment microbial communities from Yellowstone Lake, YNP, Wyoming, USA - C1_top | ecosystem: Environmental > Aquatic > Freshwater > Lake > Sediment | place: USA: Wyoming | collected 2017-08-01
GCCCTCCTCGATCGCTCTTCTTACGTTGTGGTCCATGTGACCTAGCCTCACGAGATCGCTTGCATGCCGATCGTCCGATACCAGGACTGTCCGCCTTGAGCTCAGGTTCTGATTCTTGATGGCATGAATGAGAACCGAGAGATTGTGTGAGGTGGATCCTTCTCTAATTTCTACCACGCATCCGAGACTAATCTTCTCGACGAGCTCCTGCTCTGTTGTGCTTTCGTGATCTCCGCTGATTCCCGCGGCGAGGTATCCGCTCAGTTCCTTGCCTGTTAACCCCGGTGCATGTCCTTCCACGACCTTTCGCGCGCTTTTGGTCTCCTCGATCATTAGGTGAAGATCGCGATCGCCTGCAAGAACGCCCGGGTAGTTCATGACTTCGCCAAGGCCAACAATTCTAGCCCATTTGAGCATCATCCGCACTTCTTTCGGCCCGATTCTGGCGCCCGTGGTTTCCAAATTTGCAGTGGATGGCACACATGATGGCATCTGGACGTAGACTTTCAATGGGATCTTTTCGGTTCGGGCCATCATGATCCGGATACCGTCTACGCCAAGGACGTTGGCGATCTCGTGTGGGTCGATCATGACGGTCGTGGTTCCTCTTGGAAGTACGACCCCAGCAAACTCCACCGGGTCGAGCATCGTACTTTCTATGTGGATATGTCCGTCTATCAGCCCGGGAAGCGCATAGAAATGATCCGCATCAATGACCATGGACTCGGGTCCGATGAGTGGCTCGTAGTCGCCCACGGCCGCAACTCGTGCCCCTTTCACGGCAATCGTTGTCTTGGGGCAGCACTCTCGTGAGTAAACGTTGACCAGCGTGGTTCCTCTGATTACAAGATCCGCCTGAGCTCTGCCTGTCGCGACATCGATCAACTGGGTACCGTTCATCAAGACCAGCAGCCCTCTGTAGTTCTGTCTCACTCATATTTCACACGCGCGCAAGTAGCAAACCTTTTTCTTGCACCGGAACTGCCTACTCTTCGTTTGTCTCATGACGAGGAAGTTGTTCTGGGAGGACGCCTACGCGAAGGAGTTTGAGGCCACGGTCAGCTCTGTCGAAGGCAATCAGGTTGTACTGGATCAGACCGCATTCAATCCTCGTGGCGGAGGCCTAGTTGGCGACTTAGGAACATTGAACGGAGTGAAGGTTCTCGACACAATCAAGGCAGGTGGAGATTCCATTGCACACGTCTTGGAGACCGCGAGCTCGTTAGCTGTTGGGAATTCAGTCCACGGCCTCCTCGATTGGAATAGAAGACACAGAATAATGCGGATGCACACGTCAGCGCACCTGCTCAGTGCCATATTCCACAGAGAGACCGGCGCACTCATCACCGGAAACCAGATAGAGCCAGAAAAGTCGAGAATTGACTTCAGCCTAGACGATTTTGACAGAGAGAAGATGCTCGTCTACTGCAGTCAGGCAAACGAAGCGATTGCCAAACATCCACCAGTGAAGACATACTTCATGAAAAGGGAGGAAGCACTCAAGATACCGGGCATAACCAAACTTGCAAGCGTGATGCCACCCGACGTTGAAGACCTGCGAATAGTTGAGATCGAAGGATACGACCTGCAGGCTGACGGCGGTGTGCATGTGAAGAACCTCGGCGAAGTCGGGAAGATAGAGCCACTGAAATTCGAGAACAAAGGTAAGAGCAACAGAAGGATGTACTTCACGATTCCGTGAGTGAAGCCGAGAACGACAGGCCAAACGTGGTGCGGATGGGCCGTGTTCCTCTAGAGGAACGCCTTACATCTCAAGAGCGCGTGTTGGCGGCAATATCGCTTCATGAGGTCGACAGAGTGCCCATGGCGCTCTCTTTCTATCCGACCATGCTTCCTCAGACTGGAGGAAACGATGCGGATGAACAACTTGGGACGGATGTTCGATTCGTAGAGTTTGACCCGCCAAGCGGACAAGGCAAGTTCTTGCAGTACTTGGAACGCCTACCGGCTCACGTCACGATCGGCAATCTTAGAACGCTAAGAACGTACTCCGAATGGGGATATCACCCAGAGGCACCAGGATCCGAGCCCCTCGCAAATGCCCGCACATTCGATGACGTGAAATCATTCTCTTTTCCGAATCTGCTTGAGAAGCGGCGCTATCAGCGTTTGAGAGGGAAGGTCCAGAAGATCCATTCAAGAGGAATAGCCGTCGCGGGTCTTCCTCCGCACATGGGAGGAGAAATCTTCGAGGCATCCCAGCGGCTGAGAGGATTCCAGCAACTGATGTCGGACTTCTTTCGCAACCCCCAGTTTGTCGATTATCTCTTCCACCAACTTGCTAACATCGCCTCTCAGAGCGTGGCAATCCTTGCCGCTGCCGAAGTTGATGTGATCGTTCTCGATGATGACGTAGGGGAACCAAGCCGTATGATGTTAGGTCCTGATCTCTGGCGTCGGTTCCTGAAAGGTCCTCTCTCACGGATAATCAGTGCAGCCCGGGCCCAAAACCCGTCGGTACAAATCCTCTACCATAGTGATGGATATATCGAATCGATAATTCCCGACCTGATCGAGATCGGAGTCAATGCGATAAACCCCGTTCAACCCGACATCATGGATCCTGCAGCGCTAAAGGAGAAGTATGGAAGCAAACTCGCCTTCTGGGGAACTGTCGGAACAGCCTCAGATTGGATTTATGGAACCCCAAGCGCAATCGAGGCTGAAGTGAAGTATCGCATCGAAACGGTTGGTAGCGGAGGGGGACTTGTGATAAGCCCAGCGTATGATCTCGAACCTGAAGTCAGTTGGGAGAATGTCCTAGCTTTCGTGAGAGCGGTTCAGAAATACGGATAGAATCTTGCTCGATCACTGGACCCTAACTGTCGGTGGCTGATAGTAGTAGACTTGGGCAGGAGTTTGAACGAGGTACATCTGGGGCGGAGGCTGATACATGTAACCGACCGGTGGGGGCTGATACAAATACCCCTGAGGTGGCGGTTGATAATAGACTTCCGGGGCTTGAGCAACAAGATACTGCATAGGCAACAGACACGTGTACGCTAGAGGCGGTCTTGGGACATAGAAGTAAGACATTCACAGCTCACACTGAGAGAAAAATGGGAAAAAGCGAATAAACGTTCCGCCAACCCGAGGGTGATCATTCCACTGATCATGAAAAAGCTGAACCCGGAACAGTCTGGATTTCGCAAGAGATTGTACATGAACCGGACCCAGTCGGTCCATGCGACTCGCTTGCCTCATCAAGGGACGTGGGCATTGAGAGCTAAGGGATTATTTCGCAACTATTGTATTTGGGGTATTCGAAATCCTCTGGACGGATTCTTCCTTCACCCATTAGCCGCCTGACATCCGGCAAGACCTCACGCAGAGCATCCACCATGTTTCTGACAGTACCGCAGACTTGGTTGAACCCTTCAGCACCCCACAACTTCGTCGCATTCGCGTAAAGGCACCGTCCTCCGCATGTTTGATAGATTTCGCATCCGGTGCATGGTTCAGACACAAACACGGCATCTTTCAGGCACTCGGGAGATGTTTCTCGAATGTTGCCCAAGTAGAAGTCTTTCAAGCCGGCCATTACTGGGCAAGGAGTGATGTTCCCGTCTGTCTGAATGTTGAACATGATCCACCCAGCACCGCACCTGAGTCGGCTTGACTCGCCCATCAGGAGCGACTGCATGACCCCAACAAGCGGGTAGAACCTCCAAACCTCCCCCTTCTCCCTCATGTGCCCCACCCAGGCTCGTATGAGTTTCCTCAAGCGAGGATTGTAGCTCTCCGTAGCCCATTCGGCGAACCGTCGTTTCGGGAAATCGTTCTGCCAAAACAACGCGTCAAGTTGCCAGTGAACTGACGACACAGGCAAGTCGTTGCTCTGAATCAACCCCAGCACTTGACGGTCGACCTCGGTTTCCTCTCCGACCGTCATCCGCGCGACAATCTCACTTCTAAAACCATTCTCGCGAATTCTCAGGACATTCCCTGCAACACTGCGGTAGGTTCCTTTTCCCCTGTAGTAGTCCGTTAATGCCTCATCGCCATCGACCGAGACAAGAATCGTCTCAAGCTTGTTCACATATTCAGCTTCCAGTTTGTCGAGCAAGAGCCCGTTGGTCTGGATCATGAATCTACAGGTTGTCAACTGATCCATGATTTCCCTCAGCTTACCCATCTGAAGCAAGGGTTCACCGCCGTAGAACACAATGATCGGTTCTCGATCTCCTTGCAGGAACTTCCGCAACGTTTCCGTATCATAGGTTATGGAGCTGGGCAGTGAGTAGTCGACCGCTAGGCCGTGAAAATCGCTTCCGAAATCCTCGCAGGCCTTCCCGTAGCAGTATCTACATTTCTGATTGCAGTCGTTGGTTAGTGTCACATAGTAGTGCACTGTGAGCGCCTCTCAGCAGCTTTATGTAGGCGAAGCTTCCTGTGGCAAACTCACTTTTGACTGTCGCGGAATCGAGGGCGCTTCCTACGCTTGTCGAAGCACTTGGACGAAACGATTATTGGACGACCCCTGAAACGAACTAGGGCAGGATTGCGTGCGTCTATGGCGACCGCAAAGAAGAGACTCGCGCTTCTTCATACAGTGACTGGACTAACATCAACTTTCCAAGAGCTGTGCGCCGAGCTGATGCCGAACGTTGAGATCTACCATATCGTTGACGAAAGCCTATTGAAGAATACTATTCGAGAGGGAACACCTAGCCCCGCCACATTCAGGCGCCTCGCGAACTATCTACGTGGAGCTGAGGAGGCTGGCGCGGACGCCGTGTTGGTCACTTGCTCCTCTATGGGACCATGTGTCGAAGCGGCTCGCCCCATGGTCGAGATCCCCGTGGTCCGTGTGGATGAACCAATGGCTGAGAAAGCCGTCCAGACGGGGGTACGGATCGGTGTCGCCGCAACTCTGGCGACAACCCTCAAACCCACAGCCGAACTCATCCAGCGAAAAGCAGCACAAACCGGGAGAAAACACACGATCACATCCAAGCTCTGTGAACGTGCGTTTGAGGCAGTTGTTAGCGGAGATACGGCGACTCATGACCGCATAGTCAGCCAATCCTTGCGCGAACTCGATGCGGAGACTGACGTGATAGTATTGGCTCAAGCCTCGATGGCAAGAGTTCTCGACGCAATGAAACCTGGCGAGATCCATGTACCTGTCCTGTCCAGCCCGCGTCTAGGAGTCCAGTACATGACACAGTTCATGGATCATCTGCCTAGGAAGACCTGACCAAGCCGAACGCCCTCTTGGCCGATCTGAGCTTGCAGTACTTCGACGAAATGACAGATCGTCTTCTTGAATATCCAGCAATCTGTCATGCTGCCTCTCGGACAAGCGCCCTCGTCCGTCCCGAGAGCACCTGCACCGCAACCTATGCGGGCTTGATGTATTTCTCAGGGCTTCCGTCAAACTTCTGTTTGCAGATTGGTGAACAGAAGTAGTAGGTCTTGCCCTTGTGTTCAGATTTCCACTTCGCCGTTTTCTCGTCTACTTGCATATTGCAGACTACGTCTAGAACCAATCGGAACCCTCGTCGGAAATTCCGCTCACGTGACAGATCAGTTTTTCCCTGAACATATGACAAGACGCTACTTACGGCTCTCGAACTCTCTGGCGCGTGTCTCAATGAACTCTGCAACTTTCTGTTCGGTGTACTTTCTCGACTCTCGTTGTTTCTTCAAGTGGACCTCGATCATTGTCAGAAGCTCATCCATCTTGACTGGTTTGACTATGTATCCGTCTGCGCCTTTGTTCACTGCTTCGACGGCGTTTTGCAGGGACGGATAGCCTGTAATGATTATCTTGACCATCTTAGGGGCAGTTTCCTTCATTGCGGTCAGAAGTTGCACGCCATCCATGTCGGGAAGCCTTATGTCAATCAATGCCAGGTCGTAGATCTCTGTCTCCGATTTCCTGACTGCCACTTGTCCGCTCTCAGCGGTGTCAACAATGTATCCTTTCTCCTTCAGGACTGTTGCGATGGCTTTGCGTATGGTCTCGTCATCGTCGATCATGAGAATCCTCGCTTGTTCTGTCTCTCTCATTTCGTATTCGTCTCCTCAACCTTCGGCGTGATTGGAAGCGTCATCGTGAAGGCTGATCCTTTTCCAGGCTGACTTTCGACGCTGATCGAGCCTCCATGCCCTTCCACGAGCCGTTTAGCGATAGGTAGACCAAATCCCATCCCCTTCGCTTTGGTCGTGAATAATGGACTCCACAACTGCTGCACGGTCTCTGTCGTCATGCCTACCCCCGTGTCCGTGAAGCTAATCTCAAGGTTGCCGTCTGATTTCTTGCTTGCGATTGTAAGTGTGCCTCCTTTAGGCATAGCATCAAAGGCATTCTGAATCAGGTTGAGGAACGCTCGCCGCATTCTCTCTGCGTCGAGCCATATCTTCGGTTCATTCTCGGTTGAATTCGCCACACGTATCCCCGGTGGAACTGAAATTTGAGCTAGGGCCTCTTTTGTGATTGACCTAGCGTCGGTCTCGACTAGTTCTAGACGGAACTCGCGCGAGTATTCCAGAAGATCATTGATTATCTTGTCGGAATATCCGATGCTCTTCTCGATGACCTCAAGCATCTCCTTCTCTTTAGTCCCAAGCTTGGGACCTAGCTTGGTCTTGAGATAGTATGTCGCGCCGGTGATGCCTGTCAAGGGGTTGCGGAGATCGTGTCCTACCATGGCAGCTAGTTCTCCGATGGCTGCCAACCGCTCTGACCTGAAAAGGCGTTCCTGCATTTGCTTGCGGTCGGTAATGTCAGCGAAAACGCCGTCAGCATAAGGCACACCATCTTTCTTGTAGGTTGAGACTGCCCTATCGTGAAGCCAGATCCAGTTTCCGTCCTTTCGCTGTATTCTGTATTCAATGTCAAACCACTTGTCTGCTGTGAATAGGGATTCGAAAGCTTCCTTCACTCGCACAATGTCATCCGGGTGGATTCTTCCAAGCCACAGAGTGTCGCCTGCTTCGTAGATTTCTTTCGGGGTGTATCCATAGACTCTCGTCACATTGGGGCTTATGAAAATCGTGCGGCCTTCGTCGTCTGTCGTCCACGTGACATCCGGAATATTCTCAATAAGAGAACGGTATTTCTTCTCGCTTTGAGCGAGCTTCTTCGTTCTCTCTAGCACGAGTCGCTCCAAGTTTTCGGAATAACGCTTGAGCTCGTTGGCTTGAAGCTGTGCTTGCTCTAGGAGTCGCGCATTCTCGACTGCGATGGCGGCGTGGTTCGCGAACAACGTTAGTAGCTCCTCGTCCGTCTGCGTGAACTTTCGTGATGCTGTATCGTCTAGGACATCGATCACTCCGGTCACGTGATTTTGCCAGATCATGGGCACGCTCAAAACGGCTCCGAAAGGTTTCTCGCTTTCAAAGGCAGCGGCTCGGCCTCGCCAGACGCTGTAATTGGCAACGATCAATGGCTTTCCAGTTTGAGCCACAACTCCGGCCGCGCCCTCACCATACCTGAGCGTCGTGCCGGTATAGTCACTTGGAGTGTTGTAACTGACCACGCAGCGAACTTCCTGTCTCTCAGCATCGCACAGATACATTCCTCCGCCGCCTGCATGAAGCAACCGGGCCGCTCGCTCGACGATGGTCTGGAGGAGTGTCGTTAGCTCGTGTGGGCTTGTAATGTCGAGGACGGTTGCTTGAAGTGCAGCCAACTCCTCGGCCCGGCGACGCAGTGCATCCTCCGCTAGCTTGCGTTCAGTGATATCTCGCCCTACTGCCTGCAATTCCACAAGTCTGTGTTGCTCATCGAATATTCCTCGGTCGGTCCACTGTTGCCAACGCACTTGCCCATCCGCAAACTCCACACGCTGATCGTGTGTCACGGTAGGATTGTCTGGACTGATACTGGCGATCTTCTTCCTCACTTCTCCATGATCTTCCGGGGGGAGCGGCATGAATTCATGTCCAATCAGTTCGCTCGGCTTCTTGTGAAAGTACCGACAGTAGGCGTCGTTGACGAAGGTGAACCTACCGTCAGGCAGAGGTAGGTAGCGACAGATCAATTCAGTTTGATCCTCAACGACAGCACGATACCGCGCCTCAGAGGCCCTCAACGCCTCTTGTGCTTTCCTTCGTTCGGTGATGTCTCGGGCGATGTTGAGGATGGCTGGCTTTCCTCTATACTCGATTAGGCGACTGCTCACCTCGACAGGGATGATCGTGCCCTCACGACGCACAAAAGCGGTTTCGAACAAGGTGTGACCGGCTCGACGCAACTCAGCAACGCGCCCAGCCACTAGGGGAGCATTCTCTGGGGAGCTGATATCCGCAGGCGTCATCTGCAGTAGCTCCTCTCGACTGTAACCTAGGAGTTCGCAGAGTACCTTGTTGACTTCCAAGAACTCCGCGCCCATGTCGTGGATACCGATGGAGTCGCTCGCGTTGTCAAACAGAGTCCTGTAACGGCTCTCCGATTCCCGTAATGCAGCTATGAGCTTCTCCAGATCCTCTTTCTGTTCCAGATGGCTGAGAGCTGATGCAACGTGTGTTGCGAGCGTCTCAAGAAGCATCTGATCCTCTTCGGTGAATGTGTCGACTCGAGTGTTCTCCACATTGAGAACTGCCACCGTCTCATTCTCCACGAGTACTGGCACTGTCAATTCCGATAGCATGTGCAGGATCTCTCCACTCGCGCCGGTCGCCGGATTGTCTAGAAACGCTGGTTCTTCCCGTGTATCAGGGATCCGAAGGGTATTCTTGGTCCTTGCAGCCTTGACGATCACACTTGGACCCGCTACGGGCAGTTCGGCAACGGCCAGTGGCATCCCTCTAGACTCTTGGATGTAGACCGATCCATCTCTTACCATGCAGAAGTCGGCATGATCGAAACCGAGAGTGAACTCCATCGCATCGAGAGTGCCCCTTACTATCTCATCAATAGTATCGGCCGCGCTGAGTTGCAACGCATGTCTATGTAGCGCGCCCAGTTTCTCCTCCAACTGCTTACGGTCAGTGATGTCTCGGGCGATGTAGAAAGTTCCAACGCGGCGTCTGCCATCATAGATCAGCCGACCGCGAACCTCAAGGCATATTCGGCGCCCATCTTTCGAGACTATCTCCGCTTCAGCGCGCTCGACGCGTACTCCACGTATGACTTTCCTCAGGGCTGCCCTTACCGATTGACGAGCCTTTGGAGCGACGAATTTCAGTGCGCTCTTGCCCAACAATTCATCGGGGCTGTAGCCGGTTACTTCGCAAGTCGCTCGGTTTAGAGACATCATCTTGCCCGAGACGTCAAGCGTAAAGATGAGATCGTTTGCTTCTTCAAAGAATTTCCGGTAGTCTATCTCGCTACGTTGCTGCTCCGAAATGCGTCTCTTGGTCAGTTCCTTGGACTGCTCGCCTTGCTTCTTCGGTTGATCCTCTATTCGCCTAGGTTTGCTAGTGCTTGAAGTCCTAGTGTGTCTTGTCGGTCGTCGGCCATGGACTTCCCCCTTGTTCAACCGTTCTCATCGATCATAGAAGGTGGCCTAGAGACTCATGTACTTTTGTCAGTATGCGCCGGAGATGGGCCCGTCAGAACTTCTAGATGGCGGTCTCCTCTGCGATCTTCCTCGATGCGTCGAACAGTTTCAGTTCTGAGAGAGTGCTAACCGTTGGGAGACCATCGCTCGTCCACCCACGGAGCCGGTAGTACTCGTCAAGCATCGGATCAAGCATGACGGTTACGTTCTTTGAATGTCCCTCCGGAAGTGGTATCTCTAAGAGCCTTCTTGGAAGCGTATCCTCCCTTCGGCAGAAACCTTCCCTAGCATTAAACGCACGCTCCAGGTTGTAGATTCTCTCGCCGATGCCAATCAGGTCTCTTGCGGAGAAAGTCACGCTCGTGACCGCTCGAAGCAGACTGGCGTAATGGTCTGGGTTCATCGCAAACTGCGAGAAACGACACAGAACCATGGAGTCCGTTGCGGCCGAGATATTCTGCATGAGGATCGTAAGGCTGGCTTTTCCCTCGGTCTTGAAACGATCAACTAGGCAGGGGTTTCCCAGAACCTCTGCTGAGGTCATGTATGCTCGGAGATGGCACGCTCCGCGGTTCGATGTTGCATACGCCAACCCCATTCCTTGAATCCCTCTGGGATCGTAGCCTGGCATCTCAAGGCCTTTCACACTCATGGAACACTCAGGATGCCCATGCCTCTTGGCAAGCCTGAGCGACCCCTCAGCGAGCTCGTTGCCGATCCCAGTCCTATCGCCGATCAGTCGGACGAGATCCACGATGGCTTCGGCATCTCCGAATCTCGGGCCTCCTAGAAGATGGCCGGCTTCGGAAAGTTCCATCGCACATGCTATCGTGCTGCCGGTTGAGATCGTATCGAGGCCGTATTCGTTGCAGAGGTAATTTGCTTCTGCGACAGCTTCCAGATCACGAACCCCACAAGCGGCGCCGAAACAGCACACCGTCTCGTACTCCGGTCCCTCACCTTTTCTGTCTCCTCCCGGAATCTTCGTCGCTCTTCCACAAGCGATCGTGCAGGCATCACATGCGACCCTCTTCTCGAGTATTCGCTCTCTGATGGTCTCTCCGGATATCGCGTCGGCGTCTTCGTAGTAGCCTCTCCGGAAGTTCATCGTCGGCAATGCACCGATTTCGTTCATCACATTCACGAGAACGGCTGTGCCGTAGTTCGGCAGCGCATCCTTCGTGACCGGGTTCTTGGAAATTGCTTCGAGAGCGATGCGAGTACCCGCTGCGAATTCCTCTCGATTTGCTATCGAGGGCTCATGACTTCCGAGGACAGCGATCGCCTTGAGGTTCTTTGAACCCATGACAGCTCCGACGCCGCCACGGCCAGCGGCCCTGTGTTTGTCGTTGATTATGGAACTGATCAGAACCTGTCGTTCGCCTGCTGGTCCGATGCAGGCTACTTTGGCGTCCTTATCGGTCTCTGATCTGACGATGTCTTCTGTCATGTGAGTGTTGGATCCCCAGATGCGATCAGCGCTACGGATCTCAATCGAATCATCACATATCCACAGATAGCTGGGCTTCCCCGCTCTGCCCTCGATTACTAACGCATCCAAGCCACCGCGTTTGAGCTGAACCCCGAAATGCCCGCCCGAGTTGGAGTCAAAGATGGTTCCCGTTAGGGGGGATCTCGTCGTGACCGAATACCGACCTGAAGTAGGTGCGCCAGTTCCGGTGAGCGGGCCAGTTGCAAAGATGAGCTTGTTTTCTGGTGAGAGCGGGTTGGTCCCACGTGGAAGTTCGCGAAACAGTATTTCGGCACCTAGACCTCGCCCGCCGAGGAAGAGTTCGGCTTGTTCGTTTGTCAGAGCATGCGTGGAGGTTTTCTTCTTGCTGAGATCCATTCTGAGGATCTTGCCCATCCATCCGTGCAAGACTCGATCACTCTCCTCTAGAAGTCCTTGAATTTCCTGTACGCATTGTCAGGGCAAATCTTGCACTTCTTTACGTAGACAGTCTGGATTTCCAACGGTTGTTTGGAAACATAGTTGCTCGGGCAGATTCTGCACGGAACTTCTTCCACGAACCAGGAGTCATCATACTTCGCCCAGTCTAGCGTGTTGACTATGTTGATTCCGTTGCTCGTGCCGATCCGGAATCTGTCTGGTCGGAGGAGGGTCGGGGAGTTCGCCGCAGCGTATATGCTTCTGATTGCTTCTAGGAAATTTGTCACGCCTCCGGCTGCCTTCACGCCAAGTCTGTCGCCGACCGTGTCACGCATCAGCTTCAAGTGTGCAGGGTAGGCGCCCATCGGCCCAAATCCAGTAGAGGTCTTGACAAAAGATGCGCCTGCCTCTTCGCATATTCGACAAGCCTCGACGATCTCTTCATCTGTGAGGTATCCGGTCTCAAGAATGACCTTCACAGGCGCCCCATCAGCTCTCTTCACCACCGCCCCTACATCGTCACGGACGAGCTCACGCATCCTACGGCTTTCGTCTCCCAAGGATGCCGTCATATCTCGAATGGCTCCTACGTTGATCACCATGTCAATCTCGGTCGCTCCGGCTGCAATCGCATCTGATGTCTCAAAGGCCTTTGACTCGGTCGACATCTGACCAAGCGGAAAACCTACAACGCTTGCGACACCCACCCGACTCGATTTGGATTTCAAGTGCTGCGAGGCTTCGCGTACCCACCATGAGTTGATGCAGACAGTTGCGAAGCCGTGAATATCAGCCTCATCGCACAGCGATCTGATCTTCTTTCTGAGGACGTGGGGCTTCAGCTCCGTGTGATCGATCAAGCCTGATATCTGTTGCTCGTCCAGGTGCTCAGCAATTTCGCGGAGCGATTGCCCGGGAATTCTCATGATCATTCTCCATCAAGTAGATAGGTCAGAAGGGAATGAACCTTCCTGCCCCTAGTTGCGTGTGACTAGCTGTCTCACTGATGGCGGAGCCCAGTTTCAAGCTCGAAACCCGCATTCGTGTTGCCTGTTCTATACCACTAGCTTTTTACCTGAGGCGGCCATGTGCGTGCAGGAGAAGCGCTCACAGCTGCGTGGATGTCCACGAGACTTGAGTTCTTCCCGCAATGAACAAAGCCGAAGCTGCAATATCGTGGAAGTCTGAGAGAGAAGAACCGAATTCTAGTTCCCGTAACTGCTCATAGTCTGACAGAACGGCGGATGGAGTTTTCGGCGATTATCACGGACCTACGGGTTAGCCGCTGAGGCAAAGGAGAAACAGACAATGAGTAGTTTCGAAGAACTGGGGCTAAGCCCAGAGATATTGAGCGCTGTTAAGGCGCTAGGATTCGACGTACCGTTTCCCATCCAGGAAGCGATCATTCCGCTTCTCTGGAGCGGAAGCGATGTTATTGGTCAAGCTCACACAGGTACAGGAAAGACCGCTGCGTTTGGGCTGCCGATTCTGGAAATCGTCGATGAGAACAATTTGAACATACAGGCGCTGGTGCTCGTTCCGACGCGCGAACTTGCGATGCAAGTCACAGATGACATCAACTCGTACGCAAAACTCACACGCAAGCGCGCCTTAGCAATCTACGGCGGTCAGTCAATCCACGCACAGATTGACGCGCTACAAGATTGCCCACAAGTCATTGTTGGAACACCGGGCCGCATCCTCGACCATCTCGAACGTGGATCCCTGCACTTGGGAAGCGTTCAGTGCGTTGTGCTCGACGAGGCGGACAGAATGCTCGACATGGGCTTCATAGACGATGTTGAGCATATTCTGCAACAGACCGGAAGACGCCAAATTGCGTTCTTCTCGGCAACCATGCCCGATGAAGTGCGCAAACTCGCTCGCAGACACATGAAAAACCCACGTGAAGTTCTAATCGAGGCAGATGATCTCAACATCAAAGAGATCAAACAGTACTTCTGCCAAGCAGACCGTGATACAAAACTCGACGCACTTGTGAAAGTCCTGCATGACAAGAACGTACAGCGCGCCATAGTGTTCTGTAGGACCAAGCGTACGACGTTTTGGCTGACAGAGTCGCTCAGGAGAAGACACGAGAATGCCACGGCAATAAACGGCGATCTCTCCCAGAACCAACGCGACCGAGCAATGGAGGACTTTCGGAACGGTCGCACTCGCATACTGGTTGCCACAGACTTGGCCGGAAGAGGTCTCGACATAGATGGAGTCACGCACATCATCAACTTCGACGTTCCTGAGGATCCGTACACATACTTCCACAGGATCGGCAGGACCGGACGGGCTGGCAAGTCGGGAACCGCGGTAACAATCGTATCAGCAGACCAAAGCGCAGACTTCAGAACAATAGAAACAATGGCGGACTATCAAATCGAACGCTTTGAAATCGGCAAGCTTGAGCGGAGCCCGTTCTCTCCGAGGAACGAAAGGCCAAGGAGATTCCAGGAGCATAGTCGGAGCAGATTCAACGGGATGCCGTACAGGCACACCAGATACAGTCGGGACCCACCCTTCCGACGGATACACAGACAAAGCGGTGAGCCTATAGAGAACCTCCGACCCTGAGAGGCGGGGTTCACATGCCAGTAGCGATGAGAAAACTCACAAGCGGACGCGGCTCCGACCGCGATCTTGTCTATCTACTCATGCTAGCAAGGAAGTATGGTCTAGAGCCCATCGATTTGCACAACGCGTTGATGAAGGCAAAAGGCAGTAAGGAGTCGTCATGCGGACCCTTATCGATAGAGATGCGGGAACGCGAAGAGAGCACCTGCCGTTTCATGTTCTCGCAAGATGACCGATCCGTTGCACAGGCCTCAGTCTCTGATGCTTCGCTGGCAAGACTACGAGATGTGCCTCAGGAGTTCAAGCGACTGCTCCAGAATTCACGCTCACAGTCTGCCGTCGATGATCAAACTGAATCTGAAAGACGGATCCGCGACCTGCAATACGGCTTGAAACATGTGAGCTTGAAAGCTAGGGTGACGCAGAAGTCGGAGGTACGAGCGGTGGAGTCAAGAAACGGTTCACCGCTCGCGGTGTGCATAGCAACCCTTTCCGACGGCACAGGAGAAATCCGGCTTCCTCTCTGGAACCGGCAGATCGACTCAATCGCGAAGGACGATACAGTAGTCATCCGCGACGCCACCGTCAAGAACTTCAGAGGAGAAATGCAGCTGTCACTACCTTGGAAGACCGGGACCATCTCAACCGTACAGTCCACGGACGGAATTGCTCAGTAGCCAAGTGCTTCGCCTGATGTCTTCATCTTCGTCAGCACGACCTAAATACGACGGCCCCAATCCGACCGGTATTCAAGAGAGTCCAACAGGCTTGTCGGAAAACGGTTCGGAAAACAAGTCTCCGCAGAAACTAGAGATCGATAGGCCACAAGATTTCAAGTTCCATGTCGCATACGGAGTTTATGCGCGCGCCTGGGAGGATAACCAGTCCGAGGCGACGAGGCTCCGATTGAACGAGCTGATTTCCTCCCTGTCAAAGAGCGACACTGAAGACAGCTACTACGCATTCTATTCCGGGATACAGGAGTACCGTAGGGATTCGATGTCCTTCAGGTCAGGTAGAATGAGGATCCAAACCCAGAGAAAGAGAGACTGGCAACAGAGAGACTCACGCGATAGAAGAGACCGACGCCACAGGTAGCAAGCAGATCCATCCGACTCTCGGAAGATCCCATTCGGGGCTTACATTGGCTCTGTCTGAGGATAGACTAGTCATCAACAATGACTAGAGATGTGTGTTCTGATCAACCGAAACTCTTTTCCCGCTAATCGGGAAACGCGTGTGGGACTGTCGATGTCATCGACTAGGAGGCTCTGCAGCACGTGCGGAGCTTCTCTTGACGAAAGCACAAGATTCTGTCCCAAGTGTGGTGCTATTGCAGACACACAGACTCCTGTGACACTGCAGCACGAGAGACACCCAGTACGCTGGCTTGCTGTTGGTCTGGCATTGATGATGATTGGTGTTCTCTTCTTGCTGTCGCAAAGGTTCGTGATGTCTTCTCAGGTCTGGTTGACGTATCTGGTAGCGGGGTTGGGAGTCATCCTTGTGATCTCTGGATTGGTAAGTTCCTTGGGGAAATATTCGCAGCGGCGTGGAGCACGAGCACCTCGACCCAGAAAGCCTGCTGAACAGCCACGCAAGGCCAAGTTCTCAGGACAGCTTGGAATCAACCACGTCACTTTGATCGGTAGGAAGATTCTGTTCGAGTTTGATCCGTCCATGCCATATCAAACGGTCGTGAATGACTTCGCTTTTGAATGCGCCTCCAACAAGGAGGCAGTACTAATCCTTACACCATCGGGAAGTGTGGTGGAGCAGGCCGTCATTGGCAATGAAGGCGTCAAGATCATCAACCTTACTCATGACCTGATGATGTCTTCCGTTCTGGAAGATCATCACGAGAGACCACTGGACATGGTCTACGACAGCCTAACTGATCTGTCGTTGTCCGCGGATCCTCGAACAGCCTACAAGTTCACGCTCAACGCACTGCGCCAGCTTTCCGATCCGAAAGTGACTGCGCTTTTCCTTCTCAACCCCTCAGCTCATGAACCGAAGGATGTCAACAGTCTAAGAGGACTTTTCAGCAATCAGCTCGTCTACGGGAAAGAAGGAATAAGCACCGTGAAGCTAGCGTAGTCCGATCTTAGAGGATAGTCAGGCCACGTTCGGCGTCGAGTCCTAGTCATGCTTAGAGCTCCTCTAAGCTTAGATCGGTCACGTTCTTCATGCTTTGTAGCTGTTCGGCGCAGTCGTCGCACACTCGTTTCTCGAGCTCCATTTTGGCAACGCGTTCCTCAATCAACAGCGGCGTAGGTTCTGCTTGGAGGAAGTGCGCCGTGAAACGTGCTTTCCTAGTAGCCGGCTTCCTTTGACACACTTCACAGTCACTGGCTCGATCGCGCTTTCTGAGCATCGAGTCGATCATCACCTGCCAACCCCGTAGCCGGCTGCGTAACGCCTGCAACACTCAATGTGAGCTTGTTCTTAAGTTCAAAACAGTTGCGGCTAGACGACCTCCGATTCAGGCATGCGGGCAAGCGACATATCTCTCCCCCGCCAATGTGGGAGGGAGTTCCCTTGCAGCAGTATGTCCTGTCACTTGATCAAGGAACCACAAGTTCACGTGCCGTACTATTTGACAATAAATGTAGACTTTTGCGATCTGCAAAAGAAGAGTTCAGTCAGATCTTTCCAAGTCCTGGGTGGGTTGAACATGACCCGGCTGCCATCTGGTCGACTCAGATCCGCACAGCCAAACAGGCGGCCACCAACTACTGGAACAAGATCGCTGCAATTGGAGTCACCAATCAACGAGAGACGACGATCGTTTGGGACAGACACACGGGCAAGCCCGTACACAACGCGATAGTCTGGCAGGATAGAAGAACTGCTTCGATAGTGAATGATCTCGTATCGAGAGGCTATTCGCAGTATATTCGAAGAAGCACGGGACTGATTCCTGACGCCTATTTCTCAGGGCCAAAGATCAAATGGATTTTAGACAACGTTCCGAAAGCGAAGAAGAGAGCGAAAAGGGGCGATCTGCTCTTCGGAACCGTTGACTCGTACCTTGTCTGGAAGCTTACTGGAGGTCGAGTTCACGCAACGGACCCGTCGAACGCCTCAAGGACGATGATCTTTGACATCAAACGGAGATCATGGAATCGGCGACTGCTCGATTTGCTCGAAATCCCTGCAGATATGCTGCCCGAAGTGAAGTCCTCAAGCGAGATACTCGGCGTCACTGACCCGAGACTGTTTGGGCGGGAGATTCCGATTGGCGGTGTCATAGGCGACCAGCAGGCCGCGCTGTTCGGTCAAGCCGGATTCGAGAAGGGCGGTGCAAAGAACACCTACGGAACGGGCTGTTTCATCTTGTTGAATGCAGGAGATCGCCCTCCGACTTCTCGTTTCGGACTGATCTCAACAATCGCCTGGAGCGTCAAAGGTAGAGTCAGCTATGCTTTGGAAGGAAGCGTGTTCATCGGAGGCGCAGTCATCCAGTGGCTTCGAGATAGACTTGGAATAATAGAGAAGGCGTCGGATACTGAGCGAATCGGACGGCAAACCCCCAGCAGTGGTGGAGTATTCTTTGTCCCGGCGCTCAGCGGTATCGGCGCACCTTACTGGGACATGTATGCGAGGGGCCTCATAATCGGAATTACTCGTGACACGACGTGCAATCAGATCGTCCGAGCAGCCCTCGAGTCCATCTGCCTCCAAACGGTAGATGTTCTCGAAGCGATGACCAAGACCACTGGAGCTCGGCTACGATCTCTCAAAGTTGATGGCGGGGCATCAGTCAACAATTTCCTCATGCAACTTCAAGCCGATCTGCTTGGACTTCCGATCGAGCGGTCAGCAATTGCCGAGACCACTGCGCTGGGAGCCGCATTTCTTGCAGGTCTTGCGGTCGGAGTGTGGGACGACTTGGATGAACTGAAGGACCTGAGAACAGTCAACAGGGTCTTCAGGTCGGCAATGCCTCCAAATGCTCGTGCGAAGATGCGCAGAGGATGGAAGCGAGCCGTTCAGAGAGCCCTTAACTGGGCTACGCCCGGCGACGACTAGATCCACTTACGCGACGTCGCCTTCGCAATGGTTTGGGGTCGTGTTCGAGCGGTTCCTTCTTCTCATATGCGTGGCGCATTGCGATCTCGTTCCTGTAAGCTCTGACCTGAGAGGATACCTCTCGATCGCTCCAACGTAGAACCTGCGCCATCTTCTTCGCAACCTTCCCGCAGCAGTCGAGGCCTTCACATTGTCTGAACGCGATGAGGCTTCTTCGAATCATGAAATCGTTCAGTGTGAGCGCGGATTCCTTCTCGATTGCGTGAACAACTTCAGCCATGATGTCAGGTTGTGTCTCGCATATTCGTTCTTCGAGTCGCCTGTCCTTCTTGAGGTAGTCGAGCACTTCCTTGTAGCGGGAACCGTAGAGAGCAACGAGGCGTTCCAGCGTCTCTACGCTGATTCCATGTTCTGTGGCGAGCGAATCCGTTTTCATTCGCACGTTCTCGAGCTCAACTGAATCGGCTCCAGGCAGTTTCTCCTTTGCTGTTGCGCACTCGGCGCTCGATCCCAGTTTCTTGCACACGACATCAGTGATATCCTCGGCAATGCCGCGGTATGCTGTGAGTTTACCGCCGACAATTGAGACTAGCCCTCTCAGTCCTTCCTCCTTTTCGTGGTCGTAGATTATGTGGCGGCGGGTGACGGATGATTCTTTCACACCTTCAATGCGTAGGAGGGACCGCACGCCCGCAATAGTGTAGAAGATCGGAGCAAAAGTCGTTCCCGGGAGGGCTTTCTGGACTTCGGTTCGCAGATAGTCAACGTCCTCCACCTCGGCCTTCACCGCGTCCATATCCTTCTCGTAGTCGGTGTCGGTTGTTCCGATGAGCTCGAAATCAAGCCAGGGCATCACGAAGTATGCTCTCCCATCAGACGCAAACAGAGCCATCGCGTCCTTCGTCACCTTCGGAGTCACAAGGTGGATGCCCTTCGTTGTCCGCGCCAGCGGCTGTTTCTCTTCTCTAACTTGGCGCACGACCTCGTCAAGCCATGGACCTCCGACATTCACGACAAGTCTTGATCGGAACTGCCCCGTCTTGCCCGAGAGCACATCCTCGACCTTAACACCGGAAACCACATCGCTCTCCTTCACCAGCGCCGTGACTTTCGCATGATTCAGCAGGAGGGCTCCGTGACTCTGGGCAGAGACGACGTTTTCCATGCAGAGACGTTCCGTAAGCGCAATCTGCGAATCGTAGTAGACGTATGCGCCCCTGAGTCCGTCCTCAGCAAGCGCAGGTTCCACCTCAAGCAGCTCCCTTTTGCTGATAGACTTGTGGCTTGGAAGCGATTTGTCGTAGGAGAGAAGGTCGTAGAGGATCATGCCGATCTTCAGTTTCATCTTGTGCATGAAGCCGCCGTAGACTGGAATCAGGAACTTCAGAGGATGAACAAGATGAGGCGCAAGTCTGAGGAGGATCTCCCTCTCCCGCAACCCCTCCCTGACGAGGTCGAGATCATAGTTCGCCAAGTACCGTAGGCCACCGTGGATCATTCTACTTGAGCGTCCACTCGTGCCGTAGCAGAAATCCTCCTTCTCGAACAGCACCGTTTTCAGGCCCCGCATAGCGGCGTCTCTGGCGACGCCGGTTCCGATCATTCCTCCACCAACAACGGCGATATCAAACTCGGTCTCCGCAAGTTTCGGCAAGTCCCTATGAGTAGACATGATTACCGACTACAGGAATCGTAGACCTCGCTGCCTTATACGTTAGAGCGATACTTCGTCATTGCGAAGGAACCTTGTCGAGTACAAGTTCGCAGCATACGGAGGGCAGTTTTGAGGGCGCGCGAGGTACACGAATCTACTACCAAGCGTGGATGCCACCCCGAAACGCGAAGTCCATACTTGTGATAGCTCACGGAATCGGCGAGCACAGTGGCCGGTACGCACACGTGGCAGACTACTTCATCAAGAGAGATCTTGCCGTATGGGCTTGTGACCATCGAGGACATGGCAAGTCGGATGGAAAGCGAGGGCACATCGACAACTTCGATGACTACCTTGCCGATCTGGGTCAGATGATCCGAATCGCGAAGGATCACTTTCCCGGGGTCAAGACCTTTCTCCTAGGTCACAGTCTTGGAGGACTCATTGCTACGTTCTACGCCGAGAAGCACTCGGGTGAACTCGATGGACTGATTGTGAGCGGCCCCGCATTGAGGGAGAAGATGAAGATCTCGCTCGTGAAGACGTTCATGGGCAGGACACTCTCAAGTGTCCTGCCCACCTTTTCGAGCAACACGGGCCTAGACCCGAACCTCCTCTCACACGATCAGGAAGTTGTGAAGAAGTATGTGGAAGATCCACTCGTCCACAAGGTTGCTACTGCGCGATGGTTCACCGAGTATCGTCGAGCACAAGAGGAAACCATGCGGCTGGCAGACAAGCTCACCTTGCCTTGCCTGATAATACAGGGAGGCGCTGACGGAATAATTGACCCGACTGTGGCGAAGGAGCTATACAATAGAATCAAGTCCTCCGACAAGACACTGAAGATCTACGATGGCTTCTATCACGAGAGCTTGAACGAGTTGGGCAAGGACAGCGTCCTTGGGGACATAGGCACGTGGTTATCCGCGAGGATGTAGTATCTCAGGCAGGAACGCCGCGAGATTAGCCAGAAAACGACTTTGAGAAGAAAAGAGACCAACTCTGTAGCCATTGCATGGGCAGACCTATGTTTTCCCGGAGTATTGCGAACTCGATTGGTGCTGCGCACATTCAAGTATTGCGACAAGTAATGGGATTGGCCCCGTGGCTCCAATGACGGATCTCATAGATTTGGCAGGCCTCTTTCTTGCAGCGATGGCCGCGGGCGTTGTCAATTCTGTGGCTGGCGGTGGCACTCTCATCTCTTTTCCCTCGCTTGTGGCCTTCGGCGAACCAGAGATAATCTCCAACGCGACGAACACGGCGGCGATGTGGCCTGGTTCGCTTAGCAGCGCGCTCGGTTATCGAAAGGACACATCGGTTCAGCGCGGTTTGCTTGTCATGCTCGCTATTCCTAGTCTGGTTGGCGGTCTTCTTGGTGCAGTGATTCTGGTGATCACCCCAGCTGAGACTTTCAAACGCGTAGTCCCATTCTTGGTTCTCTTTGCCACTCTGATGCTTGCGTCACGCGACATTCTTGCACGCAAACTCGGCAACAACCCCAGTGGCGAAGAGCACGTGACGACTCTTGGGCGAATCTGGGGTGTCCTCTTCCAACTGTTCGTCGCCACATACGGGGGCTACTTCGGGGCAGGCATAGGCATCCTAATGCTAGGATCTTTCAGTCTCATGGGTCTGCGCGATATCCACAGGATGAACGCTATCAAAACTCCTCTTGCCACTATCATCAATGTGACCGCATTCTTCTTCTTCGCGCTCAGAGGCTTGGTAGTTTGGCCCTTGGCGATTCTGATGGCCGCCGGTGCGATTATCGGTGGATATAGTGGTGCGCGCTCAGCCAAACATGTGAACCCTCGCCTTGTTCACTACTGTGTGGTTATCGTTGGGCTGCTGGTTTCAGGCTGGTTATTCATCAAATCATTCTAGTTGACCGAAAACGGAGGAAAGAAAGAGCGAATCATCAGGCGAGGAACCCGCTAACTTCATACTGAGTATGCGTCGACAAGAATGACCCATCACTTTCGAAATCTGCCATCGTCCTTGGCCTCCTCAACCATATGGACGCGATCCTTAAGCCACCCTATCTTCTCCGCTTCTATGGCGTCAAACCGTGGAACGTATGGTTTGATGTCTAAGACCGGCGGCCCATCTAGGATATCCACACCTGCAACGTGGAGTCTTGTTCCGTCAACTCTCAGAAGGCGCACCACGGATATTCCAATGGGATTTGGGCGAGCCGGTGCCCGAGTGGCGAAGACTCCGTGCGTCCCGTCGTCCAAGTACGGCCTAACAATTAGGGAAGACTCGTTGCATAGATGGAAATGATAGATGAGAATGATGTGTGAGAATCCCTCAATATCACGTAGTCCTTCAGCACACTGAGGGAACAACTCGACTACGCCTTCAGCATCACGAGCAGCAACCGACTGAATCGGCGTACCATAGGGTTCCTTCAGTGGTGAACGGATGATGCCGACTGGTCTGTATACTATAGCGTCCACGCGATCACCGGCCAATGTTGGGAGAGCCTCATCGTCTATTCGAATTCAGTCCCGAGTTCTTCGGGTACGAGAGAGCCCGGATCCTTGATGCCGTTGCCGAAGCTATCGTACCGCCGAATCCTCCTGCTAGCAACCCGATTCCAACGGCAAGCGCCAGAATCAAGGGGCTCCTCAGACCGAAAGCTAGTGACGCAATCAAAAGAACGCTGAGCGCGTTGGCCACGCCTGATGCGATAAAGGCACGCGACGGTCGAAACAATACTGAAAATGATCTGAGGCAGAACAGTTCGAGCGTTGCGCCTACAACTGCATAGATGGGAATCGCCATGAACCCTATCGGCACAAACGCCGAGAGTATCACTCCGTTCAGAATGCTTGTCAACATCATCATGCCCCTCCTGAAAGTCAACGCTCCAGCTACCAAGAGAGGCGCCATGATAACCACACCAGCGAGAGTAGGCCCAGGAACATGAAAAGCCCTGTTGACCAACGGCCCGACAGCCATGTGACCGATAGCCGAAACGACCGCCATAGTTGGAACAATAGTTGCATCCTTGGAAGAGAGCCTCACCACGATCCCCTACCTCAGAAGAGGAAGAGAGTAGGTTACATAAACGCCGAGGGTAAGCGCCTTTGCTTACATTCCCTATGTGCGAAGGACTCCGATCTCAAAGATGCGGGAACCTGCTGAGCTCCCTTTTCACGCCGTGGATTTCACGGCTGAACGAAAGAGTGCCTTCAACCCCTTACAGCCGAAGCGACACATCCCAAGCCACTGATAACTGCAAGACTGAAGAACGCGTCTCTGGGGACAGCCAGCAGCAGTATCCCCTCTCTCCTATGGGGTTGCAGACGAGCGAATGGACGCTGAGAAAATGACACGCGATGTCGTGGTTGTTGCTGACAGTCTGGCGGCGGTGATTTGTTAGGTAGAGGAATGGATCACTCAATTTCCGCTCTATTCATGCCACGCGACTGACAAAGTCTCGATGACGTATTGTGACGTATCAGTCACCGGGCCTCGATTGGTGAAGACACCTGATACGACGACACGACAGGGCACGGCGAAAGAGCAGGGCGAAAGAGCAACCTCATAGTCAGTCCCATTGTAGAGAAGGGAAAGATACGGATCAATGGCTGATCGTGTGGCAACCACTGCAATACATGGGTTCTGTGCAAAGTACAGGTTTCTCGGGTCTCCCTCGCAGAGAGTGTAGGTGTCTCCGAAATGCAGTGCAGTGTGCTTGACAAGGAATCCGATAACGCTCACCTTCTGACCAACATAGTTGGATGGATGCTCGCGGAGTTCTCTCACTGACAAGTCACGTGGATATAGCCAACCGGGCCCTAAGCCATAGAAAGCGAAAGCGCACATGAAAACCAGTATGAGGACTACTGTGAGGATTCGAATTCCGACAGCGGTTCTGTTTCTGACAGCCTGCGCGGTCACCTTGTCCCGATAAATCATTACTCTTCCACGCCTCTCGTCTTAGATCCACGCGTCTAGCTAGACTAGAGAGCATCAAGGCTCTTCAGTCTAGGCTTTCGAACATCTTGCTCTCTGCAAGAGGACGGAGCCGGAGGACGTGACCTCATTGATGCTTCTCCAGTAGCTCCACTACGTCCGGGTAGTCTATCCCAAGGGCTTTGACTTTCTCCAAGGTTGGGACTCCGTTCTTGTTCCAGCCTCTTCTCTCGTAGACTGCGTCCTTCAACCTTTCATATTCTGCTTCGCGGTATTTCCGTAGGACTTTCATTTTCTCCTCGATCGTTTTGCCTGTTGGATCGAAGCCTACTTTTTCTTTGAGTTGCGTGTCGTAGCGTTCTTGACGGCTTTCATACTCTTGCTTCGTTACGGGTCCCACAGCACGATAGGGTATAGCGTCGTGCTCTCGTGCGCCGTAACCCATTCTCAGGTTGAAGACTCGTTGGAAATTGTATACTCTTTCGCTCATTGAGATAATGTCGTCAGGTGTGGCTGTTCTTCCTGTGACGGCGGAGAAGAAAGTGGCGTAGTTCTCAACATGGGCCATCACTTTTGCCGGCTCCTTTGTCTTGGCATTGTTCTCTGGAACAACGTCATTCCATGGCAGTTTGCACAGGCCGTTCAGGCCGAACCATGTGCGGAACATCGGGAACCAGTGTAGGTTCTCGGCTTTCTGTTCAAAAGTCGGCATCAGCTTGTGTACCATGTCTAGAAATATCAACCAAGCCTCGTCATGTTGAGGGCCTTTCAAGGCAAGCCCGTATCCGCCCTGCTGTGCCAGCGACTCTTTGGTCACATACTCAGAGAACTCCAACCCCTTGGCCTCCATGCCAATATCGTTCAAGATCTTTGGATCAGCGTTATACTCCTCAGCAAACAGTCGCTTCATCCGTCTTATGCCCTGTCCAACCACGACGCCGAAACCGTTGCCGCTGGCCATCTGATGGACGAGTTCAAGAGCTGCCTCCTTGTTGCCGAACTTGAGGTCCAAACCACCGGTGGCTTTCTTGTCGATTAGCCCCATTTCGTAGCACTCCATCGCGAAGGCGATACTGGTGCCGATGGAGATTGTGTCCACACCGTACGTGTCACAGTAGAAGTTCATTTCGATGACAAAGTCGGAGTCAAAGATCCCGCAGTTGCTGCCGAGACCAGCGATGGTTTCGTATTCCGGGCCGTCCACGCAGACGTTCTGTCCACGAAATGGACCTGTCTTCAGTTTGAATCCTTTGACAGCATGAGAGCATGCCAAAGCGCACCCCATCCAGCATCCGTCGAAGCCCTTGTGGGACTTCCTTCGATAGACTTCTCTGCCTATTTTCTCTGCTTCACTGCTGCTTCCAAACCGGAAGTTGTTTACTGGAAGAAGATCGAACTCGTTCACTATTGGAACAAGATGTGTGGTTCCGACCACTGCCATTTCATTCTGCTTAGGGTCGAGCGTTCGTATTTCCTGTCCGTGAGCGGTCCCTACCTTCTTGACTAGTTCCGCATCTGCCGGACCGTTTGACTCAACGGTTACTCCGCGAGAGTACTTCGCGACTATTGCGGCTATTCTCTTGTTGCGAAGTACTGTTCCGATCCCGCCTCTCCCTGCCTGCTTGATTCTATGTGTCTTACGGGCTCATCATACCATGAGAAATTGAGACAGCCCATGAGGGTGTGCTCGGCTCCTGGGCCTGATGAGACTACGGAAATGCTATGCGGTTTCTCCCCTCCAAATCTGCTGGCTAGGGCATCTGTTAGCAAGTGCGTGTCGAAGGGGAGTCCGGACCCATCTTCTATCTGGACTATGCCATTGTCCCCGTCTACGAATATGATAACGTCGGACTTCGCCTTTCCTTGAATCTCAAGCGCATCCCAGCCGGCAAACTTCAGATAAGGACCAAAGTATCCGCCGACGTTCGAATCTATGACTTGCGCGCGTCTGCTTCATATGAAATCTCTTCTGCCGCCATCGACCAGCAGAGTCTTTCCGGTGATCAATCGCGAATCGTCGCTGGCGAAGAAAAGAACAACTTTGGCGATGTCTTCAGGCTTACCGACGAGACCTAGAGACGATATCTTCTTCCTACCATCAATCAACTTCGCGTACTCTTGATCAGTCAGGTCTCCTCTCAGCATGTCCGTGTCTATAGCGCCAGGCGCTACACAGTTTACGTTGATCCCGTATTGGCCGAGCTCAAAGGCCGCGCTCTTTGTCAGTTGGATAACCCCGGCTTTGGACGCCGCGTAGGCGGTCTCTCCCCAACAGGCTATACCGAACCCTGAGTTCGAGGAGACGTTCACTATCTTCCCGTATTTTCTCTTCATCATGTACCTCGCGGCCACTTGTGTGCAGAGGAATACGCTCTTCAGGTTCGTGTTCAGAGTCCTGTCCCATAGCTCGTCAGTCGTCTCCAATATGGGCGCCACAACAGCAATGCCCGCATTGTTCACGAGTATGTCGACCTTTCCAAACTCGTCCACGGTGGTCTTGAACATACCCTCAACCTCATTCCTGACTGAGACGTCACATCTGACCGCGATAGTTCGCGCCTTCGCAGCCTTGATCGCCTCAACCACCTCACGTGCCTTCTCCTGACTCCGGTTATAATTCACAACAACGGTGCAGCCCTCTCTGGCCAATGCCAGAGCCGTTGCTCTCCCTATTCCACGCGAAGCCCCGGTGACCACGGCCACCTTTCCATCGAAACGCATCTTTCTTTCTTGTACTCTTCGAGATACTCAATCTTCTCCTTACGTGTCAAGTACCTTCTTCCATGTCCACAGCAAGACTCCATGCGTTTCACCTCCATTCAGTTCCCGGAAATCCGGGATTCGGGTGTCGCTCCAGCGGCTGAGGATCAGGATCTATTGGTTTCCAAGCCTTCGTAGTACCCAGTCCTCTTGAACAAGCGGCGAATTCTCTCCTCATCTTTCACGCCCAGAGTAGATGAACTGGAGCGTGGCATATTGACTGAGGATTCGAAAACTAGGTCAACGATTTCCGTTCGCCGAATCGGATAGAGCTGGAAAATGCGGATGAATCAGGATGCGACCTGTGACATTGCAACTGTTCTGTCTGTAACTAGGTCGAATAACTCAAACGCTGACCTCATGGCTTGATCCCTCTCGGTGACCGAGCCATAGATGGCGTCTATGATGAGCGTGTTATTGAGAAGCTTGGCTCGAAGTTGAACGCGCCCATCGTCACTTATCCAACTCATGGTCAGGCTTGACGGGGTAGCTGAGTATCCGAGCCAACGGAATTCGCCGAACCATCTTCCTTTGAGACCGCTTAAGATGCGGTTCGTATCGAACTCGTGGGGAAGGTGAGCGGTTAATGCTCTGGTCTCAGTTGGGATTGATCCGACGTGTTCAAACCGAGATGTGTGCTTGTCCAGAGCGATTCGATATCCGTCTTGGGTTCTTTCGACAAGATCTTGTTCCACGAGACGGTCTAGGGTCCTGGAGAGCATTTCCTGATGCAGGCCGAGTTTCCTGCGTAGCCCCTGAAATGAGTACGTCGCTTTCTGCTCCTCAGAAAGCGCTGAAAGCACTCCACGTTGGCGATAGTCAAGTTCCTCATCGGAACGGAGCCCGCACAGCTGGAAGGAGTCGCTTGCACTCATTACGAAGCCTACCTGTCCGCTTCGGATCCGTCCTATATATTGACTAACTAGACGTGGGAGATGATGCCGGAGGATCCACGCTCAGCCATTCATGAGCGGCTACGGACTTGTCTTGCTTCCTTGGGCTTCATGCCCGGTCCGATTAGCTCGATCCAGATGCCGTCCGGGTCCTTCACGTACGCTAGAGTTTCCGATTCATCACCGAACGGTCTACAGGCCGGTCTTGCACCTCGCTTGCGGAGAAGCTTGAACCACTTCACAGCATCGTCCACGATGAACCCGATATGGTCGAGCTCGCTCCCGTTCTTGTACCTTTCATAGAAACGGCTTCCTTTCGGATACCAATTCAATTCCAATCTCTGACCTGAAGAGGGATCTTTCATGTGCACCCATTTGCCGCCGTGAGCCATCGTGCCACGATGGGTAACCTTCAGTCCCAGTGAACGGTAGAATCTCAATGATCTACGGAGTTCGCGAACCTGTATTCCAGAATAGTAGAGTCTGATCTTCCTTTTCGGCACATTCGCACGCAAGCCAGGGTGACCTCCAAAATCACAGGGGGATCATACATAGGAACCGCAGTTGGCTCGATTCGGTGCTTCGAAATTGGTGTAATTGATTCGGAGGAACAAAGATAGCATCTCCAGGTCGAATCGTGTATTCGCGATCCTGATGCTTCACAAAACCCTCGCCTTCGAGGACGTAGACCTCGTGCTCCCAGTCGTGCCTATGAAGCGGCGTGTGTCCTCCCGGCTGAACGGTGAAATGTCTCATTGCAAAGGTTGGAGCGCCGACCGACTTGTCAAGTAGCCATTTGATCCTGACGTCTTCTGCCCCCTCTTCCTGAACCGGCGCATCTTCTTTCGTTTCGACGTTCACCTTAAAGAAGCTCATTGAAACCATCAGCAAGACTCTGCAGTGCAACCTGTCTGATAATCCTGCTGGAATGGTCAAGTCAAGCAGGATTCACCTCAAGTTCACTTGAGACGTAGCTGCACGAGTCAGGCGTTTCTCCACACGCTCAGGTCAGTGAGGATAGCCCCAGACATAGTTTGAAGTAGTTTAGAGTGTCAATAATGGCTCGCTAGCTTTGCCTACGGAGATCTCGCTTCTGGTCGAGTTGGGAATCATTGCCGGTTCAGCTTTGGCGCTGAGCTTGGTTACTTGGGTGCTTCGCCTCCCCGCAGCACTAGGACAACTCATTGCTGGGATGATCATTGGACCATTTGGGCTCAAGCTAGTCACGGATCTCACCACCATCGGAGCGATGGCGGAGATTGGCATCGTCCTGCTTCTATTCATCATTGGACTCGAACTTGACCCTGTCGACCTTATGGCTATGAAAAGAAGAGTCCTCGTCTTCTCATTGACAGAGATCTTGATCTCTTTCATTGCCGGACTGCTGGCGGGGTTCCTGCTTGGATGGTCAGTTCGCGAAAGTATCCTTCTGGCTTGGGTTATCGGTATCAGTAGTACGGCTCTCGTAGCAAAGATGCTCCATGAACGCGGAGCCTTCACTCAGAAGTCTACACCTGTGATGATGAGCGCGTTGATAATAGAAGACATAATTGCCGTCGTCATTCTGTCACTTCTGCCAGGCTTCGCAACAGGCGTCTCCGACGCATGGTCCGAGTTGGGTACGTGGATCTTGCGTGGCATTCTCTTGATTGCTCTGATATTCGTCTTGGGAGTCTACGTGGCGCCTCGCGCTATCGACAGGATCAGTCAACTTGATCTCGATGTGGATGAGGCTGGATTCCTTCTGTCGATAAGCCTAGGATTCGCCATGGCGATTCTCTCCTACGTGCTGGGCTTCTCTGCCGCGACCGGCGCATTTCTGATGGGTCTTGCCATTCGTGGAAAACGTGCAAAGTTTGTTTATGGAAAGGTCCGCCCCGTTCGTGACCTGTTTCTTGTTATCTTCTTCGTGTCGATGGGTATGCTTGTGGATCCCTCACAATTCCTCAATCTCAGCGTTGTTTTGCCTGTCGTCGCGCTTGCGTTAGTCGGAAAATACTCGGGATCCTACCTGGCGGCGGTTGTGTCGGCTGAGCGGAAAGAGGCGAATAATGTTGCCATCGGCATGACGCCACGCGGAGAATTTAGCTTTGTCATTGCACGTGACGCAGTTTCGGCCGGAGCTGCGAGAGCACTCATCTATCCGATAGCAGGAACAGTCGTTATCGCTACCACCTTGGTCTCGGCACTCGCGCAGATCCCCAGAAAGAGACGCTAGAAACGATCCCCTAGCAGGATAGTCACCGCTCCAAGAACGCTCCCCGCGCAAGGATGCCCTATGTCCAACCTTATGCTCGGAGGTCTCTCCCGGCGCCAAGCTCTGCGGCTATGACAGAGTTGCTACTGAGGAGTGGTGAGTGCGGGAGCGTCGTCTCCAATCTCAGATTTGACCGCTGGCCGTAGGTGGGCCTTTGAGGTTTCATGACATTCCATTTTCACGCAGGTGCATCGTACAGTCTAGGTACAGGCTATCATCGCGACGAGGCTTTGATTTGGACTAGCGCACGAGCCATTCATCCTTGAGGAACTCGGTCCAGCTAAGC
>Ga0315268_10001206_pt1 | contig 29713 bp, 27 predicted proteins | sample C1_top_MG_FD_204535 | JGI IMG/M metagenome (GOLD analysis project Ga0315268, IMG submission 204535) | Sediment microbial communities from Yellowstone Lake, YNP, Wyoming, USA - C1_top | ecosystem: Environmental > Aquatic > Freshwater > Lake > Sediment | place: USA: Wyoming | collected 2017-08-01
GTATCCGAGGGGTTCAATTAGTTTGATATTGTCTGCGGTTGTCAGTTTCTTCACAGATTTGGCTTTTGTCAAACGTTGTTTGGTTCTCGGGTGAACTGGAAATACTGTGGTTAATTCTTTCAGTGTGATCATTGCCTTCATGATATTTTCCAGCGTTTTTGGGTCGTCAACGTTTTCTGGTCTATGCAATGTCAACGCGGCGTATTCGTCGCGTTTGAGACATAGTGTTTTCAGGATGTTGCTTTTGGTTGCGGCTAGAGCGTGTTGAAGCAAGGCATCGTACATGGTATCTCCAGACAATTTTATGCGTTGTTTTGGAATGTCTTCATCGCTTAAGTTTTTGCAGCAGTTTTTTGTTGGTCCGAACAGCAATGACGAACAGTGGTCTGTTAAGCGGCGGTTGATTTCCTCGGGCATTTTCGTGTCGTAGCTTCGCGCTCCGGCTTCAACGTGAGCCACGGGCACATGGAGTTTTGCCGCCGTCAATGCGCCTGCGAGGGTTGAGTTGGTGTCGCCTGGAACCATAACTGTGTCTGGTTTGTGTTCGATTATGGTTTTTTCCAGTTTTATGATCATGTTGCCTGTCTGCCACGCGTGGCTGCCTGAACCTACGCCCAAATTTACTATTGGGTCCGGCAGTTCCATCTCGTGGAAGAAGATTTTTGACATCTCAAAATCATAGTGTTGTCCCGTGTGAACGAGTTGGAGTTCTATTTCTCTGTGCTTTTTTGCTTCGCGGATTATTGGCGCCGACTTGATGATTTGCGGTCTCGCGCCGACAATGAGCATTAGTTTCACGTTCTCTTTCCTCTTTTTTGGTTCGCTTGTGAATTGCTATATAAAAAGAACGTTGTTGTACTAAGGTTTTAGCCTTCTAGAAGATTCTTAATGGTAAAGCTTAAGATATGCATTGCAAGAAGTGTTCACAACTTTGCGCACGAATGAAGAATCTTAATCGAACCTTATTCAGGAGATTACTATGGACAAAAAAGCCGTGAAAAATGTGGGCGTGACTTTGGTTTTAGTCACTCTAGTTTCTTTTGTGTTTGTATACTTGCCCACGCCCAAGGTGATGGCAGTAACTGCAATTTCCATCAGCCCAACGAAAGGTGTGGTCGGAGACCTCGTAACTGTGAATGGTACAATTGATACCGCCAACGGATTTTTCACGGTGAGGTGGAATCAAACATTTAATATCACTTCGGGACAAGCCTCCGATGTTAAAGTCGCCGCGTCGTTTGTTGTTCCCCAAACTATTGGGGCTCCGTCACCTTCAGCACGCAACGTTACTGTGGAGTTGATCGACAATATAACAGGAACAATAGCAACAGCCAATTTTAGGCTCTTCATAGTGTGCGAAATTCAAACCAAGAATCTGGCAGGCGAGAATATAACAGGCGTGCTGGTGGAAGTTTACAATGCAACCTTTCCAAATGCCCTTGTGATGAAGGGAAACACCAACGCAACTGGATGGATTAGATTCAACCTTGATGCAGGCAACCACACTTTCAAGGCTTTTGTCAAAGATGTTGAAGTGGGCAGCCGCTCTGAAAACCTGACTGCTGACACTGAGCTGGTTCTCCCGTTAAGGTTGGTAAATGTTGCTGTCGCTGTTGAAACTGAAGCAAGTGAAGGAGTTCCATCTGTTGACGTTGCAATGAAATACAACTACACTACGAGAAGCAACAACACAATATCAGAAATTGCATCCATGCGGACCAACCTGACGGGCGTAGCTACAATTCAAAACCTGTTCACCAACACGACCTACAAGGTTGAAGCGACACGCTACGGCATGCTCTTCAACAGTACTACTCTCGCTGTGGAATTTTTGCCTTCTTCACCTTTGAGCCTTGACTTGACACTGCCCACATACATGCTGAATGTTCACGCAATAGATTCTCAGAGCAAACCTGCAGACGGAGTCCAGATCAAAGTCTATGAGTGGACTTCTGGTGTTACAACGCCTCTCCAGACTTACGTAACTGGAAGCGACGGCGACGCCTCATTCTTGCTGCCTTTCGGGAGATATCGCCTCATCGTTTCTATGGGAGACGCTTTTTTGAACGAGAGTATCGTGAATCTTGTTGAGAATCCAGTGGCTTTCACATTTTATCTTAGCACGGCTAATGTTCAGGTCACTGTCTCAGCCTTCGACTATTTTGGTCAGCCAATAGCAAACGCTGAGGTGCGGATTGAGCGCAAAATCGGCCAAGAATACGAGTCTCTTGACAGTAAACGCACTGATGGTGGTCGCTCCGCAGCATTTGCTTTAAACGTGGGCGGAGATTCGCGAATTTCTGTCTATGTGGGCGACAGACTCGTGGCTGTTAAGACTCAGTTCTTTGGCACAGGGCAGAATCAAGTGACGTTTAACATAAGCGAATACGTCTCCATCTTCGGCTATCCCATTGAAACTGGCCTTTTTACATTCGTCTCTTTCCTCCTAGTGTTGATTGTTTTCGTCTTACTCTTGGCGAGACGACGCTTGATGGGAGTCTTCAACAAGACGCTTAAGAGGTAGTCAAGAAAACTTTATTATTCACGTTTGCTGTAGCCTTATTTGTCTAGAAGCAGTTTGGCAAACACCAAGAAAATAGATTTATTCTCAGATAGGTTGTGTTTGGTTTTGGCTGGAGTAAAATATTGTTCTCCAAAATGCGAACTCTTCAGATGCGGCAAGAACGCAACAATGTATCACGGCGATACGGTCTGGTGCCGATGGACTGATGAAAACTGCGTGATCAGCAACTGCAGCTTCACCACTTGCATCAAAAGGCGGTTGCTAACACAAGGCGTGTGCGGGGAAAGTGTCAAAAGAAAGACCGTGGAGACTGAACCAGAGAAAACCAATATACCCACAGTGAAGCTCAAAGGCAAGGCGCTCCGCAAACTCGGCGAGAAAGAAATCTTCTAGAAGCCTAAACAATAATTGGGCGTTTACGCCTTCGTCCGACTAGTTTAGCCAATAGACTTGCCATGCGTTTTCTAGAGTCTCTAAGGTCTGATTTGTTGTATGCGAAAACGCCATAATTTAAATGCGAAAACACAAAATATGTGTGGATGGATCGAGCATGCCAATTAAAAACCACGCAGAACAGAAGATTCTTTCCGGCTTGTTCAACGCTTTAGGAAATCCAGTCAGGCTTAAAATTCTGTCAATAATCAGCGAGACAAAGCGGCCATTACACATAAAGGCAGTTGCTAAAACCCTAGAGATGGATTACGGAGCTGTCTACCGCCACGTGGACATTTTAAAGAAGGCTGGCTTGGTGCAAATCTTTGACGTTGGTCGTTCGCGTGTGCTTTCCCCGCTTCAAGTAGATTTGGTGAAACAAATACTTTCGTTGGCAAAACAGATTAACTAGTAAACAATTTTTCAATGAATTTGCTATGAGATAAATCCACGCAGAATTGAAGTTGCGTCGTTAATCATATGAAATATCTTGGGATGGAAAATGTCATCTGTTTACAAAGTCATTGAGACTAGGCGTAGTGTCCGAAAGTATCAGTCCAGAAACATTTCCCATAAAATTCTCTGGCGAATTTTGAATGCAGCAAGATGGGCTCCATCTGCACACAATGCGCAGCCGTGGCGTTTCATAATAATCAAAGACTCCTCCGTTAAGAGGAAACTCGCGGAAGCCATGGCGAGAGAGTGGAACAAGGATTTAAGCAGGGATGTTATTTCACCTCAGATACGCGAACGCCTTACCAAATCTTCAGTTAAACAGTTTACAAGTGCACCTGTTCTTGTTGTTGTTTCTTTGACCATAGAGGAGATGGATAAGTATACGGATGAAAAAAGACGCAAAGTTGAGTATGTGATGGCCATTCAAAGCGTGTCAGCGGCGATTCAAAACCTGCTTTTAGCGGCTCATGCTGAAGGATTAGGCGCCTGCTGGTTCTGCGCCCCATTGTTCTGTCCTAAAACTACTAGAGAAGTTTTAGAAGCACCTGAAAGCGTCGAGCCTCAAGCAGTAATAACACTTGGATATCCTGCTGAGAAACCAGAGGCTCCTCTAAGGAAGCCTATTGAAAGTATGATTTTTCAAAACCTTTGGGTGCATAGAGAATGATTACTGCACTTGCTGGTGGCGTTGGCGCGGCGAGATTTCTTGAGGGACTGGTTAAGCTGATACCTCAGGAGAAGCTGGCGGTCATTGTCAATACTGGAGATGACATCAAACTCTATGGTCTACACATCTCTCCTGACCTTGACATAGTAATGTACACACTAACTGGAATCGTTGACCCAGAAAAGGGATGGGGGGTGAAGGGAGACACTTTTCATTGCCTCGAAATGCTTCAAGAATATGGATTCGAAGCATGGTTCAGACTGGGCGACAAGGATCTCGCCACCCACTTTAGCAGAACCCACCTTCTAAGAAGCGGGCTCAAACTTTCTCAAGCTACCAGCAAGCTCTGCAAGGCCTTAGGACTTGAGGTGAAACTCCTTCCGATGACAGACGAAGAATTTGAAACGATAATCGTGACAGACAAGGGAAAATTGCATTTCCAAGAATATCTAGTAAAAAGAGCTGCCCAAGACAGGGTGATCAACGTAGAGTTCAAAGGCGCTGAAAAGGCTCATCCTGCTTCAGGCGTCCTTGATTCAATTTTAAATTCTGACGCTATTATCATCTGCCCCAGCAACCCAATCGTAAGCATAGGGACAATCCTTTCGACAGAGGGCATTCGAGATGCACTAAAAGAAACAAAGGCAAAGGTAATTGCAATAAGCCCTATAGTTGGTGGAGCACCAATAAAGGGACCTGCTGACAAGCTGATGCAAGCTTTAGGTTTGGAGGTTTCTGCTTATGGAGTCGCTGCCCTTTACAAAGATTTCCTAGATACCTTCGTCATAGACATCATCGACAAAGCTCAAAGGAAACAAATTGAGACGCTTGGACAAACTGTAATCGTGACAAATACCATCATGAAGAGCTTCCGAGACAAGGTTCAATTAGCCAAAGTGGTTTTGAGCCTCATCGGAGAATAGAAACACAGTCTTTTTGCAAAAGAAAAACCGACAATGTGAGTTTTCAATCTTCTTATGTGATAGAATTAAATTATTATGACTAACTTGACATAACAATGTCGAAAAAATATAAAAATAATTGAGCATGTCTAACAGTGTTAAAGCAAACCAAGAGAAATAGGTGATCATAATGCTCACCTCCAAAGAGATAGCCTTTGCAATTTATATGGGTGCACTTGGTAATGTGCTGGCGGCAATAACGATAGCTCCAACTATTGTTAAACAAGTTGCCCTTGACTTCTCCGCGGTGCCAGTATTAGTCGCTGGAGTTTTTGGAGGGGCAATTTTGGGAGGCGTAACGGGAATTATTGCAGGCATCCTACCTTCGATTTTTTTCGGTTTTATTGGAGGTCAGCTTGGCCTCCTCGGATTCTCGACCTGTGTTGGGAAGGCATTACACGGGTTTATTGCAGGAATTCTCACTAACAAGTTGAATCCGGTGAAGAAAAAGAAAAGTCTCCTGCTAATCCCGATCGTACTAATCAGTTTTATTCCTGAGTCTGTATGGATGGCGCTAGTTTTTGTTCTGTTTGTACCTTTTCTTATTCTAGGCCAGGCGTTTCTATCTCTTTACTTACCAACAATTTTGGCTAAAGCTTGGTTTGAGGTCAGTGTGATGGGTTTTCTCATGAGTGCATTAGCTGGTCATGAAGGTTTTAGAACGTTTGTGCTTAACCATTTACGAACGGGGTCAACAGAATGATGCGATTAAGGCTGCAAATTCCTCACCGCGGAACAGTCTATGATTTCTTCAGAGTGTAAATCTATGCATCTTGGCTTCTAGGGTGTGAGTGTTTCTGTCAGTTTATGCAGTAGTTCCAGTGAAATCACTTCTTGAGTCGAAGACAAGACTCTCGGTTGTTCTAAGTCCACAGGAGCGTGAATCCTTTACATTATCCATGCTTGAAGACGTTTTGAAAGCGTTAGAGTCTTCGGTGGTTTTTCAAGTTGGCGTGATAAGTTCTGACATAGTAGTTCAAGCGTTAGCTAATAAATTCGGAGTGTCATACCTTTCGGAAAGTCAACTAGGGCTGGATTCTGCTATTAAACAAGCTACGGAATGGTGTATTCAGAACGATACAGAATCGGTTTTGGTTCTACCTGCTGATATCCCACTAGTAACATTCGAAGACATAAACCAAATAGTTAAGCTAAGCTCAGAAGAAACATGCGTGGTAATTTCTTCATCTGAGAATGGTGGAACAAACGCTCTATTACAAAAACCGCCGAACTTGATATCTACCTGTTTTGGACCGCATAGTTTCATGAAACATGTCGGCAGAGCATCTGCTAAGGGGATATCAATAAAATTCTACTCTTCTGAAAGGGTTGCCTTTGACATTGACTCTTTAGAGGATTTGAAGAATTTTCTTATAATTGAAAGTCAGACAATGTCTCGCCAATTCTTAGAACAAATTAGGCTACGCAACCGATTTGTGAATCTTTGAAGCTATGATGTTGAGTCCAACATCCCTCAGAACTGAATAGCTGACTTCAACCAGATGAAATGCCGCGATCATTTTTTTGAGAGGTGGATCTTGAATTTGAATTTTACGTTCATAACAAAGTCTTTTGTCTGAGATTATGTTGTATTAAGACGCAAGATTTAAGAGAAAGCTCAGTTATCTAATGTATAGGAGAAGTACAATGGTACACTTGAGAATAAAGGCGCCAAGACGAGGCAAGAAGAAGGTTGAAGCTATTCCTCCTGCTCCACCATTGTCCATACCACGCGGGTACAATGTTGTCGAAAGAACCAGCCTCTATGAACCATTCGCTCATGCCGTTATTGTTCAGAATCCGGGGACTGGAGAGTTCAAATACATTCTGGACGAGTTGGCACTGGACACTTTCGAGCGTGAGATCTACAACAAGATTTTGGAGGTTCTTTTGGCTGAGATCAAATCGCCGAGAGACGAAATCAAGAGTCCAAGGGAGTTTTTCGACAACGAAGCCAAGAAAATAGTAGACAAGTACCGAATTAGTCTGGGTTGGCTGCCTGATGTTTCATGGTCAAAGATAATCTATCATGCTGAACGAGACCTTGTCGGCTTCAGCCAAATTGACGCCCTCATGCACGACGCTAACATAGAAGATATTTCTTGCGACGGTGTCAACAAGCGTGTCTACATTTGGCACAGAAAGTATGAGAACCTCGAAACAAACATGTCGTTCAAAGACGACGAAGAACTAGATAATCTCATTGTCAAACTAGTCCACATGTCGGGCAAGCACGTAAGCTCGGCTTTCCCCATTGTTGACGCTTCATTGCCAGGCAAACACAGGCTAGCAGTATGCTATAGACGTGAGATCACACCTTTTGGTACAACGTTCACGATCAGAAAGTTCCGTGAAGACCCGTATTCAATCATAGATTTAATCAACCTAGGCACCCTTACAGAAGAAGTTGCGGCTTACTTCTGGCTCGCTCTGGAAAACAGGACGTCCATCATGGTGTTAGGGGGGACAGGTGCGGGCAAAACAACTGCTTTGAATTCTTTGGCGTGCCTAATCCGTCCAGGTAGTAAGATTCTAACGATTGAAGAGACAGCTGAACTCAATCTGTCTCATGAGAACTGGGTTGCATTTATTTCTCGTCAGAGCTACGGCTTAGGCGAAAACCATAGTGGAGAAGTGTCACTTTTCGATTTGGTAAAGGCATCCCTAAGGCATCGTCCAGACTACCTAGTCGTGGGAGAGGTCCGAGGCAGCGAGGCATATGTATTATTCCAAGCTTTGGCTACAGGTCACGGTGGCATGTGCACAATGCATGCTGAAAGCGTATACTCAGCAGTAAAACGTCTTACCTCGAAACCTATGGATATTGCGCCTGCATACATCCCGTTAATGAATGTCATCGCAGTGGTTCAGCGGGTGCATTTACCTATAGGTGGTGAAATGAGAGCCTCTAGACGCCTGACAGCGGTTGAGGAAATAGCAGACTATGAGAAGTACAAAAGTGCATACAAGTGGCAACCCGCCAACGACACGTTTACTTCATCCGTTGAGAAGGGAGTTATGCTCCCTGCACTCTCAAAGAAGTTGGGACGCACTGAGCAAGAGCTTTTAGACGAGATGAAGAGGCGCGAGACTATTCTGAAGTGGATGCGTGCTCATAAAATACGAAGCTATCGTGATGTTGCCGCCATCGTAACTGAATACTGCGCAAGACCGGATGAATTCTATCAGAAGAGGGTGGAAGCATTTGCCACTGCTCAATAGCTTAGAAGGCTGGTCCTATCGCATATTCGGAGGCATTGCGCCCAAATTTTTGAGCAATGTCTTCGAATTCAGGGGCAACCTAAAGAAAGCGGGAATGAAAATCTATGCGGAAACATATGTTACAATGATGTTTTTCACTGCTCTCTTGACGGTGCCGGTAACAGTCATAGCTCTGGTGCTTCTGTTTTTCTACAAGTTTATTTTCTTGGTTTTTCTGGTTCCGTTGCCAGTTTTCATAATGATTGTTTTCATGATTACGCCTTCAATGAAGGCTGGAGAACGAGCTCATTCTCTAGAGCGTGAGATGCCTTTCGCCGCTGCATATATCACAGTTATGGCCACAGGTGGCATATCGCCTTACATGAGCATTAAGAGGTTGTCAAAGGTTGAGTTGATGCCTGCGATGCGACGCGAAGCCAGAGAAATAATGAGAGACGTTGAAATCTTTGGCATGGACCCATTGTCTGCTCTCGAAGACTCAGCTAAAAATCACCCGTTTGATATTTACCGAGACTTCATCGCTGGGTACGCTTCAACAGTCATCACAGGCGGAGACATCAGCCACTTCTTGGAGGCTAAGACTCATGACATATTCAAGGCAAGGTCTTTGAGAATCAAGGTAGCCGCAGAACGTTTAGGCACATTGTTAGAGTCCTTCGTTATGGTTATGGTGCTGATGTCGCTTTGCTTCTACATCTTGTTCAGCGTTGACGCAATCTACAGCACTGGCGTGGGCATGTATTCGACCATGCTCTTGTACACGTACGTGTTTGCTCCAATGCTGTCCATTGTCTTCATCTATTTGGCTCATGATATGCAGCCTAAGAGTCCAGTAACCGAGTGGAGACCGTACAAGATCGCAGCTATATCATCGGGGGTGGCTGGCCTACTCTTTCTTTCGCTTACAGGTGTTGGGGGAATGGTAAACATTCCCATCTTGAACGCGATTAAAGGTCTTATAGATTTGCCAACAGCATTAGCGGTGTCTCTCTTTGTAGCCACTATGCCTGCTGCCATTGTTCACGGTCGCTTGGCTCGAAAAAAGGCGGATGTTGAAAAGGGAATAGCGAACTTTCTCAGAGACATGACAGAAATCCGAAAGACAGGTATGGCGCCGGAAAAATGCATTGAAAACCTTGCTAAACGAAACTACGGCGAGTTCAGCAAAGACTTGGAGCGGATTTCTGGTCAGCTTTCTTGGGGTATTCCTCTAAGACAGGTTTTCACGGACTTCATTAAAAGGACTAAGAGTTGGCTGTCTCAACTGGTAATCTTTCTGCTTGTTGAAGGAATCGATGTGGGCGGCGGAACCATATCGATGATAGAGTCTCTAACGCGATTCAACAACATGACTCAAGACGTTGAAAAAGAGAAAAAGATGACCTCGAGGCCGTTTATTCTAATTCCATACTTTGCCGCCATCATGCTGATGTCAACAACCCTTATGACACTAATGTTCGTGGGCAAAACTGCAAGTATGGCGACGGAAAGCATCGGTCAATCGCGCATCGACGTAACAAGCATATCAACGACTTTCAGTGTTTCAATTATGATTCATGTCTTCATGATTGGTTTGGTTGGAGGCAAAATCAGTGAGGAGTCCATTTCTGCAGGCTTTAAGCATTCTGCTTTGCTAGTCATAATTACGCTGTTGGCCTCAGTCTTTGTTCCGAAGTTGGTGACCCTGTGAAAAGATTGGTGGTCATCCCTTTCTTCAAAGACAACCGAGCGGTCTCTTACGCAGTTTCAGCGATTATTGTCACTGTCACGACAATCGCTCTAGTGTTGGTGGCTTCTATATACGCATACCAGGTTTTGGATTATCAGAGAGGTTCTTCAGAATTTGACGTTGTGCAAAAGTCGATTTTGGCATTTGATGACGCTTTGGAAAGTGTTGCTTGGAAGCCAGGGGCGTCTCGTTCGACCAGGTTCACTGTGGAATATGGCAGCCTACAACTGATTCCAAGCGTTAATAGGTTCAGCATTAACGCAACCTTTGATAGTCAGTTGCGGTCTCTTTCAAACTCGACTTTTCCAGGCTCAACTGGTATGATAAAGTATTGGCTCAGCACGAAGTACGTTACGTTTGGGAATCCCTACGAGTCTTACATCCTGGGCGACAATGGTTCCGTGATATCTGGAAGTGCAAACAGTTATGGAAGAGCTGTGATTAGGCAAGAGACTGGCTGGGTTACTATTGCTTTGGATTATCGGGTACGAGCATTGAGATCATCGGTAATTCACGTAGGCGCGGTAAATGTCAATTACGTTGATATCAGTGTAATCAAGGTTTCAATGCTCGTTGCAGGTCCATGGTCTTATGTTCATGATTTTGATCTTAAGGCATACTGCGTCGGCGGGCAGAGTGTCTCTTCTGAGTATCCCGTTAACAGCGATCAAACTGGAAAAGTTCTTGTTCAAATAGGAAACGTCCGCTCGGAAGTGCCCATTTCCCTCGTATCTGGGAAAGTTGTTTTCAATGTCTTGGTGTCTGAAGTGCAGGTGAGCGTTTAGGAGCGAAGCTGAAAATTGTCCGCGCCAGCTATAAGTCATCTCATCTGCACCACAGCCTTGGTAATGTTGATTTTTGTGATGCCCTTCTTCTACTCGATTGTACTCGACAACATTCGTGTTGACATGTTACGGAAAGAACTTAAAGAAATCGCAGACTATGTTTCGAACACGTTGGCCAATTTGTATTTTTTGGTTAATTCGACAGAAAATACTAATGTTTCGATGGAGAAGTCGTTGATATACCTGCCTACGGCGATTGAAAATTCAGTTTTTATCTTGAAAATCGTCGGCAGCGGGCTAAACGCTACGAAGATAACTACTTATTTAAAGGATGGTCCCTCAGTTGCGGCAGATGCGTGGCTATCTCCAGGCTTGAAGCTAGGTGCACAAAACACGGTGGAAAGTGGGTCAAGAACAGTTTCTGCTGGATGTACTCGAAACAGCACGGGGGTTTATACTTGGATCAAGTATGCTTGAGCGGGGCGTTTGGACGGGGGAGTCTATGGCGGGTTATCATGTAGTAAGACTTAATAGACACGGCACACACAAGATTAATGCATGGAGATTGAAAAATGGTCAATGCAGTTTATGACCACGTAGTTGCGATTGTCATTGTCGGTTTGATGTTTGTTGGTGCAGTTGTGGTAATGCCGACTATGAGTTTCGTGAACCTTCAGGTCATTGATCAGCAGCAGTTGAGGAACACGGCTTTGAACGTTTTCAACACTATATTATTGGACACGGGACAGCCTATTAACTGGGGTTCGATAAGGGATTTCACCACGAATGATTTGCGTGTGAAGAGGTTCGGGTTGGCTGGGGCAGAAGAGTCGACGCTTTACGTGTTGGATCCGGACAAGGTTCAGAGACTGGTGAACGGAAACCCTTTGGGCGAGATGACCTATGCTAGAGTAAAACAACTGTTGGGTTTGCAGGGCTACGGGTTTAGCCTCAAAATTATCCCGCCCTTCATCGTAACATTCTCAAGCAATGACATTTCAGTTGTGGGCAATACCTTGAGTTATAGAGCCGAGGTTTCGTATCTGGATGGAAGACCGATACCCAACGCCCAAATTTACTCGACGGTCGTTTACTCGAAGGGCAACGACTACTTCAACATCAGTCAGTCTGGTCCCAGTCAGACCAACGCGTTGGGCATGTGCAGCGGCACGGTCACGTTAGGTGTTACCAGTCCAGATTATTACATGGTGACTTTGCGAGTGACTGTTGCTGACGTTGCAACTTTGATAGTCACCTCAGGGCAGACTTTTGACAACAAAATAGCAAGAATCAACATTGTGTACGATACGGTTGTTCTTACAAGCTGGAAGGATCCTCCTGACTTCAATGAACCTCCAAACATGAACGTGTGGATCTTGGACATCGTTGCCTTTGACAGTGAAGGCACGCTTTGGTATTTGTTTGAGGGGCCCAGTTCAGGGAATGAAGGCAACAGATTCAACAGTGGTGATGGCCTGTTTGAACGTTGGAGCAAGATTTTCCATGGTCTTCACGACTCTGACCCAGTTATCATGATTTTCAACTTTTGGGCTATCGATGAACAAGGTCACGGGCGTTCGCAGGTTCTTGTTACTGTGGCTTACCCCAACTTGTTAGGCAGCAGCGTCTTTGAGTACGGTGGTTACGCGAACGTTGCCAGCTCAGCTGTCAGGATCCAGAGAAGCGTCCAGATTTCAGGCATGACTTTCACTGCAGAGTTGTGGCTTTGGAAAGAATCTCCATGAAAATGAAAAATCGCAACAAAAAAGCACAGATCCGTGTCCTCGAAACGATTCTCGCTTCCTTCGTTATGATGGTTGCTCTGTCTTTTGTCAACATCTTTGCCACAAACCCTACGAGTCCAAAATACGAGGCAACTGAACTGCAGAAGGTAGGATACAACGTTCTCCACGACCTAGACGAACAGGGGCTTCTGGCTCGCTTCGTTTACAACGGAGAGTGGAATAATCTCAGAGCCGCTCTAAGGGTCACGTTGCCAACCGACGTGTACTTTAACACGACGGTTTACGATCTTTCCAACAGAAAACTTGATGACGCCACAGTGTTTCTCGGGAATTCGCAGATATTCACAAATTCAAAAAACGTCGTCTCAGTAACGTATGGCTTGGTGGGTTCGACAAAAGTTGGCGCTGCCTACCAAGCGGTCTACGACCCAAGGATTGTGATCTTGTGGCTTACACGGGGGTAATCCATTGAGGAGGCTTTTGAGACACAGGAAAGGACAGTTTGTCATCATCGCGGTGCTGATGATAGCTGTAATGATTATTTCCATCGGCGCCGTGATGAACAGGGCCGTGACCTACTACAAGCAGGAACCATGGGAAGAGTATCTCACTCTTATAGGTTCCATAGAGTTGGGTTCTCGCAGGCTGGTTGAGTTGAGTCTAGCCAACTATACGAACGCGGCTAGTCCTGACAGCACCATTTTGAGGAATAATCTACAGAAGTGGCAGATCAATCTGACAAAGATCTATCCAGGTTATGGAGTCATTATGAACTATACGTTGGCGAATCAGGTCTACAACGTCTATGGCACAAGTTTAAGGTATTCTTTGGGGTTGAACCAGACTTGGCTGAGGCCATCGTCATTCTCGGCTGCGAACTCCACCTTCAACCTTGACATAAACTCCGTTGGGTTGAAAGGCTACAAGTTCACGTCAGTAGCATTTCTCAACCTGATAATATTGAACGTCACAACAAGTAGTAACGAGATCGCCGTGACTGTAAAAGGAGATGGTGGAATCCCTGTTACTGGTCTGGGCGAGGACAACTTCCAGGTTGTGGGATTCAGTATCTCGAAGGCTACTTCGAGTTACGATCAGCAGTATTTGATAGTTTACAAGATAAAGTATGTTGGCACTCTTACCTTACCAGTGACAGTGAAGGTCTGGGACACGCGGGGCATACAGGTAACAGCTAAATACCCCTAACCTGCTTTTCCACAGTCATTTGGTTCTTAGTTGTTGGTTTGAACTCAGCCAGAATATATTCCTTAGCCCTCTCGTAATCAGCAACAGCCAGACGCATCCTCTCTCTTCACTCATCGCTCTTTCTTACATCGTTTGCTCCTACTTGACATGGCGGGGGTGGGTGGGATTTGAACCTGCCGGGTGCTAGTCATGTTTCCCCCGAATCCCTCTTTTTTCCTTTGGAAACGCATACTATAAGATCCTTTTAAAGTCGTTCTCCCTGATTGCAGAGATCCGGAGGAAACCTTGACTTAAGTTTTATATGTTCTAGGTGGCCCATGTTGAGAACCGGTGCTAGAATGGCAATCTACGTCAAGTGGCTTGGCCATGCCAGCTTTCAAATCCGGACTATGGGCAAAATCATCTATGTTGACTTGAAGAAATATGGAAAGGTTGTTGAAACCTCTGAGAAAGCAAACATCATACTGGTGACACATAATCATGGTGATCATTGCAGTCCGCCCAGAATCCAAAAACTTCGTAAGAAGGGCACTGTCGTGATTGCTCCCAAGAACTGTGCTTTAAGAATCGGGGGAAGTGTCAAAACCATCAAGCCTGGAGAAGAAATCACAGTTGATGGGATAAAGATTGAGGCGGTTGAAGCCTACAATGTCAAACGGTTCAAGCCTTCTGGAAAACTTTGGCATCCGAAAGGATATGGAGTAGGCTACTTGATAAAGGCTGAAGGCAAGACGATTTATCATGCTGGAGACACAGATTTCATTCCAGAAATGCGCAAACTCAAGAAGATAGACTTGGCTCTACTTCCTACCGGAGACAAATACACCATGGATAATGCTGAAGCCGCCGAATCTGCAAAAGCAATCAACCCGAAAACTGCAATGGCTATGCACACTTGGGAAAATGATCGTGAAGAATTCAAAACAAAAGTAGAAGCCAACTCAAAGACTGAAGTAGTACTGCTGAAGGAAGGCGGAGAATACAAATTGGACTAGAAAGTCGCATTGCTACGCCACGCGCTATATGAAGTTTGTTCAAATTAATCCCGAGTCCTGAGTAGGAGCCACTCTTTGTCGCCTGCCTTCTTGAATCTGGCGAGGACGTACCTGCCATGAAGTTTCTCTCCGTTGAGAGTGAACTCAATCTTGTCCTTCTCCCAGACCTTAAGCTCGTATGACCCTTTGTCCCAAACCGTCACTGTTCCAGCCCCGTATTGTCCCTTCAAATCTTCTGTATTCTAAAGGGTGATCTTCGGTCTCTACGGCAAGCCTCTTCTCGCCAGCTTCGGGCAGCCCTTTCGGAACGGCCCAGCTCTTGAGCACTCCCTCTCTCTCCAGTCGGAGGTCAAAGTGGAGCCTCCTAGCGTGATGCTCTTGAACAACAAAAGTTCTCCCCTCCTCCTTTTTCTGCTCCCCACCCGCTGGTTCAGGACTTGCTACAAAGTCCCTTTTGGAGACGTATTCCTGAAGACTAGTCTGCTTAAGTTGATCTGAAGTGCACTCAGATGGGTTCTTGTCAGCTCGAAGACCGCGAAATCTGGGCATTCGTAGCTTACCGTCTTTAGTAACAACTTGGTAAGAAACATCGCAGACAAGTTCTGGCTTAAGCCATGTTATTTTTTCAGAAATGTCAATTCCTTCGAGAGTTCCTTCCTTGACTTCAAGCCTTTTGAAGGTCTTCATTAAGAGTTTCATGTCATTTTGAGAGAAGCCTGTTCCAACTTTGCCGATGTAAACTGGTTTTCCTTGATCATATAACCCTAGGATCAATGCTCCAAAGGTCTCTTTTCTGGCGCCTTGGCCCTCTGTGTATCCGAAGATTACGCAGTCGCAGGACGCAATCTTCTTGATCTTTAGCCATTTGCCACTTCTCAGTCCTGGTTCATAGGGGCTATCTTTCTTCTTGGCCATTATGCCTTCTACGCCTTTTTTGAGGGCAGCCTCAAAGTAGGATTTTCCCTCCTCCTCTGCGAAAATAGAAAGAACGACGTTTTTGCCTTCTTTCAAGGATTCTTTCAATATTCTCTTTCTCTCCATCAAGGGGAGATCAATGAGGGGGCTTCCGTTTTTTTCAAGTATGTCGAAGACCACGTATGTTGCGGGGGATTTGCGAACCACGTATTCAATGTCCCGAACCGAAGTGCTCCCGCTCCTTTCCAAAAGGGCTTGGAAGTCTGCTCTGCCCTCTTTCATGACAACTATTTCGCCGTCGAGGACAGCTTGCCTCGTAAGATTCTTCAGTTCTTCTAACTCTGGGAAGTAGTATCTTAAGTCCTTGTTGTTTCTGCTCTTTACACTTATCTCATCATTAATGTAGCTGATCGCCCTTATTCCGTCCCACTTGACCTCGAAGATCCAATCCTTTGAGTTAAAAGGGTCATCTGCAGGCTTCGCAAGCATGGGCCTGTAGAAACGCTTCATTTTTTCTTCAACTGCTTAAGAGTCTCTTGCAGGGCAACCATGAGTTCCTTGGCTTCTTCCTTCACAGGCTTCTCAACGACAATTGTTTCTCCTTTCAGTTTCTTGTCGATGAGTTCTTCAATCTTTTCTCTGTAGCCATCTTTGTACTCAGATATGTCGAATTCTCCCGATAGGTCAGCGACGATCGTCTTAGCAAGACTCAACTCTGCTTGATTTGGCTCTTTGAGTTCTGTCAGTTCTTCGAGGTTCTTTGGGCTCGCAACTTCGTAATAGTATCTTAAAGTAGTCAGAACTAAGGCTCCTTGATAGGCGTGCACTAGAACTGGGTACTCCTTCGTCCTCAAGGTGATCCTTCCAACGCCAGCTTTGCCCATACTCTGCATGGCATCTAGTAGAAGGCTGTATGCATCGTTACTCTTGTCAGGGGCTAGAACGTAAGACCTTTCAAAGTATATGGGGTCAACCGAGAGGAAGTCGACGAACTTGTCAATTCGAATCCTCTGATCAGATTCAGGTCTAGCGGCTTGCAACTCTTCCTTTTCGAAGACCACAAACTCATCCTTCGCTACCTCGTACCCTTTTACTGTATCAGCCCATGGAACAACCTTATCATCTCTAACGCAGACCCTCTGATACTTTAATGGTTGACCATCCTGTTTATGCAGGAACCTGAAAGAAACACTTTTGTCAAATATCATGGTGTGCAACTTTATGGGCACGTTTACGAGACCTATGGTGATCGTCCCTGTCCAAATCGGTCTCTTTGGAACTCGGATACCTTTTTGTTTTGCCATTTTAGTGCACATCCAGTTTTTGTCTATCTTCTAGTAATCCTTCCCACGGATTCTTTTCAACCTTAACTACAGTGAACAAATTGAATTCCTCGGGTTTTAATCCTTTCTTGATGTCCTTCCACTCTAACGGGGTTGAGACCGTGGCTTGGGGCGTGGCTCTCAAACTGTATGGACAAATCATGGTTCTTCCGTGGGAATTCTGCCGGTAATCAATGAAGACGGTTCCAGGGTCTCTTGATCTCGCGAATTCAGAAACAACGATCTCAGATTCCTTAGCCATGTTCTTTGCAATCTGATGAACGAACTCCCTCGTCTGGCGGAACTCATAACCGTCAACAATGGGGACGACAGCATGCAAACCTTTCTTTCCAGAAGTCTTAACGAATGATTTTAGGCCAAAAGCATCTAACTTCTCCTTCAGTAGGAGGGCTACATCGACGACATTGTCGTAGTTGGCTGGGGGCTCGGGATCTATATCAAACAGGACAAAGTCTGGGGTGTCCCATGAATCCATTGTTGAGAGGGTCATGTGAATCTCCAAGGCGGCGAGGTTGGCAAGCCAGATGAGCGTGTCGAGACCGTTGCATATTATGTAGTTTACATCGCGATGAGCCGTCTCAGAATATTTCTTGAAAGTCTCTACCCAATTGGGTGTGCCGAGAGGCGCGTCCTTCTCATAGAAACCCTCCTTATCTATCCCGTCTGGGAATCTGGTCAGTACCAGTGGCCTTTTGACCACAAGGTTCAGAATCTTGGAAGCCACCCGTATGTAGTATTCGACCACTTGAGCCTTTGTGATTCTTAGCCTTGGATAAAGCACTTTTTCCAAGTTTGTGAAATCTACCTTTGTGAGCCTTTTTGCCACTGCGACCCTCTCTTTTACGATGACTTGGCTCAAAAACAAGCTTAAACTGGTGCAGGGTGGTATTTAACCCCGTTCTAAATGTATTCACTCTCATGAAGTTGTTTTATGAGAAGAACCAATCCTTTCACTCGGGATGGACAGTCAGATCCCAAGTAAAGACAGTAAGTCTAAGAATGGCTCTTCCTACCTCTTGCATCAAACCTTCCTCCAAGTTTGTCTGCGAGAGAGGCAAGGGTTTTTCACACTTTTAGTTCTTTCAAAAATTGGGGTTAGGGGAATATGCCCCTTTCATGTACAACGTTTATTGCCTTGGATATGGCAAACACGAATGCCGCGCTTCTCATGTCAAGGTTGCAGTTCTTGGCGGTTTCCACGATATCGTTGTAAGCCGTGGCCATTCTCTTCTGAAGCTTCTCTTTGACTTGGCTTAGTTCCCAGCTCTCGCCTGCTTTGTTTTGAAGCCATTCGAAATAACTCACGGTGACGCCGCCAGCGTTCGCAAGGATGTCGGGCAGCACGTAGACTTTTTTGTCGACCAAGATGTCATGGGCAAGATTGGTGGTAGGTCCGTTTGCAAGCTCGAGAATTACGTCAGCCTCCATATCTTTGGCAATCGTTCCTAGAATTTGCGTTTCTTTTGCGGCTGGAACTAAAATGTCACACGGGCTTGTGAGCAGTTTTTCTTGAGTTAAAGGCTGAAGCCCGTCGAAGCCAACCACAGACTGTTCTGGGTTTGCATTTTTGTATGCCATGACTTCCTTTGGATTAAGCCCGTCTTGACAGTAGATTCCTCCCTTTGAGTCGCAGATTCCCACGATTCTGCATCCATGATCTTCGTGCAAAATGCTCGCTATGTGGAATCCAACATTTCCATATCCTTGGACTAAGACGGCTGCGTCTTTAAGGGAGCTTAATCCTTCGATATGCTTTCGATTAACGGCTTCTTCTAGAACAAATGCGCCGCCTTGAGCTGTGGCTTCTTTCCGACCCTTGGACCCGCCGAGACTAATCGGTTTTCCAGTGACAACTGCGGCAGCGTATGGAGATTCTGGGTTGAACATCTTGTACGTGTCATAAATAATTCCCATTTCTCTTTCACTGGTGCCCACATCTGGCGCGGGAACGTCAGTATCAGGACCAATTATGGATAGAATTTCGTAAGCATATCTTCTTGTTAGTCGGTCGAGTTCGGTTCGTGACATCTTCTTTGGGTCGCAACAAACGCCTCCCTTTGCCCCACCGTAAGGAAGACCTACAACTTGGCATTTCAGTGTCATGTCGAAGGCAAGAGCGGTTATCAGATCCAAGTTCACGTCGGGGGCATATCTTATGCCTCCCTTTGTGGGTTCGCACAATCTGCTCTGTTGCACTCTGTAGCCGGTAAACATTTCTATTGATCCGTTATCCATCTGCACTGGAAATCTAACCGTTAATTGCCTGAACGGCTGTTCTAGGAATTTGATGATTCCTTTTTCGATTGGTTTGATCTCTGAGTTTATGAACTGGATTGCTTTTTCAAATTCCAGCTTGGTTCTTTTGAGAAAGTCAAACTCTTCTTTGGCTTCGCTGGCTTGTCTAGAATTCATCAAAGCGGTCATCCTCTGCTGACTTTCCTTATCCCTTTGAAGCTCAACGGAAACTCTTCCTCAGGAACCTCCTCAGCAAACCTTATTTCATAAACATCCTTTGAACCGCAGCCTTGGCACTCTCTGGCACGGAGCCTGCACACCTGACATGTTTCGGGCTCCATACCTATTCTAAGGCACAAGTCCTCCTTTCCGTTCTTGTGTCCAATAACTAATCCAACAAGCTCAATCCATGTTGCTCCACATTGTGCACAGGCGAATCTCTTTCTTGCTAGTTCTTCAGTTGAATCTCTGTTTTCGATTTCTTGAAGTATTTCTTTCAATTTCATTTTGGTCTCACCAACATTTTAAGTAGATTGCGAGATATTTATAGGTTTTGTTGGATTGTAGAGTGATAAATCGGACATTTTAAGATTATTTTACGCAGGAATAGAGAAATGTCGAGAAATCAGCAAAATCTATCTAGGCGCACCGGGCATTGTAAGATTTCGACTGAAAAATAATATAATTTAAAAGCCCAGAGCGCGTTTTGTCGGATAAGAGGGGGTAAACATGCCTGCGAATGTAAAGATTGACGAGGTTGATGTGAAACTTATTCGGGCTCTTCAAAGAGATGCTCGCGCGAATTTTGCAGACGTGGCAAAAGATTGTGGAGTATCAGTGGATACTGTAAGCAAGCGTTTCAAGAGAATGAAGAGAATCGGTATTGTGAGAGGGACAACAGTGTTATTGAATCCTAAAAGTTTCGGCTACGATTGCGTTGCAAGCTTTGGAATACGCGTTGACTATCCTCATGTGGAAGAAGTAGTTGATTTTGTGAGGAAGACTCCAGAAGTTGCTTTCTGCACTCCATCCATGGGCAGGCACAACATCTTCGCCATCGCGGTTCTAAAGAACGTTGGTAGATTGGGACAAGTGAAAGAGAGCATAAAAGGACACCCGATGGTTAGAGAGGTGGCCGCCACCATTTGGGTTGATGAGATACTCTTGTGTCCAGAGAATTTCGAATTCGAACACTTAGGAAGGAAGTGAAGAGAGTGGATAAAACAGACTTGGCAATAATCGACAAATTAGCTGAAGACGCTCGCATGTCTTTCAGAAAAATCGCAAAAGGACTGGGCATTTCACCCGACACCGTGATAAACAGGTATGCCGCACTCCAAAAAGATGGTGTAATCCGAGGGTCCACAGTCGTAATTAACCCGAAGAAAATAGGATATCAAGCTATGGCTGTTTTCATGATTGACACGTCACCAGCGCACATCTTGGCGAACGAAGCAACTCCTGCTGATTCGTCAATGATCTTAAACAAGTTGATACAAATGCCAAACATAATTGTGGCCACAAAGACCGTTGGAGACCACGACTTATTAGCTGTCTGTGTAGCCATTGATTTTGAGCATTTGATAAAGGTGAGAAACGAGATAGCAAAAATACCTGGTGTTCAGGATCTGCAGGTGTCCTTCTGGGTCGAAAGAACAGAACTCTGTCCAAAATACTTCGTAGTTTGAGTCAAAAACCGACAAGTTCAACCAGTGTCTATAATCTTTCCAAGCAGCTTTGTCTCTAGTCACAGCGTCAATCTGAGACAACTCAAATCAAGCTTTGTTTGAAAAATGATTTCAAGATAGACAAGGGTTCCAATATTGGTAGTTGATTTGAGTCCACTAACCTGTTACAGCCCACGAATACTATGCCCTCCTTTAACTAAATCAACTAATTCCTCAAAAGACAAGACTCCACATATCATGTTCATTATTGGCGGGTCACTCACTGGATGCATAACGTAAATGAGTTTGTTTCTAGCATAAGCGTACCCTAGGTCAACGCTGACGCTCTTCCCAACATAGCCTTCTGGATCAACCACATAAACAATGTCCGCTCGGTCCACCTTCTCCAAACACCCCAAAATGCCACGAGCATCCAAACCCTTTGACACCAAAAACTCAGCACCTTCAGCCTGAAGCAGAGCCACAAGCTCTTCAATTTTATTCATGAATTTGAAACTCCCACAAACATAAACCCGCTTCATAAAATCCACCATGCAATTTATGGGTGATATTCTCCAATCTCAATATAACAGCTTCAGTCTAATGTGTGCCCATTGCTCTGGAACTTGCACAACTCTACCTGTAAAACCAAAGTCTGGGTGATGATGATGTCAATAGGGCGCATCCATCATCAACACGTCCACAGAGCCACAGTAGAAGAAGGCGTAAGTGGTTTGTCCCTTTCTTCTTTTGAATTTTGCTCACAGCTAGTCCGAACCAAAAACAACAGACAAACAACATGCGTTTAGCTACATAGAAAAGTGCGTTTTGGCAACATTGCAAGTCACTTTTGGCAACATTGAAAGTGCGCCAAACCAAAACTAAACAGAACCAGAAACGCCATTCAGAATCAAAAACAAAACCCAAAACACAAAAAACCATATTTGGATCATATAGTAGACTAGAGGGGTCTACCTGCGAAAACAAAAATTTTTTTTCACACACGTACTAATCGGCTCTACCTAATAGAGTGCGGGGGGTGGGATTTGAACCCACGAAGGCCTACGCCACAGGGTCCTAAGCCCTGCTCCTTAGACCAGGCTTGGAAACCCCCGCTCAGTCTACATTGTCCGACTCAATGATTTGAGTATTTTCATCTGAGACAGACAACTATGTTGATAGTAGGAGCAACATAAAAAAGAAACACCAATCCATAACATTACATTAACCCAAGCAACTCCAAAACATAACGGTGTAAACGCCTAATGAAAACAAAAACAACGGTCGCGATTCTGACAATGCTCCTGAGCGTCAGCCTACTCGAGTTGACAAGCACTTCAAACCTTGCCGCTGCCATTCCAGTCACAATCCAGGTGCAACCGGGGAACTCAATCCAAGAGGCTATAAACAGTGCAAACCCAGGCGACACAGTTCTAGTTGCAGAAGGAACATACACAGAATGCATAGTTATAAACAAAACATTGACATTGGAAGGAAGCGGCCAAAACAGAACTATCATCCAGGCTCCATACGTGCCTTTCAATCTGAAAATTGTAATTGACGTACAAGCCAACAACGTCAACATCAGCGGATTCAAGGTGCAGAATGGACTTTACGGCATACTTCTGTCGGGCTACAACGGCAGCATCATAAAGAACAACAATGTAACCTCAAAACTAGAAAGCGGCATCTACCTAAACGCATCCCACCACAACGTCATAGCCAACAACACGTTTTCTCTGAACAATTTTGAAGGCATACGCATGGACAATTCCACTCAAAACTGGATTAGCAACAACCTCATCACAAAGAACAAATACGTCGGAGTAGAAATGGTTCGTTCCAGTGGCAACATTTTCATCAACAACACCGTGTCCTTTCACTCGGATGAGACCACTCATGACCAAGCCTTCTGGATGGATTCTTCCGACAGCAACACCTTCGAAGGCAACCTAATCTCAAACAACGCGCGGGGATTCGAAATGTCCTTCAGTCAATACAATACTATACGGAATAACACTCTGTCTGGGAGCGAACACGCAGTCTACCTCATAGAGTCAAACAACACTAGTATCTACCACAACAACTTTTTCTACAACACATATCAGGTCGACAGCTTCGACTCTTTCAACACGTTTGACAACGGCTATCCTTCAGGCGGCAACTTTTGGAGCGACTACGCAGGCGTCGACGTTTACAGTGGTCCCAATCAAGACCAGCCTGGGAGCGACGGAATAGGCGACACCGCATACATCATCGATGTTAACAATCGAGACAGATACCCGCTTGTACCCCCCGGCAACGTCCACGACACCACTCCGCCAAACACCACGAACGACTACAACGGATTGTGGCACAATGCCGACTTCTCAATAAACCTGCCGGCGGTCGATGACATAAGCGGCATCAAAGCAACCTACTACGAAATAGGCGCTGACCCAACAATATACAATGTAAGCGCCCATGGACAACCCTTCGTCATCATAGAAAGCGCCAACAACACGCTGACATACTGGAGCGTAGACGGAGTGGGCAACGAAGAGCCTCATAACAACCTGATCAACATTAAACTGGACAAGACATCTCCCGCAGGCTCTATGCGAATCAACAACGGGGCAGCCTACGCCACTTCACTGAACGTGACACTCAGCCTTTTTGCAACAGATTCGCTATCCGGAATCGCGCAAATGCAGTTCAGCAACGACGGAACTTCCTTCAGCCAAAGCGAAGCTTATTCCGAATCGAAGACTTGGAACCTTGGTTTGGGCGACGGCGCAAAAACAGTTTACGTCAGCTATCTAGACAACGCGGGTAACTCACAAACGTATAATGCCACAATCGTTCTGGATACGGCTCCCCCATTGGTCTACATTCTGTCACCTGGTGATAACGGCAAGATTAGGTCACAAACCGTTACGATCGACTGGAGCGGAACAGACTTGGGCTTGGGCATAGATCACTATGAAATCAAACTGGATCAGGATTTACCAATAAACGTCGGAGATCAGAAAACATACACATTTTCAGGTTTAAGTGATGGGAATCACACCGTAATCGTTGAGGCGTTTGACAAACTCGGTCGAACGGCTGAAGCATCGGTCAGTTTCATAGTGGATACAAGTCTATTTGGAGGACTTGGTTACTTCGAATTTGTGGTGCTCGTTGTCATTTTGGTTGTCGCCGTTGGATTAGTTATTTCCATTCTCATCGTGAGACGGAAACGCAGATTGACGCATGTTCCTAATGCACTTGTCCAAAACTGATCTGTCAGTTGATGTCGGGTTTTATTTGAGTTGCTCCTTTCTTCCTATTAGGGTTGATGAGGTGCGGGTCTGCGAGGCGAAATGGAGAGTGAGAGGAAGGCCGTTTGCCTCTTGGAAATGTTAGTTTATCTTCCCGCACCAACTTTGGTTTGGGCTTGACTAGATATAAAAGCCGCATGCAATTAAGTTCCATAAAATTTTTATATAACTTCTGCGCATTCGGGAGCGTTTTCTCAGAAAATGAGTTGAACTCGGTCTCTCTGTTTTTGCTTGGTGACTGTAGTTGGTTTATGTTGCTTTTGTGATAAAATATATTAACCTATGTAAAGATATGTTTATTCTTAGAGAGGTTAAGGGAAATGTATTTCCGTAGTAGTATAGGCTCCAGTCCATTGTTCTTTCTGTTCAAGAAGAGAGACCGAGCTACTATTATTGCGGACATATTGAAGTCGGTCAGGTTCAACCAGAAGGGTAGGAGGAAGACGAACATTATGCAGACGGCTAACCTCAGCTTTGATCAGTTGAACAAGTATCTGGATTTGTTGTTGATCAATGGTTACATTATTGTCGATGGGCATATGTATAAGCCGACTTCAAGGGGCTTGGAGTTCCTTGAGACAGTTGAGTCTGATTACTTGAAGCTGAAGACTCGACTGTAAGTCTCAGAAACCGTTGTTGGGCAGTGCAATTCTTCTTCGTGTGGTGAGTGGTTAGTTTGGAGTTTCTTTTCGTTGGGTTTTTCCGTTAAACATTTTTAATACTCGGATGGATAACAGAGTAGGCGCTATTAGGGGTATTGCATAACGTGTGCCTCGGTAGCCTAGCTCGGTGGGGCATCGCCTTGGTAAGGCGGTGGTCGCGGGTCCAAATCCCGCCCGAGGCTCCAACTAGGGTTAGTATGAGTGCAGAGAAAATTTTTTTGGAGTAGACTGAACCTGTTCCGTTTGTGTTTTGGGTTGTTTTTTTGGTTCTGGTTGTGGGTTAGGCTCGTTTTGATGTGCGGTTTAGGTGCGGTTCAACATAGCTGTGCGTGATGTTTCATGTTGACTAGCGTGACGTTTGTGTATGTTGATGGCTTTGCGGGAAGAGAAATTTCAAAAGAAGAAGGGGGGAGAAAAAAATTGGGGTCGGAGGGCTTAGCTTCCGACGTTAAGGTTTGTTGCTGGTTTCATGGGGCTAATGGTCCTTTGGGTGGGCCTGTCCAGTATGCGCTGACTATTCCCACATCAATTAGGTCTATGAATCCGTCTGAGTTGATGTCGCAGTTTGGGTCATACCCTAGAGGTCCTGCTGGTGGTCCTGTCCAGTGTGCGTTGAGTAGAGCTACGTCTATTATGTCGACGACTCCACTTGCGTCTACGTCTCCTGGAGTTGAAACTGAGACTGTTCCATCGGCTAGTGTGTTGTCGGTTAAGTCGAGTTCTCCCAGTGATTGAGCGGCGTGGGCGCTTATTGTGTAGCTGCCTTTGGGTACGCCTGTTGTTGTCCATGGGAAGGTGATTGTTGTGGAGGTTGATGGATCAAGTGTTACTGTTTGTGTTCCGATGATGTTGCTGTCGTAGTAGGCTGTGACGTCGAAGGTTTCGCCGATTCTGCCGTGATTTTCTACTGTGACGTCGATGGACATTGGGAAGCCTTGTCCGACGACGGTTTTGGAGGGTGTGATGTTGGTGATGGCGATGTCGGCTAATGTGACGAAGAGTCCGTCTGCTGTGGTGTGGGTGATGGGGTCTCCTAGTATGGTTCCGAGTATTGATTGGCTGAAGTGGAGTAGAGATGCTCCGTCAGCGTCAACACTGAAATATATCCTTGCGATTGGTCCGCTTCCTGTGTAGCCTGTGCTTGAGCCCATGTAGCTGGTGAAGGATACGCCTACATAACCTACTATGTCGTTGGCTCCCATTTTGGCCAATACTGTGAAAGGATTGTAACCGAAGTATGCAGTGGGCGTCAAAACCGTTGGGTCGTAGTAGATGAGGAATTGATAGCCGCCAACGTTGACGAAGTCAGTGCCAAATACATCTATGAAGAAGATGTCGCCCACGTTTAATCCTGAGACAAGCGGGGGCTGAATTGATACGCCTCCTGCGGCGGGATACGTCCCCTCATAGATTGTTAGCCAAACATCGTAGAGGTAGAATCGGTTCGCAAAAGAGTCTTCGGTGCCTATGCGTTGCGTCTCAACTCTGACTTTAACGTTGCCTATGTCTGTCCAGTCCCAGGTGCCATCGTTTGGTTCAACCACGTTGCTCCATGCTCGCTCGTCTTGTGAACCATCAGCGGCGAATCTGGATGAGGCGCCACTGATCCAGTCCTGTAGAACAAGCCAGGATGTGCTGGGGGCTACTTGATACACGATTCGGTACCTGTCATCTGTTGTGGCAGTTGGGACTTTATAGTTCATTTTGATGTCAACCCAACCAATTGTATATGTGGTAGGTGGAGTGTTTTCTAATGCCCGCATTTCCACATACCCGACGGTTGTTGAGTAGCCGATTCTCCAATTGATGTTGGTCGTAAAGTCTCCGTCTTCTGCATTGGCTATTGTGCCTGTTGGGATTCCAATATTTAGGTATGATCCAGTAGTAGGGTTGGATTCGAATGGGTTCGCCTGAAGATAGCCGGAGTCTCCGATAAACAACGGTGGTGTTGACGGAAGTATGAGATCATCCGGGTTAGGCGGTCCATCCCAATAAGCGCTGATCAGGCTCACGTCTAAGATGTCTACTAACCCGTCTGGCATTCCTTTGACTGGACCATCTCCGCTGCCTGAGGTTCCTCCCCTGCCACCGTTTATGTCGGCTCTTGGATTGAAGCCTGCAGGTCCATAGGGCGGCGAGCCGGGGGTATACCAATGGCTGCTGAGCACAAGCCAGTCGAGCACATTCACGGCTCCATCGTTGTTGACGTCGCCGAAGTGGGTCTTAGCCTTCCACAGATGATACGCGTATATCGCTGGGGTTGTGGGCGCCGCTGAATCGAGTCCAGGCGACAGTGAGCCTCCGTACAGTGGGTTGTAGTACCAGCCTCGCATCCACGCTTGCTCCCAATGACGCATAAGAGGTTGAACGAGCGGGACACTGGGAACATCATCAATCGCGTATATGGCTTGAAGCTCATAGTAGATTGAGCGTCTAGGCCATTGAACATCAGGTGGGATAGCAGGCGGACCTGGGTTCATTAACGGTCGTGGATCAGACTGATCCAACTGGCCTGCGTAGGGATTGAGGTCGTCAGGTGTGACAGCACCAGCCTCAACTAGTGCGTCGACACGTGGGTTGCTATAGCCTTGAGCCGATGCGAACGTTCCTTGGCTGTGCATGAAAGCGAAAGCAAAGTCGTCTGGGTCAGTGTAATCAGCTGTCCAGCCGTTGATGAAGATTGGCAGCTTCCTCGCTATCATATCAGCCAGGTACGAACCCCATGCCAATCCTATCGGAGGATCAATCTGGAACAAGGGGTTGAGGCCGTTGACATTGTTTCTGAGCATCTCAGCCGCTGTTTGCCTTCCAACGTTACCAATGTTGTAGACTATTCTGAACTTCATGCCGTTTGTCCACAGAGCGCCCGGGGTGACAAATGCTGGGTTTTCTGGAAGCACAGGTGTGCCTGGAACACCTGAACGAGCGTCTACTCCGCCCCAAGCCAGCATCAGGTAGTAGGTAGCCAGAGTCAAATCGTAGTTTTGCATGCTCTGGGCAGGGTTGTCGTACAATAGACCTGAAATTATGGGATCCGATGCTCGAGCACCTTCGCCCAGATATGCTGCGGCGAGCCAAGAGTTGTAGTCGAAAGCGTGGGCAAAGCCTTTCCTAACGTTGACGTCGCTGAAGATGTCTGGTGGTATTCCAGCTGTGGAGAACGTGCCCGCAGGTAGCCACGAAGGCGCATACGGGTTAGTTCCTTCCATTGTGTTAATGTTGAATGTGAAGAAGAAGGCGTCCAAAGCGAGCGACTGGATTGCGTTGGGTGGAGCACGCCAGTAAGAGCGTATCAATTCTCCACCTACAAGCTGACCTAAGACCTGATCTCTGTACTGCCTTGGAACGTAAGTCATGTCAGTGTCTCCAACCAAGAACCTAGGGCGTCTCGTAGGCCAGTCGGGGAGAAGATTCCAAGTTACCCTGTCGATGTACCCGCCTATCCGCTGCGCACTGCCGTACCAAGCCCGAGCAGGCCAACCATCCCAGTAGTCGTCATATTTGACGACGGAATACGCAACTCCTAGAGTCCAATAGTCAAATTTGTAGGGGCCAGTGCCCATCATGTCGCCTTCAATGAACGAAACAGGAGGGTCGTGCCATGTGTCCCAGATGGTCTGCCATCCCGTAGCCCAGTTGCCGTCAAAGTCTCCTTTGCCGACCGCCCAAGCTTTGTTAACGATGCTCGCCCAAGGCTTGCTCAAAATCTGCAGGAAAGTTATGTATGGAGCAGGCAAGACCATGTTGAACCAAACATGAGTAGCGTCGCTCTGCACAGCGTGATCGATTTTCAACCCGAAATTCGGGTCTGAAACAGGGTCACTGGCAATGTAGTCGCCGAGAAGCCAATAGAACAGCATCCACTGTGGTCCACCGAACCTGTCTTGCACAAGCAATCTTTCAAATGAATATTCGACGTCCGCAGTTGTGAGTGTGGTGCCATCGTGGAAACTTACAGGTTGCCTTATTGTAAACGTGAACCTTTCTACCCAAGTTAAGCCTTCGGGGCTAATTTCGTTGATGGCCTGAGAAATCCAAGACGTGGCGAGCCTGGGCACAAACTGATCCACTTTTCCCGCTGCGTACGGACCAAGAGTGTAATCGCAATTAAAGAACACCATAGTCTCATAGACGTTGAAAATCACTTCTTCACTCGCTGTGTCATAAGCCCATGCAGGATCCAGACTCTGTGGTTCTGCAATGGTATCAATAACCAAGTGACTGGGATCGTATGTGGGTGGAAAAGGCGCATTATGGGCCGGAACTGTAGGGATGTATGTTGCCGCTAGTAGGATTGAAATCAAAGCTAACGATAAAGTTCTCTTATTCATCATTTCTTTTCTCTCCTATGATTTTAAGATGTTCTGTCTTTCACGTATTCTCTTTGAGCATTTTGAAGGAAGTCAGACAATTTGAAAGTCCAGCTCATGGGTCTCTTCTTCATTTCAGGACCTCGTGATGCTGAAGTACAATGCTCCCTTCAATGCTTAATCATAGACATCCGATGGATTCTTAAAGCTTGCCATGTCAACAATTATGCAGAACCCAACGATTCTCTCATAGACATGAATCATTTGATTCAAATTCTGGTTGCTTCGCCTTCGCTTGGAACCCAGATTCTGCTTGGCGAACGTAAGCAAGGCTCGACCACTCGATGTTTTGCATGGTTAACTCTGGTCTTGTGGCTCGCTTCAATATTGCCTAAGCGATACATAACTGGGAGTCTATCGAACTAGTCTTTTTTCGGTTCTGCGTTTAGATTCTTCTTCTTCGGCTTCCTGCGGCTCCTCCCTTGGAGGAATCTGTGCCGACGCCGGTGGTGTGCTCCATCGTCTAGGTTCTCTTGTTGATGGTTCCTTGTATAGT